>SDBS01001077.1_pt1 | contig 27705 bp, 30 predicted proteins | sample 2277091 | NCBI WGS metagenome assembly SDBS01 (sample SAMN10404972, study PRJNA504765) | marine sediment metagenome | isolation source: marine sediment core GS10_PC15, 163 cmbsf | place: Arctic Ocean: Southern Knipovich Ridge | collected 2010
CACTGTCGGGTACATTAGCCCGCCGCTGATCAATATCTCATACCCAAACTCCCACTCGAGGTTGTTCTGTCCGTCCAGCGGGGTGCCGTTTAGCGATATGGCGCCCAGTACATACTGCTCGTCGGTCGGCCCCTGGCTTGCAGACAGGGCCACGTTATAGACGGTCGCCACCGGCGCGGCATCGCCGTCGGCGGAGATGCACACCACGCGATAGTCAATTTCCGCCGCTTCGATAAGCCCGGCCCGCAGCGTCACCGGGTATATCCCGCCGGCGACGATTGTCGATTTTCCATTCACAAGGCCGCTGGCCCGATCGGCCTCGGCCATCTTCGTCCAGTATAACTCTGTGGTAGAACTCGACATCGCCGCGCCGCTGATGCCGCCCAGGGCGTCCAGCGCCGTCTTTATCTCCGTGGTCGTAAACGAAAACTCCGGCTCACACCGGGCGATACCCGTCATCCCGGGGTCCATCTCCCCCGACCCGTGCAAGAGCAGACGCTTAAGCCCCATGTTCATCCCCATCCTTGTAATCCCGTTAATGAACGCCGTGTTGTAGTCCAATGCCCCAACCGTATAATTATTCATGTCCCGTTTCCTTTCTACTCACTATTCACTATCCCGTCAGTCCATACTCCACCCGCAGATCCGCGCCGGCCATCTCATCGTCGCCGGTATCTTCGAACCGATAAGGCCCGTCGTCGACGTCGATACTGCGAAGCAGCAGGTATCCGGCCGTCGTGCTCTTTTCCAGCACCTCTTTGATTATATTAGAGAGCACGTTATCGAATTCGATATCAGCGTTTTGGCTGCTCGCCCGCAGTCCGGAGGGTATCTGGCGATTAACGATCACCTTCAAGACGCCGTTGGGCAGGGTCGCCATCCGACCGGCGACCTGCTGCGCGTCGTTTCCGTACCGGCATATCACAATTGCCGGATACGTAAAGCTCGTCGGCTTGTACTCGGCGGTATGCACAAACTGCAGGGCGTAGTTCTTCTTTGCCGCCGCATCGCCCACCGCCCCGATATCGGTTTGCAGCGTCGCCGATTCGGCGAACATCTCACGCAGCTTGCCCACCGCGATCCCGACGGCGCCCGTAGGCGTCTGCTCACCGGACACCGCAGGCGTACCGTAGACCGGAGCGGAGACCAGGGACGGGACCGCACCCGCAAGCGACTGGACCACAAAAACATACCGCGTCCCTTCGGTCAGCCCGCTCACATCCTTGTCGCCGTCATCGACCCGGGTGCCCCCGTCGGACCAGGCGGCAGCGCCTAAGGCCTGATACCAGACCTGGTGGGTAACCCCGTCGTCGCCGGCGATCGTCAGCGTGGCGGTCGTCGTCGCCACACTGATCGATACCGTCGGTGTCGACGGCACATCGGCCGCCGTTGCCGGTCCCTGCCAGTCTCCCTGCCATCCCATAACTTCAGTCCTCAGTCGTTAGTTGTTAGTTGTTAGTTTTTTTGACAGGATCACATGATTAACACAGTAGTAAGTTTTAGGTTTTAAGTTTTAAGCCTTAACATTTAACCACTTAATCACTCAACACTTTGTTATCCTGTTATCCTGTCAAAACTTTTCTCAATCTCCGTCTAATGAGCCGATGCTCCGCCCGCCGCTCGTCGCCGTCCCCACTATGCGCTCGGTAACGCCGTCTAAGCCCATATATGTATAAGTACTGCCCGCGATCACCAGGTCGCCGGCCATCCACGCCATCGCAATCCGCATACACTGCCGGAAGCTATAGCCCGCTTCGACCACCTCGTCGAAAACGCCGTCGACCAATTCGGCAGCGCTGGTCCCGGCCGACCCGCCACTGTCAAGCAGCTCCACCGGGTCGGTACCGAACAAAAAGTAATCGGCGGCGGCAAGCGTTCGGCCCTCGATGTACGTAGTGGCGTCAGTGCCCTCGACTTCCACCTGGTCAACCTGCTGCTTATCCGTCCCGGCAATAAGCGAATCGTAGATATTGGCAGGCACAACCATATACGTTATCGTTACCGGCCCTGCCCCCGACTCGACCACATGCAGCTTTAGAAAACCCAGCGTGCCGGTATCGGTCGTGTCCAGCGGACAGGTATACCACCCGTTCTCGTCATGCGTACAAGATGTCGATTCGTTCTTTTGAGCAAACGCCGTGTCCGACTTGCTCAATCGCACATCGGCCTGAGAGATAGTCAGTCCCGTTTCGGCGGTGATACCGTCAACGTCGTCAAGGAAAGGGCCTATCATTACAGTCTTTGATGTACTCTGTTTAAGCCACCCGTCAATCGCAAAGGCGTTTACACATAGACAAAAGAACAGTATTGCTGTTAGTCGCTTCATGGTTATCTCCCGATTGCCCTCGGTCTTGCCTGTTGATAATTAAACGCCCCAAGATTAGACTTCGGCGAGCCCGTGGTATTTGCCCCGAGATAAGGCACGAAGCCCCGATCTATCACATAAGTATTCGCAATCGGATTGCCCCAGTTGATTCGATAATCGCCCCCGCTGATATTTACCCAAGGATCTGTATTGGTAAATGTCAAATTGTATGCAGAACCGACAGCCGTTTGAAATCCCGCTAATGCCTCAGTATCAACGTCGGTAATACAATTAATAACAGTAACACTACCTGGTGAATATGTTAATGCCGTCTCAGTACCGACGTCATCAAGATCAAAAATGCAATTTATTACAACGGCCCGACCATCCGCATTGTTCCCAAAATAAGCATCATCTGATTGACCGATGAATACGCAGTTTGTAATATAAATTGCATTGGCGGCAACATACTGTACTCCGCGAGTACCACCTACAAAAATAACGTTGTCGAGAACCGTACTGTATCGTGGTGCTATAATCCTGTTATCTGCAAATGCCGTCCCCCAATCATAAAGACCACCCTTGACAATAAAACCATCCGACCAGGCATCGATACAACGATTAACGCAATCTGTCGCATAACAATTTATTAAAGCTCCTTTGTCCGCATCGTTTCCTGCACCATTAAACCACTCAAAACCGTAATACCCACGCACTGCCTTACAATTAATAAACTGAACATTGTCAGCATTAGTATGAACTACTTCAAAACAATGTTCGCCTATTACAGGTGTGCCACCGCTACCGTCAGGATTCATGGCTGCAATGTTTTCCACTCGGATATTCGGGACACTGATACTAAAAATAGAAGCTCCTGCACCTAAATCAGCTACTCCCATATCGTACGTCGAGTAACTACCAAGAGATAGTGCACCATAACCGGAATCCGCACCAATTATGCGTTTGTAAAATATACCCGCTCCACCGTTAGTATCAATATTGATCTGTGCGGATGGGGCTACAGAAGATGAGATATAGATAAGAATTTGCACCTGTTGAGACGTAGCATTACCGAGTGCGGAATCTAAAACTCCTTCGAGGTCCCAATCTTTACCATCTTCATCTGTGCCCTCATCGCCGTAGGTGTTCAAAACGGCCCCGCCGACATCAATATCACAAGTACTACCATTAGCATATTCAGCGTCAATAACTATCAGATCTGGATCTCCTGAAGTATCCACAGACAAAATTACTATTCTTTCTGCTGGTTCGCTGCCATCGGAATTATGGAAAAGAACATACACCCCTACCCAATCCGAAGATGCTTGCCCATCAGCAATTTCTATTTCAATATCCCCGCTGCCGTCATCAGCAAAATTTGTGTCATCAGCAGAATATAAAGTTGCCCCATCTACCCCCACTGCTTCATCAACAGTCCTTTGGACAGGGTCAAATGCCCCGCCAGCATACACATCAGACGACGCCCCGCCCAACACAAAAGTTATATCTGCTACGGCAATTCCGCAAATCAACAGCAATATCATCAGTCTAATAATCATTCGGGTCTCCTCCAACAGCCGCAAAAGCAAAGGTATTCAGTGCCGAACTTAATCGTGAATCTGACCAGTCAAACTCAACCGACGGAAACAACGACTCTATACCGTTCCCGATTGTCGGACGATGAGTTGATACTTCGCGTTTGATCGCATCCCGAATCAACGGCTTTCGGATACCGGGCCAATATACTAAAAGCTCTTTGAGTTTGTTCGCAGGCAACTGTGGATATTCCGCAACGAGATAATTATATGCCTGCTGGGCGGCAAGGCCCTGTGCCTGCTCAACTGTCAGATTCGGGTCGGCGGCGATCGCACGGATATACTGACCCGCCTGCCGCTGGCCCAGGGCAGACACCGCCCCGACCAGGAGCGTCCCCAAGAACAGCATCAGCATCGGTGCCACAGGCACGTTAATTTTCAACTTCTCACGTTTCATTGTCTCTCGCTCGCTATTCGCTTCGCTTCCTGCAGTTCGTATTGGGCCGCGGTGATCTTTGTCGACAGTTCGAAGTCATCTTTCAAATGCCCGTGTTCGACCATATCCGCCAGCGCCTCGGCGGCCTTATTAATGTGCTCGACAGCTTTCATTTCTTGCCGATCACAAAGCAGATCCCCCCGACAACCGCCATTTTCACCACATCCACCACCGCCCTGATAATCGGGCGCTTCCACGCCTTCTGCTCGTCGAGGTGATCGCTCAGTTGTTCACATGGCCTGGCCGGCAACACCGGCAATCGCTCCATTCGGTCCTTGACAACCGCCAGGTCCTCGGCCATCGGCTCTAATTTGTCATAGAGCCGATTCAAGTCCTCTTTGGTAACCTCACCCATAATCAAACCATCCTTTTCGTATGCCCTTCATGCGATCTGGCGACGGCCGTCGTCTTCGCCACCTTGACCGTCGCGGTGCCGTATCCCATTTTCTCAACCTCGTAAACCTTGTACGTCTCCGCCCCGATCACCAGCACCTTACCCGCCAAGACAAGGGCCTCGGCGATATCGGCGGTCTGGAAGACGACCCTGCGTGTATCGATATGGTCCTCACCCTTGTCGTAGCCGGGCGTAATGTTCTTGCTGGACACAATCGCATCGCAGGTAATGTTGGCGTCGGCGGGATCCCAGGTAATCGTTCCGTCCTGCTCGCCGAAGGCGGTGTGCAGGTGCCTGAACGCAGTCGCTACCCGATCGCTAAATGCCATTGATCGCCACCTCACCGGCGCCGGCGGTCCCTGCCGGGAAGACCGCCGACGCCGCAACTATCCGCCTTGAGGGCGTTACGCCGCTTCTTGAGCCCACGTCCCGCGTTTACCCATCATATGCCAGCCGACACTGCCGTCGCCCCGCAGGCGCATCCAGTCACCCTGCTTGGCCGTGGTCTTGGTATTGATCTGGTCCTTATCCGGGCTGCCTGCGATATTGGGGCCCATGATCTGATCGTTGCTGTTGGGGCTGATCGTAACGATATTGTTACCGTCGATCCCGTCGTTAACGATGACAAATTCCAGACCCACCACCGTAGCCGGCAGTGTAAAGACCTTGGCGTCGGTGGCGATATGCAGCACCTTGCCATGGTCCTGGGCGTCGATGGTAAGGTCGTCGGTGAGCAGCTCGTGGGTCCAGTTTTTCCACGCCGGCTGCGAGTCCGTAAACTTATTCAGCGCCACATAAGCCCGCCCGTCGGTCGTCGCCAGGTCCTTAACCAGCGAGCCTATGATAAAGTCGGCCACCGACAGATCGAGCACCGCCGCACCGCTGCCGGCCGTACCGCTCACCGGATCGCCGTCCTCATCCCAGCCCACCACATTCTCGGCGTTACCGGCAACGGCGGCCGCAGCCACCTCGATAACCCCTTCGACCATGAGCGAGCCCTTCACACTGGCCGCGATCGCCGCCGTGGGGATCCCCGCCTGACCGTTGATCTGCAGGACCTGACCGGCCGCCACCGCCGAAGACGGTGTATAGTCCAGGACTTTGCCTTCCTGGTACGGCATTGCTTCCGTCCACATGATAAATTCTCCAATCAAAATTTTCGTTCAATTCGTCGTATGTACGGGCGCCCCGGAAAAGCTCCGGGACGCCCCTTGTTTACAAACCGTTTACGCCGCTGTTAAGCAGTGTTTTTCTGCATGTTCCGCCAGTCGGCGGCCTTGGCGCCTGCGTCGTGACGGATCCTCCAGAAGAATCCGAAGTGGTCCGGTCCGGCCATCATCTTTTCCAGGACCGGCACCTTGCGCCCGTGCAGGAAGTTGACCTTGATCGTGGGAACCCTGCCCTTGTCGCCGGTCAGGTACCAGGTCGTCGTCGCATAGCCGCTGATCGCCGAATCCGAGAGCCGGTTCTCCACGACCGGCTCGACGACATTTTGCAACACATTCTTGTTGCCCTGCACCAGGTCCGCGTCGCCGGCCAAAACGATCAGTGCACTATTGAGGATCTCCTTCGCTGTCCACTCCAATTCCGGCGGGATCAGCAGGTACTTGGGCCGCACGTTGACCCGGCGACTCTTGGTGCCCTTGGCGATCCTCTGCTGGGTGAATTTCGTTATCGCCGTCTTCAGCTTGGCGGCGGCGAAGGTCGCGGAGGCGTTGAGGTTTAAATGCGTGGCATGAAACAGCGCGATGGAATCGCCCATAGCACCGTTGGCTAACAGGTGGATATACACCAGGTCGCCCAACAGCTCCTTGGCCGCCCGGCCCAGGGCCGCCGGCACCTCGGTCAACGCGTTAAGGTCGTCGTTGATGATGGCCATGTCGTCGACGCCGAACAGCTTGGCGAAACGCAGCACACTGATCAGCTCCTTCTCGTCGCCGACCTGTGCGCTCTTTACCTCGCCGCCTTCGCCGACCTCGTCGAGTTTGATGGCCTCGACAAGCCTCATCATCGCCTGCGGCTTGTAGTCGTTGGCCGAGCCCACATTGCACCACTTCTGCCAGGTCTCTTCAACCACGTTGTAGCCCTTGATCAGGCTCTTGTTGGCGATATTGCCTAAGATATCGCCCAGCGAGTTAGCCGAAAACGCCGCCCGCAGCATATCCGCACGACCCATCGGAACCGCCTTGCCCTCCAATGTCAGGGCGTGACGGCAAAGATCCAACATTGCCATCTCCCTGAGCTTGTCGGCCCTGTCGGACCGCTGCTCGCCCTCGGTCTCGGCCAATACCACATCGTCCATCCCCGCACGCATGAGCATCGCGTCGGTCAGCAGCATCACGCTCACCGAATTATCACGCGATATCACGTTGGGTGCATGCGGGATCCCCGACGGACGCCCCGACCGGACACATTCCAAAAACTTCGACTGCGCCCTTTCCAACGTCATAACCGAGTCCCTCACGCACTCCTCGACCACCGAAGGATCTATCCCCTCGCCGGCTGTGCGAATCGCCGTAACTCTCTCGGCTTCGACGGCCTGGGCGGTGACCATCGCCTCGGAGACCGCACGCGTAACATCGGCAGCGGTCATGGGTTTTTCACCGGCGCCGGCATCCGCTTCCGTTGCTCCTGTGGCGGATCGCCCACCTTCGGTCCCGGCGGCGACTGTGCTTTCGGCTGGCTTTTTGGCAGGCGGGGCCTTGGCCCTTTCCACCTCGGCATCGAAATCTTCCTGCAGCGATGCCCGCTGCGTCTCGTCGAGGTCGTCATACACCAGACCCCTGGCTGCAAGCCATTCCTTGAACTTATCCATCGCTTGGTTCCTTTCCAAATTATTGACAGTGGTTGTTTTTTCCGATCTGTTCTTGGCCCGCGTGTCGGCCCCGGCGGCACAGGCGGCGTTTCCTTTAAGCGTCCATTTCTGCGATATCCGCAGTGCATATTTCTTGCCCGCGGTGTACCGCTTGCCGTTGACCTCCGCACTTTCGCCCGGCTCGATCCGCACGGCTTCATCCACCGAGTAACTCACGGAGTTGTCCTGCAGGTGCCGGTCGCGTATCAACGACAGCGCCCGGTCCCCCTCGAGCGTATTGGCGCAGTAGTTTCGACCGATGAGCTTATTGCCCTCGATCCGCATGTCCCGCGTCGAGCCCAGCATCTTGGCGATAGTGCTCTTGTCGTGGGTGTCGGTATATGGCACCTGCTTTGTTAACCGCGCACCGTCCATGAGCAGGATCTCTTCGAGCACCTCCCATCGACCCCGGTCAAAGACAACCACCCTGGCGTCGGTCGCCAGGACCGCCTCAATGCTCCGCGTCTCTTCGTCGAAGGTCTTAAAGCTGAGACCGTAGGCCCTTAACGTGACCTCCTCCCTCTCCTCCCTCTCCTCCCTCGCCTCGCCGCCGGCTTCGGGTGCGCCAATCTCGCTGCGAGTCGCACAGGCCTGTTTCCATCCGGCGAGTCTTTTTTTCTTTTTGTTTCGATTACTCATTTCTTATTCACCTTTGCCTTGACCTGCGCCTGCGGGTTCTTGACGACATCCTCAATAGTCAGGTCGTTTTCTTTCAAGAGCTTTCTTTCTTTGCCGATCTGTATGATCTTCCGCTTCCAGTCCTGGCCCTTGGCCCCGTACACATCCGCTAAAGTCGTCGTCAGGGAGTGGAGTTCAGTTCTCTCGGCCACCGCGTCCTTGACCGGGTCGGCATGGCCGTCGCCCGTCCAGAACCACCGCACCCGTACGGGTGGGAATCGGCCGTCGACGGCTTTGCGATCGGGCAGGAAGTCCTTGATTAAGACCGCCTCGCGCAGCCACCGTCGAAAGACACCCCGACTGCAGTGACCATTTACCCAGTGGCGCAGAACGTTCCTGAATTTGAAAAAGGTCTTATGGTCGAGCTGACCCGATGCGTAGTTGTATTCGCTGCTGTTGGCCGCGGCGATATTAAACGGCATGCACCGCGGACGCGCGGCCTCGTTTATCAACTCGCCTTTGAACTCCTTATAGGTCGACGCGGGCTGTTCGGGCTTGAACTGCTTGGCCGTCCTGCCGTCCGGCATCACCAGCAGCGTGTCCCGCTCGATGTCCACCACGTCCATCGCCTCGTACTCGGCGCCCTCGGCGTCGACAGTGCCATCCTGCGTCTCCATAGTACCGGTGATATTGGCGGCGGTTTTCGCCGCCGAAAGAGTCGAGGCGGTAAAGTCCCGCATCTGGGCGAACAACTCCAGACTCGGCGCCATAATCGGCATCCCGCGACTCTGTCCCACGCGATCGGGCCGCATGAGGTGCAGCACAAATTCGGCCGGCACTACGTTGTATGCGCCCATCACCGCACCTAAGAACGCAGCCCGCATCGAGCCGGGATGATGCTTTAAAATAAAGTAGTTCAAGGGACGACCGTAATCGTCCTGCTCGATACCCATATTGATCTTGCCGCCGGCCGGGCCCGTCTGGCCGTCGATCATCCCGTAAGGGGTCTGCAACCGGTCCGGCTCGATCATCATCAGCCTCAGCGACACGCCCGCATCGGGCCCCCGCCGCGGCTGTCTGTCGTCGGTGGTCACGACCAGAAGACCCTCTCCGTTTTCATCCCACGAAATCGACGCCACTATCCGCAGGATATCCGAATAACACTCCCTTCCTGCGATATCGCAATAGGCGTCCCGGATCGAATCGCCGTCGCCCGTCCACTCCATGAACTTATCTTCCACCACCCAGTCCCAGTCGGGATCGCCGCTGTCTACCTGGACCCGCGGACCGGTCCCGATCAACTCGGTGGCGAAGGTCTCGACGATCCCCTTGGCGTATGAGTTATTGGCCAGCTCGTAACGAGCGCGGTTGCGCGTTAGTTCGAGCGACGGCTGAATACACGAATCGGCGTCGCCGCCGGTAACCGGCACCCAGTGCCTGGTGTTGTGGCGCGTGGTGGCCGCCGCATCGTAATGCTGCCGACCCGTCTCCGAGAGCCGCACCTTCTTACGCGGAGACCGACCAACCGTAAAACCAAAAGGCAGCTTCATCGCGAACCCCCCGGCCTTATCGGCAGCAGTCGAAACGGACGCTTGCCTTGAGATGCCTTAAGCAGTCCGACGTATTTGTCCCTGGTCCTGCTAAGCTGGTCCAGCGACCGGTACTCAACCATCCCCTCGTCGCCGAAAGACAACTTCACCGGCTCACCCACCCACGCCAGGACCGCCGCGTCGATCGCATCAATGATATCCTGATAACTGGTTGACAAAGAAAATCCCTTTCCCGTCTGCGGGCGCAAAAAAAGGCGGCAATTGAGTGATTGGGCACCCAATTGCCGCCTTGATTTACCTGTTCGTCAACCGCAGACCGGCCAGCCCGCGATTAAACCCGCTGCCTGATTGTAAAAGCCGCTACTTCATCCTGTACTCAAGTCTCCATCTACGACCTACATCGTTCGATCAGCTTAAAATCTACACCCGCAAGATGCAATGACAACAAAAAAACACCCCCGACACCGAAAATGGTCCATATATGGACTTTTTGCCACAGAGCCCGCAGAGAGCGCAGAGGACCAGCCACAAAAATGCACAAAAGGCACAAAGCATAACAAAAAAACCACTACCCGATAGATGGCATTCGTCCTTGACATGAGGCCGTTAGGGGTATATAGTCGCCGATACGCGGGGAATGGTCCCCGCAGAAAGGGAATTCTACTATGTCAGAGTCACCAAGTCATAAGAGAGCTAAAGCCAAAGCTGCCGGAAAAGCGGGCAAAACTGAGGTTAAACTCCCAGGCGGACGTCGCCTTGACGCCTAAACGCCAACGACAGCCACAGAGGTTGAACGCAGTGGCGATCAGAAAGCATTGGTCAAGGCTGCCCAGCGCCTCAAAACCAGCGGCAAGCCCCGGAAAGTGTTACAGGTCCCTCAGCCGGATATGTCCGCTGCCGCAAAAGCAATGCAAAAAGCGGGTGTAAAAGGCACGGTCAAGAACATGGGCAACACCAAGAGGCGATCCGTCTAACTTTTTGCTTTTCTGTGCGTCCGCCGACCGCTTTTCCAACCGCAGGCCGGTATATTAAACGAAAAGACCGACCTATGGACCCAGGCAATGATAATCAGGATATCGAGAAGATAGCCGGTGAGCTTGCACAACCCCACGAGGGCGCAAAACGCCGGCGATACATGCGTTTTGCGGCTGCAGCGCTTGGTGGCATCCCGTGGGTCGGCGGCATTTTTGGGGCCAGTGCTGCAGTTAACGCAGAAAAGGAACAAGGCCAGGTCAACGAACTGCAATCGCTCTGGTTGGAAGATCATGCCGATAAGATAAAAGCTCTTGCCTCGGATATGAATGAGATTGTTGACCGCCTCGAATCGATGGGGGAAGATATTCAAGAGAGGATAGAATCACCTAATTACCTTTCACTTGTTCGGCGGGCTTTCCGGTCATGGGACCAAGCCGAAACAGCCGAAAAACGTGGCTATATTAGGAAACTGCTGACCCAGGCAGGTGGAACACAACTTTGCCCGGACGATCTGGTCAGGTTGTTTATTGACTGGATCGACCGCTTTCACGAGATTCATTTTCGCGTTATCGCAGAGATTTACAAACACAAGGGTATTACCAGGGGCCGGATATGGGACAATCTAAATCCAGCCAGACCACGTGAGGATTCCGCCGAAGCCGATTTATTCCGCATGTTGATCCGGGACCTGTCCATCGGCGGTGTTATAAGACTACACCGAGATGTGACTGCCACCGGTCAGTTTATCAAAAAAACACCATCCCGAACACGTAAAGGTGAAGGAAGCAGAACGATGGAGTCTTCCTTTGAAGACAACAAACCCTTGGAACTTACAGGCCTTGGTGCGCAGTTTATCCACTACACAATGACCGAACTTGTCCCACGGATCGACGCCCCCTGACATGCGCAGAAGCGTTTGGCGAAGCCAAAGAAGAGCGCCAAGCAATAACTCAGCCCCGGCCTTGCCGGTTTCCATTCAAAGAGCCAGAGACGTCGTCTCTGAGCCCTACTCCACCATCACCCGCTCCGTCGTCCAGACATATTTTCCGCAATACGCACACACCTTGCGGCGGCGGATCCCGCCCTTGATGCGGCGGGTCTTATTGACAGAAAACTCCGCACACCCGCACCCGGGACACATAAGCCCCTTGGGTTTTTCGTCATTAACCGGGTTATCTTTTTTGTCAACCACAGATTCCACCGATTTAATTTTGCCACAGAGAACACCGAGGCATCACAGATGCATTAGCTTTAACTGCTATATATTTCCTTCTCTGTGCTCTCTGTGCCCTCTGTGGCTAATTCATTTTGCGATTAACCCGGCCCGCCGGCGTCGCCTTCTTCTTCGCGGAATACTTCCAGTCCGACCAGCTCCGTGTCGCCGTATTTGACGACACAGTCCTCGGCGCCGCAGATCTCCACGCCGCCGCCCAGACTTGGCGGCAGGGGGTCCTTGACCACAAGGTTAATCCCCATGGGCGCCGACTGATCGCCCGCACTGTTCTGGGCGACGACAGAAATATCTATCTCTGAGCCAACGACCACATCGACCGCCACCACCGGGGTGTCGACCGCAACGTCAATCTTCGATACTTCCTGGAAAGGCTCAAAGGGCATCCGCCTCACCGTCACAATCTTCTTGGCCGCACCGGGCGCAGCACAACGGGGCAACGCAACCAGCATCCTCATTAATTTCGACATAACAACCGTCCTTTCTACTCGTAACACTGTTCACTCAAACATCCGCCATTCGGATGCCTTTTTGTTATTCATTTTTGCCACAGAGAACACAGAGACCACCGAGAATTTCTATGTTCATATTTGCACTTGTATAAACGGGCCCCGCACTCCCGCCGAATGCCGTTCGGCGGCCTCGAGCGCAACTTGCAACTTCTGCACCGGCTTCATTTCATTGCACTCCCGCAGGGCAAACAGCACGCCCTTGGCATAGGCTTGACCGCATCCGACAGCCATGTAGTCATCGTGCAACATCCCCACCTGGTAGTCGTCCTCGATGATATATATCTCGCCTTTGTATCCGACAATAAACGTTCCACCCTCCTCGACGTTCTCTTTGACCTGGGCGTACCCACCCTTTTTCATGCAGGACCTGACCTCCTCCACAAAGTCGCTGACCATGTACTCGTAATCGCCAATCTCCGCATGGTGTGTTGGCGGCTTGAATTTGAACCGCAGAAGCTGCCCCATTCGAAACGACGAAGTAAAGCCATACACAAACCCGTCCTTGGCCCACACCTTCGAATCCCGCCGCACCGACAGACTGTACCCCGCCACACCGGCACTGTCGCCAGCTATAAAAACCCGCCCGTCATGTTTGATCGCCGCAATACACGTCATTGGTTACGCTCCTTTTCTCAAATCGAAATCCTTTTTTTTCTCTGTGTCCTCTGTGCCCTCTGTGGCTAACCCCGCCCACGTTCAGCCTGCTTTCTCCGCTGAATCTCCGACAGACTCAGACGCTTCGGCTTTTCGTCCGCCTCCGTCATCGCATACGCCTTATTAAAATGCGCCGCCGCCGCAGCCGCGACCTCTGTGTCTAATGAGTGTGAAGGCTTGTTGCCCTTCGACACCCAAACAAATTTTATCCCGGCACCGCGTTTTTCCTGCACCTTATGCTCGGCACAGAACTCCTCCAGATACCAATCCGGCAGCTCGGCAAAAAACTCCGTCGATCCCTCACTCCCGATCGGCGCCTCGGCCCAGCTCGATACCTGGTCCTTGAAATGCGCTGTATCGACGAGGATCAGGTGCATGCCGGTGTACCGCTTTGCCTTGCCGCGACGAGCGCGGTTTTGGGCGTCGGCCATTACCTTGTCGAGTTTCTTGATATCCAGCGGGATCCGCTGCGTCTGGACGCCCTTGGTCGGCCAGCAGAGGCCCTTGTGTTTTCTGCACCAGGCATATATTTTGTCCGGGTAATAACCCGAATCGATAAACACCGAGATAATCGCAGGCTCCGGCGTCTCAGAATCCTCGACCCAAACCAACGGGGCCTTAAATATCACCCACTCAAGCGCCTCGAAGCTGTCGACGGATCCGGCGTCAATGGTAGAGCTGATCATCCCGGGCGCAAACGCCTTGGTCGTGTAATCGATCCGCACCTGGCCGGTCTCATCTTCATGGTAATCGGCCCCCATCACCACTAACCGACACTCATTCGGCACACATCGCTTGTGCAGCTTCGGATTGATCTTCTTTGTAAGTTTGTCCTCGTCGATTTCCCGACCCCGCTCCTCCCAGGATTCACCTTCCTGTTTCGTGATGAAGTCCCGCAGCTTCATTATGTTACCGGCCTTTTTGGCCTCCATCGCCTTTGCCCACTTCTCGGCGACGCCGGCGATCGTCTCAAACCGCGGGTGCAGCATGATCGCCTTGATCCGATAGGAATAATGGTTGGTCCGCTTGCCATGTCCCACCCGGCGGCCATGCTCGTCGATCCGCACACCCGCCGGCACCCACACGCCTGCACTGACCATCTCCCACCTGTCATTTTCCCGCATACGGAAACTGCATACCGGGCACTCATACCATGAGTTGGCGTCGTCTTTATACGCCTCCGATGGCAAGAGGTGCCCGTCGGCATTGTGCACAAACTTTACGTTATCCCGGCTTGCCTGGTGCTGGCGTCGGCAATGCGGGCACCGACCCCACCATGCCGCCTGCGTACCGGATTTGTGTCTCGTATCCAGCGGGTCGCCCACAACCCCGCCCGACGACGTGGTAAGGATCTTCCTCCGCAGCCGAAACGTCCTGGTTCGCTTTTCGACCACATCCATCGGCTCACCCTCCTGCCCCGATATCGGCGGGAAAAGAACCGGCTCGTCGATGTGCAGATAACACACCGGAACATCAGCCAGCGCTGCAGGAGATCCCGCATAGCCTAAGTAAAGCGGCATGCCCTGCAGGATCGTCTCGCTTCCGATGTTCAGGTTGTCCACCGACCCGCCCGGCAGTCGCATCTTCAGACGCGGACAGCCCTCGAACATCGCCCGGTACCGCACGTTCACCCGGCGCTTGGCAGTGAACTTGTTCGGCATTACGATCATAAACGGGGCCGGACACTGATCGATCACATAACCCAAAAAGATATTGCCGAGTTCGGTCTTTGCGCCCTGCGTACACGCCATCACCGTAACCTCCGCAGGACCCGGCGCACTGAGCCTGCGCATCGGTTCGACCAGAAAAGGCGTATAGTCATTACTCCACGGACCAGGCGTAGAAGCCGTCATCTCGGTGAGGACATAATTCGCCTCAGCCCACTCGTCCATAGGCATCCGCCGAACCTTCAAAAGATCCCGCTCCGAAGGCTGGAGGGGGAGAGGCTTTGGCAGACTCAGAGACGACGTCTCTGTCTCTTTGATTTGTTTCGACTCCGTCGAGACCATCTTATCGCTCCGCGCTCTTCTTTGACTCCGTCAAACGCTTGTCGCCTTCTTCGGGTGGGGCTGGCCCACCGCATCCTCTCGGACCTCCCAGCCCTTATCCGGCAGAAACAACATCACCTCATACCCATCCGCCTCGGCGACGATCACCGCAGCACGGGCCATGCCCTCGTCGTCGTATACCTTCACAGGCACACCGTAAAACGGCACGCTGCTAAACGACGTATTCCGCGGCGTCTTTGGCTTGGGCGGCAACGCGGCGGCCAGCAGATCACGACCGGCTTTGGTAGTGATGATCACCGAAGACGTGAGCAAATCCGGAACCGCCCGGCACACATCGGCAATCGTCTCCAATGACAACGGCTCCACCTTCATCGCCCTGGCACACGTCGAGTAGTTCATCCCCTTGGGAAAAACCCATGTCTCTCGCGGCTTCTTTACCGGCGGCATCGGCGGACAATCCGCGTCGGCAACCGGCGGCCGCGGAGGTCCCGGGCACCCGGGCAATCTGTCCCATGCGTCTTTGACCCCCTGTATCTGCTTGCGAACCATCTCGGACCATTGTTGATAAAACTTCGCGTGGCAACATATAAGCCACCCGCCACCCAACAAAACACCCACCACAAGTATCGCACCGATTATTAACTCCCACATAATCATTCATCCTTTCTTTTTTTGACAGGATTACAGGATTAACACTTAATCACTTAACACTTTGTTATCCCGTTATCCTGTCGAAACTTTCTCTGTGACCTCTGTGACCTCTGTGGCTCCAATCATTACCATCAACTCAAGCATCTTCACCTTCGCCCCCTCATCCAGCCGCAGCTCATCCGGCACATAGCACAGCTCGCCTTTTATCCCGTCGAAGAACTCCGTTAGCGCCTTGACCACCACATCCGACGGCTGACCGGCCAGCGCGATCGCCATCTCCTCGGGCTTGCCGTTTACGGCGTTTAGAAACTGCTGATGCCTGGCCAGGATCCCGGCGACCACCTCATCGCGATCCAACAGCCGCCCGGCCAACTCGTCGACCTCCATCGACAGCTTCTTACTCCGGGCGAACCGCAGCGGATCGCTGACCTCGGCCGACACCTTCACCTTGCCGCCCTCGATCTTCTGCGCGACAAATCCCTCGTACCATTGCCAGAGAGCGATCAGCGAATACGTGCCACCGATATTCTGCGGCGCGGCGAACTGCGACACCCAGGTATGCACCGTCTGTCTCGTTATCCCGCATATCTCCGCCACATCGGCCAACGACACCGCGTTAAAATCCACCTCCGGCCGGACCAGGTCCCCGCGCATCACCCTGAGCATCCTGTCCATCGCATGCTTCTTGCCGGCGGCGGCCTGCTTTCGAAACTCGCGCTTCATCTCGATCACCGTATCGATATGAGCCTGGTTCCAAACCGCAACCGCCTCGAGATCCTCCGCCAACAGCTTTTCAAACGCGGCGATATCCATCCCCAACGCATGGGCCGCTTCGGCCTTCTCAGTCGGCGCGGCGGCCAGGTCCCGAAGATTGCCTAAAAACAAACCCCGCTCCCACGCGGCTTTGTGCCTGGGGTGCCTTGCAAAATGCTTCCCGATATCGGTGATCCCGAGCGCCTTGGCGCCGGCAATAATACAGCCACACTCAAAAGCCGCCGCCTTGACCGCAGAGATCGTCACAGACACCTTCCGCTTGCGGGGTTTGGCTTTTGGCTTTTTGCCTTTCGGCTTTCTGGGCGCAGCCGCCTTCGTCCGTGACGTTCGTTTTGTCCTTTTCGTCCGTGTCTTTTCAGCTGTCTTTTTCTTTGTTCCCTTTGCCATCCCTGGCCTTGTTGTAGTTGTAGGGTGGGCTCTTAGCCCACCGATTTCATCGCTTCTTCGAGCGCATTCGCTATATCGCTGCTCAAGAGTATGGTGTTGGGCGGCAGCATTGCAGCTTCTGTAAACTCAATGCTCATAGTCAGTATTGTTGGCTTCTCCGGAATGCTTTTCATGATTTCCAGCAATACCGGAATCGACGTCTTAATGTCCGAACCCTTCGATGTCGCGTACGTACAGTTGTAATCGCCAAAAAACGGCGTCAGTGAGCGCCCCCGCGTATTCCCATCTTCATCAAAACACCGACTGCACTTGCCGTCAGGCGACCCAATGGCAGGGTTCCCCCTGGGCGGCCACACACTGACTGCAATTTTCGTCCGTACACCCGCATTTAATACACTTCACCAAAGCACCTCGCTTTCTGAGTTTTTCGCTTTTGCGCCACCGGCATAAATTAACTCCGGGCGCGTCCACTCTTTTTGCAGCTTTGCCCACTCACGGGGTTTGGGCTTTTTCTTGTTCTTGTCGTCGCGATAGAACATCGCAAACGGCGTCATGCCCGTCGCCTTCACACGTTCGAGCCGTTCGACAGCATCCGCCACCGTGTCGCCTTCATAACCCATCAGCACATAACAGCTCACCACATGGCTCGACGCCCTGATCCCCGCCGCCTCCAACAACGACCATGCCCGCGACACCCCTTCCCAGTCTCCCGGTTCGTCGTAAGCTAAATACAACCGCACGGGCCGCACGTCCGCAACCCATTCGGCGTGCCATTGCCGCATCTCGCTCGCATCGAATCCACCAAGAAACGACGACGGCATACGCTGCTTTTTGAGCATCCGGCCCACCGCCCGGATATGCTCTTCGGTGCACTGCAGCAGGTTCGAATCCAGCACCCGCCAGCCATCGACAATCGGCAACTCACGAATGCGACCCTCACGACCGGGCACCATGCAGAACCAGCAACTGTTATTGCATCCCCGGGAAGTGAACACGTAACCGGGCTTTAGGTACCGGCCCGGCACAAACTCATCACCGGGATCGTCATAAGCCGGACCGCCCAACTTGACCGTGTAGCCGTCCTTTTCCCACATCTCAGCCAACCCTTCAGCGCGGGCTTTATCCCAGGTAAACGTACAACTGACATGCACCTCATCGCATTTCACACGCCAAAACGGCGGACCATCCACAAACGCCATATCGTCCAGCGGCGTACCCGCCGTCCGCGATGGAAACACCCTGGCAATCACTTTTGACTTTTCATTCTGCATTCTCAAATCTCAATTTCTTTTTTGACAGGATTACAGGATTTTTTATCATCTTTTTCATCATGTTATCCCGTCAAAGAACACTATTCGCTTTCCATATAATCAGGATATTGTCGCGTCCAGCCTTTGGGCATTTTGTTCAACCTCCCGGAGCAGTCCTTGTCATCGTAGTGGATCTGTTTGACATACACCGGCACGCCTGCAGACTGGCAGTCGCACTTGGCACTGTGTATGTTGACGGAAGGACAATGCCGAACCTTGTCCTTCGGCGCGTTCTCCGCACCGATGATCACCCATTCGAGTTTGGGGCAGTCATCCACGTAGCCGCTTGGCGAGTCGGAGTTCTGACACCATGCCTCCCCGGTCAGCGCGTTACACACCCAATCAGCATCCTCAATGGCCCACCCAACTGACCGCAAATCCACATACTCCAGCATCGGCTCAAGACTCACCCCCGCATGGAAGCACGGCCACTCCGCCTTTGCTTCGAGCAGCTCCGGGATCCGCTTGTCGGCCATCGCCTGATTCTCGACCGAGGCAAGGATGGTCAGGCTCTCGACGTGGAAGCCGGCAAGCCCCTTGAAGCACTCCGGTATCCGCTCGGTGCGCTTCGTCGGTACAATCCAGTGAATATCTGGCCGGGCGCCCATTACCCCCCAGGCCTCCTCTCGCCATTCGTCGGCTGCCGGATGAAAGAAGTCCGACCACGGACACACCATCACCCTGTCGCCGGGCTGCCAAACTTCCTTAAACATTTGGGCAAGGGGGTATAAGCCGTCAGCAACCTGCCCAGCCGTTACCTTTTTGAACGGCTGCCGCCAGTTCCCCTTAGAACATCGCACAACCTTCGTCGGGTCGTTGTCCCACCGCCGTTGCTCCCGGAACATATAGCAGTTGTTGCACCCAGCAGAAACCTTCGTACAGCCCCGCCAGGGTCCCCACGTATGATGCACGTATGGTATGCCTGAGTCAGTTCCCATGTCGCTTAGCCTTCCGCTTTTCGCTTTTTGCTGTTAGCCGGCCGCATTCGCAATCCGTTCTTTCGCCAGTTCTATTTCTCCATGCCACCCATCCCACCACACAGGCGTCATGCCTTCCGGCTGGCCGTGGTGCATGCGCCGCTTGTACTGCCGGGCAAATTCCACCTTCCAATTGTGCCACTGATCCCTGATTTCTCCGAGCGGCAACACTAACGGGAACAGTCGCATCAGTTCCTGCGACGGGCGACTGAGCCACGTGCCCCTTTCGTCATACCTGGTCAGATAGCAATGCCATCCACCATAAATAAACGTGTAGTTATAAAACACCCATACCATCCACGGTCTGCGCTGCCGGCCCGGATCGCGTTTGTGCTCGAGTATCTTCGCCTGCCGTTTTCGCTTAACATCCATCACCTCATCCCAGGTCACCACCTGCCACCGCACACCCACATGCGGTCGCGTAATATACGCCACTTCGGGCGAAGGATCCTTGCCCCAAAACACCATCGCCGACCTCGACATAATTGTCGTCATCTCTCACTGCCTCCCATTTGCCGAAGGCGCTGATCTTCATCCCACAGCTTCAAATTGTTCATCCAGCCGCGGTCCCACTTGACCAACATGAAATACGGATGCCGCACCGCAATCGCCGTCTGTTGGTGGTTGTCTTTCGTATGGTCCAGCGCCGCCTTGATCGGATCGTCAACAATCTCCACCCGACGTCCCGCCCGCTCATCGTCGCCGAGCCGGACATCAGAAAAGATCACATCGCACGGCGTCTCGGCAATGCTGCGATCGGCACTGATCGACGCCAGCCGCTCAATCATCGGTTTTGAAATATCAGTTTTTCCCTTGTTCATTTTCAGCCACAATCTTTCATTTTTGACAGGATTACATGATTTTTTATTATCTGTTTTTCATCCTGTTATCCTGTCAAAAACTCCGCCGGCGGCGCCGTGGCAGGAAACCGCCGGCGGAAGCGAATACCACCTTTTACTTATCCTTTGGTCTTCTGATTTTTCCCAGGGCACCTAAACAAATCCGCTCGGATAGAATCGCTTCAATCGCCATCTATACCTGCGGCCCATCTGCAGACCGCATATCCCCGTCAATCCCTCCTGACGCCAGTACAGCAGACAATAAAACCACTCACCGAAATACCGGAACCAGCACCAGCCGAAAACCGCCCCGATATTTCTGTCCAGCCCTATATTTCTGTCCAGTTCGTCCATCTGTGCTTCAATTCATCTCCGCCATAAGCGACGCCGCCCCGGCATTGATCAACACCGTCAGGACCTTCGCCAGCGCGGCCTTCTGCCTTATCATCGCAGCATTATTGCTGCGATTCTCTATCGCCCATTTGCGGTCCAGGGTTTCGCCAACCGCCAACAACTCCGGCACAGTCATCTTGTTAAACAGGGAGAAAAACTTTGCCGCGTCGACGCCCTCCATTATCGCGGCTACCACATCAAGGGCATCGCTTTGGACCTTTTCAACGACATTGGCGACAAATACTTCAACCACAGACTCGATTTCTTCCTTTCCCATCAGCGGTCGCCCCCTTCCGTCGCCGCGCCGTCGCGTGCATTACGAAACCGCCCCCACAGATCCGCGTTGATCTTAAGCGCCTCGATCATCTGAAAGCCGGTCATCTCGCCGTTCGCCGCCTTGTCGGCCACCACCTGCGACCAGGCGGCCGTCCGGTCCAGCAGTGCCGAGTACTCCGGCGACGTCTGCACACCGCCGCAGCCGGCAACCGAAGCCATCAGCACACCGGCCAGGCAGAGCATCAAAAGCATGTTGACACCCCCGGGCGGTTTGATCGTCGTTTTGGTCACCGCCCGCAGCACGATGATCACGATCCCCTCGACGGCGATAATCGCGACGACCAGTCCTTCGGCCATCTGACCCACCGACTCGGTCAGGTCCACGCCGAAGATCTTCAGCAGCGCCACCGCCGCCATCTGAAGCACCCCGAACCACATCGTTTTCGATTTGTACCAATCCTTACCCATGATCTTGCTCCTTCCGGGCCACATGGCCCAATTAATTACTTAACATCTAACACTTAACACCTAACACTTAACGCTATGTCCTAACCTCCACCGCATCCGCACCGGCCCTGCCCTCCATCACCGTGCTCTTTACGGATCCGCACTTGGGGCAGGCATCCGGCATCTCCCCGCCCGGGATGCCTAATTCCTCTCCGCAGCCAACACACGAGACCCACTTGCGTTTAACTCCCTGTATCCGTTCCCGCGATTCGGCAATCGCCGTCTGCATCTGAGCCCGCGTCCGCGGCCTGCCCGGATCGGGCCGGTTAGCGTGCGGCGGCGAGCGTTTCTCCCCCAGCTTTTGCTCGGCAAGGGCAAACTGCGTCTCAGCCCACGTACTCGCAGCGGCGGCTGTCTTAAAGCCCGACTTGTTGAACTTGATCTTCGTGCGATTGCATATCACCTGGAACGTGCCGTTTTTCACGGGATACACAAACCGCGGATTATCCTTGTTGCGGGCGGATCTTCCGCGGGCACCCCGGGCCGTCGTATCGCCCCCGTGCTGTGCGATCTGCTCGGCGGCATATTCGTGAGCCGCCTTGGCCGTCGTGAAACCACCCTTCCTGAAGCTCAGACCCTTTTGCTGGACGTTACACCCGAATTTCTTGCCTCTCCGCTCGACATACTCCGGCAGGGGCGACTCCGCCCTTGTCGATCGATCCTTTGCCCCGCGTGCCGGCGCAGACGGCGGCGGGTCCGGCATATTCGGAACCACGGTAGCGCGAGCCTTTTCCAGCTGCTTTTGCAGCCTCGTTACCTGCCCGACGAGCTTGTCTTTTTCCTCGGTGACCTCCGCTAATTCACCGGCCAGATCGACCACGCCGCTGGCGACTATCTCCATCTGTGCCAATACATATTGCATCACCGTTTCCGTGGCGCAGGCAAAAGCGGCGGCCCTCTGTTCTGCACTGTCAAACTGTACATCCATGCCCGCGGCCGGCAGCTTCGCAAAATCATCCAGCAGCCACGCCGCCTTCATCACCTCCACCAGCTCCTTAATCCGTTCGTTGGTTTCCATAATCAAACTCCTTTTTGAAATCTCAAATTCTTTTTTTGACAGGATTACATGATTTTTAATCATCTGTTTTTCATCCTGTTATCCTGTCGAAATTAGCTGTTAGCTGCTCACTTTTTCCCGCTCATCCCCGACAGCCGCTTATTGAATATATCCATCCACAGCGCACCCGGCTTGTTCCCCTTCTTTACCCGCCGTGTTTCGGCGCTTTTCATGCTCTTTTCCCAGAGGCTGTCTAATTTCCCGGGTTTAAGTTTGGCGATCAGTGCCCGGTTCCACGCCCCGGCAAACGAGGCAAGTTCCCGGTGATCTGCCAGGTTGTCGGGGTTGGGCGTCCGTTCGAAAACCCTGACAAACACCTGGGCGGCAAAGTCCACACCATCCCGATCGTAGAGCTTGTCAATATCTAAAGATGAAGGTGGGGCAGCACCTTTGTCGGCGCCAACCCCACCCCCGTCCACATCCGTCTTGGTTGTTTTTTTTGTGCCTTTTCGCGGCTGATCTTCTACGCCCTTTGCGCCTTTCCTGATTGGGTCTGCAGCCCCTTGCGGCTCGTCGGCGACCGCGTCAAAGTCCGGCATATCCACCCGCTCGATCAGGTTATATTTCTTGAACACCTTGAGTACCCTGGCGGTCTCGGCGACGGTGAGTTTCACTATCCGGCTGATCTGGCCGGTCGTCGCCGGCTGATAATGCTCGTTAAGAATATATCCCCGAAACTTACGCGATCGCCGCGCAGCCTGTTTCACCAACCGCCAGAAGACGGCCTCCAGGATGAGCGTGTCATCCTCGCGGTCTAACATGCCAAACTGCTCACTGTGGATATGGCTCTCGTTATCGTTGCCCCCGACGACAAACATCCGCACAAACTGCAGCGGCGACTTCCTGCAGACCCGCGCATCCTCGGCCAGCTCGAACCGCTCGTCAAAATGAAAGATATGCCACACCTTTTTAGCTTTTGGCCGTTGGCTTTTGGCTTTTGGCTTTTTGGCTTTTGGCTTTTGGCTTTTGGCCGCAGGCTTCTTCTTTGTTGTCTTTTTCTTTGACCTGGCTGCCATTTGCGATTTTATATTTTATATTGCAGATTGTAGATTCCTTCGTGGCCTTCGTGCCCTTCGTGCCCTTCGTGGTCTTCGTGGTCTACTCCTTCTTTTTCTTCTTCGAAGCGGCCGCCTTCGGCGTACCGTCGGCGTTGAGATTCTTCCAGCTCTTAGGTTCGGCGATCGCGCCCTTCTGTTTGGCAAACATCGCATCAATATCGATACCGAGATACCCAGCGATTATTTTGGCGGCGGCGATCCTGTCTTTGGACACCTGCGTAATCGGGCCGTTATAGCACAGCCCCTCACCAATCCGCGTCCGGACCTCCTCCCACAATTCGCGGTCGGCGACCAACTGTGCTTCGTCGCCGTCGGCCAGACGTTTGGCGAATGTATCTTTGAGCTCGGTGAAGCAGCTACTTGCGATATAGTGATGCCCCACGCTGCTGGCAAATACCATTGCGGCGGTGGTGACAAACAGTGTCCTTTCCTCGGCCACGATATCGTCGGCCTTCGTCTCCGTAACCGCGGTGAACATCTCCCTTAAAACCTCAAACCACCGCTTCGAGTCCAGTTCCTTGCGGCGGGCCTTCAGCGTTTTCGGGTGCGGCAGCGCCCTCTTACTCGACGCCGCACTCCCGCTCGAGGCCCCCCCACCACCTCCACCTGTCTGATTACTTGTGCCGGATGGCACCTTGTCTTTGACCCACCGCAATTCACCGAGACCTGCCCCATAGACGATCAGCGCCGCCGTCCGGTCGTCAGCCGGCTTCTTGACGATGCTGACTTCGCTGGCAAGACGGAAATCGCCCACGGTGCTCTTCAGCGTGTAGGCATCCTCCGGATACTTGCTCGCCAGGCAGACCACCTTGCCGTACTGGTCCTTCAGTTCCTTCAGCCGACCCTTCAGGTACCCGACAATCTTCTTGTCCCAGCAATCGACATCGAGACATCGATCGTATCTTTTGCTGTCGGCGTCGCTGGTGTCCGGGTCATCCCACAGGCCCGGCTGCACCCTCGAACACTTCGGGCACTTGCCGCAGGCGGTCGCCTTGCCATTCAGCCCTTTAGCGTCCATATCCCACGGCGCCTTATCCAGCAGCCTGGCCCGCTCGGCCAGTGTGCTCTCCAGCTCGCTCAACGTGATCACCTCGTCGTCGTATTCAAAGTTGCTAAGACACTCATCCTGGATATGGGCGGGGAGCCTGGCGATAAGCGCCAGGTGCGAGGCCGGCCAGGCCGAAAGCGGCAACTCCTCCGTGATCGCCTTCTTCCAGTTATCCGAAAGACCCTTTTGGATATTGGCCCGCTGCTCGACCCACCGCACGGATTTACCTAACTTCTCGGCAACCTTGGCGCTGGATCCGAACTTGATCATGCACATCTTCACGGCCAGCGACTCCTCCATCACCGTGAGGTCCTTTCGTCCGAAGTTTTCCAGAAACGTGATCTCAAACGCCTCGTCATCTCCGATCACACCATGATCGATCGCCGGGACCTCCGTGCACTCGGCAACCTTTGCCGCCACCAGCCTCCTCTCACCGGCGATCAGTTCGACCTTTGTACCCCCCTTACCGACCCTCCGCACATGGACCGGCTCGATAACGCCGGACGCGGCGATCGATCCGGCTAATTCTTTGATATCGTCCGACCCGGCATCGATCCGCCGCGGGTTGTCCCGACCGATAACAATCTCTGAAACTTTCAGTGTTCGCAATTCGTAATCCGCAGTGGTGGTTTGACTGTCTGACATAACATTCTCCTTTTGTTTTTTTGACAGGATTACAGGATTTTTTATTGTTTGTTTTCTATCATGTTATCCTGTCAAAATTCCGTTGTTTTTACGATACCGACTGTGTCGGCTCCATCAGCCTGGCGATCGCGTCTGTCGCCGCACCCAGGGCGGCATTTGCTGCGATGGGGTTTCGGTAAATGGTCATTTGTCTTTGTCCGTCGAGTATCAGTTCTGCGATGCCGTGGAGGGCTTGTTGTTCCGGCAGGAAGATCGCCCTGCGGCGTGCCCGCTCACGTGCGATGAGGAACTGCTGTCCGATCCGTTTTGCTAATGCAAACATGGATTTTCCCTTCTAAAATCTCAAATTCTTTTTCGACCGGATTACATGATTTTCTGTTATCTGTTTTTCATCCTGTTATCCTGTCCAAAGTCCCTTGTGTCCTGCGGCCCCCACACCCCGAACACTTCCAGCAACGCGATCCCCTTCCGCAGGGCCCGTTCCTTCAACTCCACGATCGCGGCCAGTCTGCCCGGCAGGTTCGGGGCGATCCGCCACGTCGCAAAGTATGTAAACGCCGCTATCCCCCGCAGGTGATCGCCGGGAACATTCGCCCGAAACTCAAACATCCAGTCAGTCGGCTGCCGACGCCGCTCGTAATAGCCTACATAAAAACAAGGCGTCGACACCACATCGCAATAAACAACTTCGACCTTCGGCCTCCTGGCTTTTGGCGATTGGCTTTTGGCTCTTGGCGTTCGGCGATTGCTTCTCTGTTTCACTATTCACTACTCACTATTAACTCGCTATTGGCCCCGACAGGATTCGAACCTGCAACCTTCCCGGAGTTTCAAATGTTATCACCGGGAGCTTCTATCCAGTTGAGCTGCGGGACCCGACCGTTTATTCGGCCGCCGCTTCCAGTTCATTACCGAAGAACCATGTGGCATAGGCACAGTCGTCGTTGTCGAAATACCTGACCTGGTACTGATACCCGCCAAAGTCTTCCCACCTGCCGATCACTGTGCCCTTCTTTTTGCTGCCTGTGATCACAACCGGTTGACCTAATACAAATTTTGGTTCCATACTGCACTTCCTTTCCTGTTTTTGTGTCTTTTGTGCTTTTTTGCGGCTTCCTTATCCGCGAAATTCGTGTTCGATTCGTGTTAATTCGTGGCTGCTTTCGATGTAAAGAGCGTCTCCTCCGGCTCCACTAACACATCGATCAGCCGACCCAACTGCGGCGTATGCGGCCCGTGCCTGGCGGCGACCCCGGTAAACTCCTCGATCTCATGCTTTTTCATGCAGTACTGGTAATCGCCGTTTTTGGTGTGGTAGTATCGAACCAGCACTTCGCCGTCGGCGTTTTTGCGGTCCTTACACGTCTCCGCGTGGCGGTCCTTGCCGAGGTCGTCGACATACCCGTCGACCGAATCGATGTGCACAAACTCACCGGCCATCTTCGCACCGCAGTGGCAAAGCTCATGGTCGATCAGTCCGGCCAATGACTTCAAACCCTCCTCCGTCATCAGGTTAAGCGTATCCAGCCAGTCGCCGCAGAGCGTGATACAGAAATCCATCTCCACCTTGTCCCCGGCCAACCGGGCAAGGACCTTGTCCCGCGGCCCTGCCTTCGTCGCCTTACCGATCGAAATACACTCGCCGGCCTCCAACTTCTTCCTGACCGCCTCGGCATGAACCACCAGGATAAGGATCCGGGCGGCCTTCAAATGCTTATGCTCGCCAACGCAATCGATGATGTTCTGGGCCATGGCCCGGATCTCCTCGCCGGCGACAACGATCTTGACCTTGTCATCCGACCACCCGGGGGTATTCAAGGCCAAGATGTTAGTGGTTTTCTTGCGGGGTTTCGTGAACTCTTTGAATAGTTTGTCATCCATAACGACTCCCTTCGTTCCCAGAGACGACGTCTCCGGCTCTTTAATTTGACTCGGCTTCGCCGAGACCCTTTATCGCTTGGCGCTCTTCTTTGGCTGCGCCAAACGCTTCGCGCCTTTTCAATCCTGTTGCTAAGCCGCAGCCGCGGCCCCCACATCGTTGATTCTTCTCAGTATCCACTCCGCGACCCACCTCGTTACGGCGTTGCCCAGGCATTTATAACGCTGCGTGTCCGACAGCATCGCCGTCCACCCGTCCGGGAAGCCCTGCAGCCGTTCGCATTCCAGGGGGGTCAATCGCCGCACTGACAACTCTCCCTCCGGCACTTTGCATCCGACATTCGCCGAACACCTCGCACCCGGCATGACAGCGTCGGAAAGCGCCATGTTGCTCATCTCGGCAAAACCAACGACGCCTTTTGACCATTGCGCCGTCACCGTCCCGGCGATCAGCATCCCCGCCCTGCCCGGTTCCATCCCACCGGCCATCGGCAGCACTACGGGGAGGAGGGTGGCCTGTGTCTCTTTCGCGCTGACACCACCAGTGCTCGCCGTAAGACATCTGGCAAGGTCCGTTTTCGCCGCATGCACCTTCTCAGCAGCCCCCTGCACGCCTTCGGGCTCAAATAGTATTTCCGCCGGACACGGGCCTCCAAGATGTCCGACAAGGAAGATTCGACGGCGTCGCTGCGGGACTCCGAAATAGCGACTGTCAAGCACTCGCCACGCCACGCCATACCCGCATTCGCCCATTTCACAGAGGACGGCGGCC
>SDBS01001078.1_pt1 | contig 27698 bp, 21 predicted proteins | sample 2277091 | NCBI WGS metagenome assembly SDBS01 (sample SAMN10404972, study PRJNA504765) | marine sediment metagenome | isolation source: marine sediment core GS10_PC15, 163 cmbsf | place: Arctic Ocean: Southern Knipovich Ridge | collected 2010
CCATCTTTTCCTCCAGAATTCTATGAATTTTGGTTATATCTAGTGCTCTTCCTCCAATTATATTATTAATATAGTCCATAAGGAGATCACTTTAACAGATGTAAAAATCGTTTCCAGTGGGGCCATGACCAATAGATAATAAAGGCCTTTCCCTTGATTGATTCTGAAGGGACAGTTCCCCAGAATCTGCTGTCATAACTGTGATCACGGTTATCTCCCATAACAAAATAATTGTTATCCGGTATAATAGTAGGCCCAAACCCATATTTGGCTCCGGGGTTATTCCTTTTTAACTCATTACTCGTATAATAACCATATTTGTCATCGTGTGGTCTTCCATTTATATGGATTTTTCTATCAATCATTTCTATCTTATCTCCTGGAAGTCCGATGACCCGTTTTATAAAATCTTTGCTTTTATCAACGGGGTAAATAAATACGATCACATCGTCACGCTTCGGCTCATGTATCGGTATGAGAGTGGTGTGAATAAAGGGGATCTTTATACCGTAAATGAATTTATTGACAAGGATATGATCACCAATCAGAAGTGTGGGCTTCATCGATTCCGAGGGTATTTTAAATGCCTGGACAACAAACGTTCGTATAAACAGCGCAAGCAGGATAGCTATAGCTGCAGCTTCAGCATATTCCCTGAACGTACTCTTTTTTTTGAGCCTATCAGTATCTCTGTGGTCTTCCAAAGATTCCTCCTGTTCTTCTTATGAAAGAAATTGTTTGCCTCCGGCAACCGTGGTTCTGTGTTACGGCCTTTCGAAAATCAATGCAGTATTTATCTAATAGCGGTGTTTGTCCAGTTAAACACTGTGAGGTCCGAGAAAGAAGCCTGTATAGCGGAAGAAAAGAGTACAGGCAATAACTTATTATGGGAGATCTTTTCCTTCCGATTCATTCGATAGAGATTTAACCATCATGTAATATTCCGGTGTTTCCCTGTCCTCGACGAAATCGTATCCCAGGCTCAGCATCAGATTCAGCATCCTGACATTATCCTTGTATATCTGTCCCCAGAACTCTTGTATTCCCTCTCCATGCTTGATTTTCTCAAGCTCCTTCATCGCACTGATGCCGAAACCTCTACCTCTATGATCGTACTCGATGATGAGCCTCCCCGGCATTTTTTCCTCAGGCTTATATCCGAGGACGCCTACGAGCTCGTCCATACTGTTTGTTATAAGATAATATTCGACACCCTTCCGCAGTTCGATTTCCAGATATTTCATGTTCCAGGGGGTCAGGACGAGGGGGGATGGATTATTTCTGAAAAGTTTCAACAGTTTTGTTTTATGCTCATCACTGTCTCTCACGAGAATGATGGTGACCGGGGGGAGGTTTTCAAGATCGACATCCGGATGATGTTTGTGCTTGTCGCGTGCCTTGCGCCACTCTCTGAACCTCAAGTAGGTAAACCTGGGACGCAGTACGCATCCGAGCAAGAATTTAATTTTGCGGTATGCCTCATGCATCAGCCAGTCCCTGTTGAATTCCAGACACTACTATTCTGACATCTTCCAGCCGCGATCAAATAATCGCAAGACCAGTTCTGCGGTAAGGATTTTTCCCAGCCAGTGAGTGTCGTTATTGCGTTTTATTTCCTCGATGAATTTCCAATCGAGATATTCCGTTATGAATGATTCTTCTGTGATCAGGTTGTTTATCCTCTCCTCGAGCACTATCTCAAACCATCGTCTCCAATCTTCAGGAGCTGTATAGGCGGGTTTGTTCAGCATCGATCTGATTTTTCCAGGAGCCCGCAATATCAGGCGGCCCAGATGGTAGTATAGTTTGTTGTCGGCGGTGAAATATTTCAGGGGAATTCCATTTATTGGAATATGGCTTAATCGCTTGTTCTTCTGCATGATGGAAGCTTGTAGTACGCACTCACGATATTTATCCTTGAAGGGGAATGTCTTTGAGAAACCCAGAGTGCTGTATTCAATATCATATGAGAGTTGAATGATGTCCGTATCCCAGAACGGCGACCTGAAAGTTCCGAAGTTCTTCGCGATTTCCGCTTCACCGGCGAAGTAATGCGGGGTGACTTCATATATAAGATATGAGAGATATGCCTCCGGAGTCTGCAGATCTCCATACCGCCCTTTCAACTGTTCGATAATATCCAGGATATACGCAACGAAATCTGTATATCGTCCGCCGAATATTCTCCTGAAATAATCCTTGTCCAGACTTGGATCCCCGGTATGGAAACCTGCCATCATATCGGCTGATATTATCGAGGGGACATTACCGCTGCCTTTGATATGGTCCCTGAAGAGATGATCTCCGGAAACGCCCGTAACTATTACGGGAAATCTGGTTCCGTCCGCCGTCAATGTCCGGTAGACGTAGGGCAGGGTGGCCCTGACTACACGTTCCATGCCGCCCGATAGATGGATTGTGCTGTCCATAAGACCGGGAAGTTCCGCCAGGAAATCTTCATCGAATTCTATCGAGTGGTGGTTCAAGCCGGCTTCTGATGCGATCTTCGAGCCGTCCTCCAGGTCTCCGCTCCCCCTTATTCCGTATGTATAAGTGTTTATCCGCTCAAGCGGTGCAAAAGAGAGCACCGTTCTCGAATCGAATCCTCCGGTTATAGATACGGCTGTTCTCTCTGTCGAATCGAAGTATGCCGGCACACGTCTCTCGAATACGGAGACCGCCTCGGCAATCGCATCGGTTCCTTTACGAAGCCGGTCCGTCCTTTTGAACGGTTCGGCATATTTTGTGATTTCGAGACGGGATGTTTCAAGAGTGAACTCAACAACACTGGCAGGGGGCATCCTTAACACGTTTCTTATAAACGTTGTTTCGCCGACTGGATAATTGAAGAACAGCAGTTCCCACAGCCATTTATCGTTGAATGCGAAATCACGGGGCGATCTGCAGAAGAACGGCAAAGCCGTCGAAAAAATAAAGGTGGGACCGACTATAGAATAATACAACGGTTGCATGGAAATCCGGTCGCTGATGAGATATATGTTACCGCGTTTTTTTTCGTATACAGACAGGGCGAACGCTCCCCGAAAATCTGCTAATTGCCCGAAATCGCCTTTTCTCACAATCTCGATGATGAATTTCCAGGGAATCTCGGTGAATCCTACCAGGTCGCCGGCAAAGCAGGCGGTAATGTCCTCATCTTCAAAGTATTTTCCCGTGGGAATCGGTGAGTGTTCTAGCCATGAGACGGCGCTTTTACCGCAGGCATTGCAGAAAGTACGAGTCGTGCATAGCCCCGCAGGATCTATTGTGTTTAGGACCGAGGCCGAATTTAAATCAGAGCATAGTGGGTCGTAATATCCAAAGAAACCAGGCATGCTTTTCCTTGAAATCGAACCGGCGACTGTCGAATGTACGTCAGTTCTGTCAGCTCAGAATAACTAGTTCCTGTTGCGGAAAATAAGATATAGAAAAAACATACCTGATCCTTTAGTATTGAGTTGTTGAAAAACAAAAAAAATGATCAAGCATGCGAATAAAAAGTTCTATTCAAATGTACCTCGGCTTCAGTGGCAAGTCAACCCTGATCGTTAAAGAATATCGAGGGAAGTACACGGCGATTGGTGAGCTTCTCAGAACGAATCCGTCTATCTTGACTGCGGCGATGTTCGTCGCGAATACTCCCCCCGATCTCCTGATGAAAGAGATGATTCTACCTCTGTATCATTTCAGCATTCCGCCGCCGGTTTTCCCCGACGAGAGGATCTCACATGCCCATTCGGATGACGGGCGCGAGAGATCTTCCGGCTTCGGGTCGACGTGCGATCTCAGCCAGAGCTCGATTATCACGGGAGCGAGAATGTCTGCCCAGCTCAGTACCGCATCGCCCTGGCGGTGGCGCTCAAGGAGCTTCTGCATGTTCCCGTGATCGAACAGTCCTCTTCTATCGATCGATTCTTTCGAAAGGGCGCTTTCGACGATCGGTCTCAGATCCTCCGCGATCCATAGGCTGAAGGGGAGCGAGAGGACGCCTTTTTTCTGTATGGCACTTTCTGCAGTAGCGAACTCGGCGCACAGGGTGGCGGGTATGTACTTTGAGTTCCCGCCGGTATTCCTTATTTCGTGAGGGATCGACCTGGAGAATTCGACTAGCTGCTGATCATGGAAAGGTCCCTCGACCCTCAGGCCGAAAGCGCTACCAATACTCTCGTAATTCAGAATCGCACTCGGTATCAATCCTCCTCTTATTACGGTATAACCAAGTCGTTCGAATATATTGCTGCTTCCGCATTTCTTGTACATCCACCTGTAGAAATCGGCCGGTTCGCTCCAGTTTTCCGGGTGCAGTGATGGAGAGAAGAGGGAGCGTGCCTCTTCGGGGTGGAGCCCGGATCCGAACCATTTCGACATGCCACGCTTCTTCCTGAAATATTGGTACATTTTCATCAACTGACGCGCAAAGATGTTTCCGCCCGACTCAAACGATCTGAGTCCGTGTTCTCCCGCACCATATATCCTGACCCTTGTCTTTTCCGGAATGATTCTGAACATAGAAAAAATTCTGTCCATGTCGCACGCGTATTCGGCGAACGAGTCTGCCTGGAAGATAGAATCGGACATATGACCTGAAATGACGGTACTTGCCCCGGCGGCGCTGGCAGCCTTCGAGCAGAAGTAGTTCATGATCGAACCGGGTGTCGGTTTGGACAGGCACCACACGAAATCCTCGAGATGCTCACCGAGCTCGCGCGCCTCCAGGCCGACCTCGACATGCCTCGTACCGAATTTCTCAGCGAGGGATCGCGCCACTTCGACCTGCGGCGGCTTTGCACCGGGCACGAGCGTGACCGTCATGATCCTCCTGTCGGTCACGGCGGCGCAGACTCCCAGGAGCAGGCTCGAGTCGATGCCGCCGCTGAGAAAGACGGCCGGATCGCTCTCGCCTGAGATTCTTTCCGCGACCGCTTCCAGAAGGAGTTCCCTGCTCCTGTCGAGAGCCTCTGAGACATCTGAGATCTTCTCTTCCACCAGCGGGATATCCCAGTATTCCCCCAGGACCGGGTCTCCGCCGCGCCATTTCATCCAGTACCCCGGCGGGATGGAACGGACCTTTTCGAGAGGCGTCTCATCCCAGTTGAAGCCCTTGTCTATGAGGAAACGATAGATCGCTCCGGGATCGAGATCACGGGGGACCATCCCCGACCGAAGGATGCCCTTGATCTCGGAAGCAAAGATGAGATCGCTGCTGCTGGTCAGGGAGTAGTAGAGCGGTTTTTCGCCGAGACGGTCGCGGGCCGCGTATAGGGTCCCGTTCTTCCCGTCCCACACGGCAAAGGCGAAGGTGCCGTCCAGCTTCGAGGCGCATTCCGTTCCCCATTTCCGCCAGCAGGCCATGGCGATCGCCTGATCGGCGCTGTCCTCCGCGAGGCCAAGCTGATGCGCCAGCTGAGCTCCGTTCATCAGGAACCCGTCCCACACGATGGCGGCTGTGCCGTCAGGTAAGGGGAGGGGGCCCGTCGACGGGGAGCATTCCTCGCGGGATCTCCTGAGAGGAGAACGGCCGAGGCATGCTCCGTTTCCGCACCATACGGATGCCGACCCGCTCTCGCCGCGCGTCTGGATTTCGCACATCGCGGCGACGGTGACGGAGAGGTCTTCCGCCTTTCCGGGTGTGATTATTCCGGTGATTGCTGCCATGCGTCTATTGCCTTTCCGCCGGACCGCTTTCGCGTTACCGGATCGTAATTTGACCCACCGGTTCTCCGCTGAACATGTCGTCGTCGGTAAGCAGGTCCTCGATCGAATAGTTCGGGTATCGAAGAGATCTGGAAAACCTGATTGATACGGTGTATTCCCCGGGGGCGATATCCCACGGTACTCTTATTGTAACACTGTCGGTTATCGCTTCGAGGAGCGGCCAACTGTCGGGTGGGTAGATGCCGCCGAAAGGGACATGATCGTACCTGAACCTGTAACGCTCTCCCCGTATCTTCTCGAGGGCCTTTCTATATAGTTTTCCGTACGCGCGGTTGTATAACGGGCCCTTCTCGAACGCTGTATCGAATCTCACGTGCACCTTGTAGCTCCCCGGTTCGATATCTCCGGTCTTGACCCATTCGAGACGGAGTCCGAAGGAATCGCCTCGCCTTACGTCAGCCGCCTGGATCTCCGCCGCCCCGATCGATAAAGTTTCTGTGCCTGACTGGGGGAGGCGCGAGGCTTCTTCCGGTGAGAATGACCTGCCCGCCGGTGATTCTGTAGAAGCGTCTGCTGTCGATCCGGTGTCAGGCGGTATTGCGACTGTTCCGTTGAATCTGAAGAGCCATACTCCATTGTGCTCGTATATCTTTTCGAAGACCGGTGCCGCCGACTCGAATCTTTTTGCCGCCGCGGCCGCGGCACCGGTGCCGGGTTTCCAGTACATCACAGGGATGCCGCCAGGGAGGCGCCCGTTTACCGCTATGTAGTCCGCGTTCCATTTCGACATCAGGGTCGATGTTTTCCTGACCGACACGGAAGGCGAAAAGATATCACGACAGTCCAGGATCCTGCGCAGCGCGGTCGAATCGTTTGGAACCGAATGCTGATCGAATGTGCAGACGACGTTTACGTCGGTAAACGCCGGAATGCAGTAGCTCGTCACCGGATCGGAGGCCACCACACTTCCGGGGGGAATCGATCTTTCTATCTCGTCTATGAGATCGGATATTCCCAGGCAGCTCCGGAATCTAGCATCTGCCAAGGCCTTTCCCCGGTACGCCGAGTCGAAAGGCGTCGACAGGAGATGGGGGAGGAGCAGCAGCGCCGATGTAGCTGTCAGCATCCATGCCGTTCCCTTTCCTGGCCGGTCCGCCAGCCCCGCCGCTCGCCGTGTCAGCGTGACAGCGAAAAACGCCGCGGTGAGCATCGATGGAACGGCGAATTCGAGCCGGAACAGGAGATAGGCAATCCTGTTCATTACCGGCACCACTGTAAGAGGATTGAAAGTTAGTACGAGTACGCCGATTGTTCCCCATCGCAGCAGGCTGAAAGCATAGTCCTGTTTTTCGACTCTGAGAAAAAATGCTGCGATTACAGCGACCGCGAAGAGTACGCCGGCCGATTCGAAGAATACAAGGGGGCTGACTGTCGTCATGCCGCGGCCGATAATGAGGAGCCCGGTGATCTGCTGATGGATCACATTGTTCGGGGAGAAGTCGCTAAGGAAACGTATGAGCAGGTAGGGCGCGCAGGCCACGGCAGCCCAGAACGCGGGGATCAATGCTGATCTCATGAACTCCGGGACACGGTCCCTGCTGCCGGACAGTATCAGCGTACGCAGGCCTGCGATGGAGAGTATGAACATGATCAGGATCAGGTGCCCGATGTGAGTGGCCACGGCGGCGAAGGCTGAGAGTGCGAGTAGCAGCGTAACCGGCCCTTCCTTTTTCCCGCGTGAAAGCGTCAGGAGTGAGAGGAAGGGTATGTAGAATATCTTTCCGAAGGGGAACCCGTAGGCGATCGTGATAAGCTGATACCCCTTCAGCCCACCGTGATAGAAAAAGACGAAGAAAAGTGCCGCGGTCAGTCCCGCCGCGGGACTGCCGAACATCAGCACGCCGGCCGAGAAGAGCGCCGCCAGGATCGACAACGTTCCCACCAGTGATATGTATTTCCATATCGAGACTATGTCCGTATTGCCCCTCAAGGCGGAAAGGGCCGCCCACATCGAGTGGCCGAATCCCTTCCTTATGTCGCGAGTAAGCGATCCGCCGTCCCTGTACAGAAAATCATCGGAAACGACGCTGCCCGAACGCGCAGCGGCCCGTATGTAGGCTATGTGATCCTGGGAGTCTCCCGTGTAGAGGAGGGGGTCGCCGACCGACAGTATGATCGCCGTGCAGAAGATCATCAGGATCAAAAGCCCGATGACCCATCCGTCCGGTATTGCCGGGCCATGTTCCGCCGTAACCGGCGCACCGCTTCGCTTTTTGTCCCTGACGGTTCCAACAGCAATCATTGCCACTGTCAGCAGGGGTATGATAATGCCGGCAAGCCTGGTGGTCCAGCCCGTCACTGTGAACAGGAGAAGAAGGATATAAAACAGGGAGGCGCCGAGGACGAGGGAAAAGACCGCCTCCGTTACCAGAGCAGTCCTTCCCTGCAGAAGGCGGGAGAGGAGCAGTCCGGGCAGGCAGACGAGGTACACGAAGTCAAACAGCAGGACCAGTCCGGCTGGTAACGGTTCCCTGACAAGGAAGAACAGGATATAGACAGCCGTGAGGACTGTCACTGGAACCAGTAACCTGCCGATTTCCGCCCCTCGCCTGCCGTCGATATATGGGATTCGGCTCATCGATCCATCCGGTCGAAAGAAGGTCCGTTCGCTCAGTCTCGTCCGCCGTTGAAAAGGTTCCTCAGCTTCCGGCTGAGAGAGAGCTCGTTCCTCTTCAGGCGGAGCTGCTTTCGCCAGCCGGTGGAAGCTTTTCTGTTTCTGGCGATTGTACGCCGCAGGGCGCCGACCCATGTATCATCGATGCCAGCCTTGCGGGCCGATTCGAGTATTTCATCGAGGTACGCGATCGGAACGGGAGTAAGACCCTTGAGACGCAATATATCGCTGTCGGTCGCGTCCTTTTCGAAGCATTCGGGAAGGTCCCTGCCGAGAAGTCTGAAGTTCAATATGGTTCTTATGCATTTCTCGCATTTTCCGCAGTTGCGGTCCTTGATCTCGCCCTGCCAGCATACCCTCAGGTATCTCAGGGCTTCCTGCCAGTCGGCGATGAGGGCGATCTTCTCGCTCCTTGTGTATGCGGCGCCGTCGTGGACGATTTCGAAAGAATCGCTGCCGAGAAGCGGATCGGTAATCGGATTCGAGCCCCACGGGAGAATCAGCGCGCCGTACGGTTCCGTGCTGCCGATCAGCCCCGAGCTGTAACGGCCCTGCAGTAACATCAGGCAGGATGCAACAGCTGCGCCGTGTGTCTCGTTCCAGTTTCCGTTGATCTCCCGGAAGTTTGTCGATACCGGCACGAGTTCGAGGCCGAGACTCTCGACCATTGCCCGCGCCTTCCCCGAGGCGTTATCGAATATCTCCGGCTGGTCGAGGGGAATGTCGAATCCGTGGGCCAGCATCCCAGCCTCGATCTTCCGTGTGAGTCTTCCGGCTGATCCGGCATGATGCCTGTAAACAGTGAAGGCGGCGTCGACGCCTCCGGAAAAAGCCGCTATTGCGCCAGATTTTCCGGCATTCTCCGGCTCACATTCAGTCGCTGCAGATATCGAGATATCCCGGTACTTTCCGGGAAGCCAGTGGGCCCAGGCCGCCGTGAATTCCTCGAGGTTGCGCAGCAGCGATGAGGATACCGGCCCTTCGGCCAGGATCTCGGCGCCTTCCTCCATGGCCCTGAAGAGAGATCCGAGTACGAAATGATCGAGATTATCCGAAAGCGATTCCTTGTGAATCTCGGGAATCCTGAACCACAACCGGCCAACTGTTTTTCCGTCCAGCTCAATCACGGCGGAATCGAGAATCCAGCCCTTGTCGATCGAGTTATCCTCACGGAATATCCTTATGACCGGCATCGTTAATCCACCTCGCTTCCTGTTCCCGGCATTTTCGATACCCTGGCTGTTACTACCACGAACTTGGCGCATCCCAGGTGTGCGAGGAGGAGGTCGAACCAGTAAGAGATCTCATGAAAGAACAACTTGAAAAGGAACAGTGGCGGGACAAGGAACTTCCAGAGCAAGCTCGAGCGCTTGCGGGGTCTGGTCCTGTCGTTCGCCGCCTCGTCTGATTCACGGCTGTGGCCGTATTTCCGCCCGCGCAGTCTCATGACAAGGAATTTGAAAAATGTGTTTACGATCTCGATCATAAGTGCGAGGGGGCCTCCGACAAGTCTGACTCTGATTTCTGAAAAACCCGCATCGTTGAACATGTCGACCAGCTTACCTGAACTGAAGTAGTGGTGAGCCTGTCCGACTGATTCAGCTTCCTCAGGCCAGAATATGCGATGCATCTCGCCGGTCAATGCCGCGCATCTCGTTCCTGTCGATACGAAGATATAGCCGCCCGATTTGATGAGCGATCTGATTTTTTCGAGAGACTCGCCGATATCGCGGACATGCTCGATCATGAATGACGAGAATACGAGGTCGAAACTGCCGCCGGTGAAGGGGGGATTATCCGCGCTTGCCCTGAAGAATGACCTGTTCGGGGCCGAAACCGCACTGAAATCGTAATCCCCTATGTCTATGCCTATGTAATTGTATCCATCGAAATAACGGGCGTACCGTCCGTCTCCGCAGCCGAGGTCGAGCACGGTCCCTCCGGTTTTCGGCAGGAGAGGGGAGATCATGCGTGGGAGGCGACGGTTATAGGCGTACCTTGACGGCGTGGTGAATATGCTCCTGACCATCGCGGAGAATGTGTTTTTCATACGCTGCTGCACGCCCCGTTCGACCTCCATCCGGTAATTACGCCTTTCTGCCAATAAGCCGATGTAATATCAAGAAATATACCACTTTGACTCTTGATTCGATACTATACCACGCTGATAGTCCTCCGGGAAACGGAAAAGCCGGTCAGCGCATGGTTGACTGGTCCGGGCGGCTTGGATATAATCCCGCAAATGTCCGGAATTCGGTAAGTTCCAAGTTCCTGTTGTCGTTGCATATGTTCGGGCTCGTTGGATCGGGCTATTGAGAGATAAAGTATGAACATACTTGTGACATATCCATGGCTCGACCTTGGTGGAGCGCCCAATACCTCGATAACCCTGGCAAAGGGTCTCAGGGAGCTCGGTCATAACGTGTTTTTTCTTACCCGGCGCGGCGGGATCTACGAGGAACGTCTTTTGTCTGCCGGGATAGAGGTGATCGATGCCCCATACGGTCGTTTCCCGAGGCACATGCATCACCTGAACCATAAAGCACACAGGATAATGAGTCGCGCGCTCGATGAGCATTCGATCGATATTGTCCATTCCTTTCATCCGCAGTCGTATATCCTGGCCCTTTTCTCCGCCCCCTCACGGAACATACCGGTGTTTCTCACAGCTGTCTGGTATCTCGATGATTTTCCTATGCCGGGATATCCGGCGGGAGTGCTTTTTGTGGCGGAGGAGTTCAGGGACCAGGGTGCAAGGCGTTTCGGGAAAAGGGCCGGAATCGTGGAAATCATGCCCAACAGGATAGACCTGGGGATGTTCCGACCCGATATAGACGGCGGCGCTTTTGTGCGTGACAGAGGACTCCCTGAAGAGGGTTGGAAGATCGCTTTCATGAGCAGGATAGACAGGACCAAGATCGGCTCTCTGCGTAACGCTGTCGAGGCAATCGGTATTCTCTCTGATCGCGGGCGAAAGGTGACGCTGGCATTAGCGGGCGATGGTGATATGAGAACGGAGATCGAGACGATGGCGCGGGAAATAAACACCAGAGCCGGCCGGGATGCGATCATTCTGATTGGATCGATCACGCGTACTCCGGAATTCCTCTCCTGGGCAGATGTTGTTTTCGGAATAGGACGCTGTGCCTGGGAGGGCATGGCCTGTGAGAAACCGACGATCGTAGTCGGTGAGAACGGATTAGCGGGGATTGTAGAGCCATCATCTGTCGATACACTCGCTTACTACAATTTCGCCGGTCGTAACAGGAAGGTCCCGGCAGATCCTTCCCTGCTCGCTGATGCGGTCGAGGGAATCATGACGGACCCGGAGAAATACCAGGCACTCGCATTATTCGCGCGAGAGTATGTAATCGACAGATATGACTATCGTACAGGGGCTGAAAAACTGGAAAAGATGTATGAGGATGCATTGAATTCTCCGCCACTTACTTCTATGGAAAAGTTCAATCTGGGTGTAACCAGATGGATCCTGGGTTATGGGAGACGGTTCTACAAGGGATGCAGGATCGATCTCCGAAACAGACTGAGGCTGGGGCCACAGGTGAGAGAGCATGGCATAGATAGTTGACAGCCGTTCGTCCCAACGTGTTAGGATCCTTTGAAATATTCGGTCAGCGGACAGTTTCAGCCGTTTTCAATGGCAAGGAGGAACAATGGAGCAGAGCAAGGGCACCGGTAAACTCCCGGCGAATGCCTACCAGGTACTCGAGCCGGGCGAGGATTATATCCCTTACGTTCCCACCGACAGGACTGTTCCCGAGATAACGACGCGCTCGGTAACGCTCGGCCTTCTGATGGCCGTTCTCTTTACCGCGGCAGCCGCTTATCTCGGCCTGAAGATCGGCCAGGTCTTCGAGGCGGCGATACCGATCTCGATCCTCGCCGTGGGCTTCGGCGGGCTGTTCGCCAGGCGCTCGACGATCCTCGAGAACGTGATCATCCAGTCGATCGGCTCGGCGTCCGGGGTGGTCGTGGCAGGCATGATATTTACCCTGCCGGCGATCTTCATCCTCGACCTCGAATTGAAGTACTACCAGACATTCATCGCCGCCATGCTCGGCGGATTCCTCGGCATCCTCTTCATCGTCCCGCTGAGGCGCTACTTTGTCAGGGAGCAGCACGGTCACCTTCCATTTCCGGAGGGAACGGCGATCACCGAGGTCCTCGTCACAGGCGAGGGGGGGGGAGAGCAGGCCAAGGTGCTTATCAAGGCCGCGGTCATAGCCGGGCTGTACGATTTCTGCATCGCCACCTTCGGGCTCTGGCGCGAGGTGATCTCGACGCGTGTCCTGCCTCCGCTGGCCGTCGTGGCCGACAAGGCCAAGCTCGTCGTCAAGGTAAATGCCGGGGCGGCAGTGATGGGCCTCGGATATATCATCGGCCTCCGCTACGCGACGATAATCGCGGCGGGAAGCTTTCTCGCGTGGCTCGTCCTGATACCGGCGGTCTTCTATTTCGGGAAACACATCGGCGTACCACTTGCACCGGGCGAGGTGCCGATCGCCGATATGACCCCCGAGCTGATCTTCACTAATTACGTCCGTCACATCGGTATCGGCGGCATCGCCGTCGCCGGTATCATCGGGATCATCAAGAACATCAAGATCATCGTCTCCTCGTTCAGTGTCGGCATCAAGCAGATGTTCGCGGGGAAGGGACATGCCGAGGAGAAGACAGAACGTACCGACACCGACATGCCGATGTCGTCGATCGTCTTCCTTCTGGCGGTCTCCCTGCTCGCAGTGCTTCTCTTCTTCGGATTCGGCGTGGTGGACTCGTGGACCATGGCGCTGATCTCGCTTGCCGTGGTGACAGTGATCAGCTTCCTCTTTACGACCGTAGCGGCAAGGGCGATCGCGATCGTCGGCGTCAATCCCGTCTCGGGAATGACCCTCATGACGTTGATACTTTCCAGTGTAATACTGGTGAAGGCGGGCCTGTCGGGGCCGCGGGGGATGGTCGCCGCGCTGATCATCGGCGGGGTCGTCTGCACGGCTCTTTCGACGGCCGGGGCATTTATCAGTGATCTGAAGGTCGGTTACTGGCTCGGATCTACACCGCAGAAACAGGAAAAATACAAGTTTCTAGGCATCCTCGTAGCCGCGGCGAGCGTTACCGGCGTGATCATGCTGCTGAACAAGGTCTACGGCTTCGTCGGCGAGGGCGCCCTGGCGGCTCCGCAGGCGAACGCGATGGCGGCGGTCATCAAGACCCTGATGTCTGATGCGAGCGCTCCATGGGGTCTCTATATCGCCGGCGGATTCATGGCGATCATACTCGAGTTCCTCAAGATATCGCCCCTTGCTTTCGCCCTCGGCATGTATCTGCCGATTCAGCTCAACACGCCGATACTCGTCGGGGGTCTCGTATCCCACTTCGTTATAAAGAGCAGCAGCGACCCCCAGGTCAGTACGAGGCGCAAGGAACGGGGAACGCTCATCGCCTCGGGATTCATCGCCGGCGGCGCGCTGATGGGCGTGATGAGCGCCCTTATCGCACTGCCCGGATGGGACGCGGCGCTCCACACCGGACTCGGCGAGACAGCGTTCGGAGAGGTGCTCAGCGTGATCCTGTTCACCGGCCTCTGCCTCTATGTCTACTGGGATTCAAAGAAGGCCGCATAGGGCCGTTCAGGTGGGCCGGCGGCCTGCGTCTGCCGGTGATGCCTGTGAGAGAACAAGAGGGATGTGACCGTGGCAGGAACCCTTGCCAGGATGATATATGCCGTCGACCGCATTCTACCCGGACCGAGAGTCGGCGGCAGGGAATCGCCGGAGGCTTATGCCGAGTGGGAATACAGTCTCGGAAAGGCCCTTCTTGTCGAATACAGTGACCTGTTCGGTTCCCTCGAAGGGAAAAGGGTACTCGATATCGGGTGCGGGCTCGGCGGAAGAACCGTCGCCTACGCCGAGAAGGGCGCGGTGGTCACGGGCGTCGACCTCGATCCTGTGCACGCCGCAGGATCTCTGAAATACGCGAGGAAGAGGGGAAGCACGATCGATGTAGTGACGGGCGACGCGACCGATCTTCCTTTCCGGGACGGTTCTTTCGATATAGTGATCGCGAACGATTCCATGGAGCATTTCTCAAGGCCCGGACCGGCCCTGGAGGAATTCTCCAGGGTGAGCCGGACCGGAGGAACGGTCTTCCTCTTCTTTACTCCGTGGGGCTCTCCGCTGGCCTCTCATCTCTACGACCATATCCATACCCCGTGGTGCCATCTGCTCTACAGCGAGGACATGCTCGAGCAGCTCCTCGAGCTCTCGCTGCGGCGGCGCGGCGACGGGGACCCGGCAGGGGAGGCGGTGAGGATGATGGACGATTTCCGCACCTCGAACAACAGGATCGATGTGTCCTCCTACCGGCGGATCCTCGAAGGGGTCCCCTCGCTGGAGACGGTCTTCGAGGAGCTCAAGCCCCCGCGATTCAGGTTTCTCGGGCCCCTGACCTCGATCCCCCGCCTCGGTGAACTCTTTACCGGAACGGTAACAGCTGTTCTGCGTAAAAAGGGATGAACTCCCGGCCCTGCGGGGCATTCCGCCTTGACGAGGCATACCCTCTGATGTAACTTCCACAGGCGCCTCGCAGTGCGGGGACGGAACGGAAAATGATGAAACGCGCTTATCTTGTATACATTCTGTCAGCCTCCTTCGCCCTGCTTGCCGTGACGGGCGGGTGCGGTACCGACGCCGAAGGGCCGGTCACAAGGCCTTTCCACGAGGCGGGATGGTACAGCCCCCAGGCGGGCGATACGGAGAGATACATCGATACCTTCAGCAGCGTCTCGATGATCGAGATCCCGTACGGGATCGGCGAGAGCTCGACACTGAAGCTCGGTGAGATCCAGGGCGTGGTCTACACGACCCTGCTGATGCAGTTCAGCTACGATTCACTCGTCAACTATGAGGGGCTGACAGTTGATTCGGTGATCCTCGACCTTCCGGTCATCATCGTGCAGGATACACTCTTCCATCTCGGAGTCACATTCAACGAGCTTCTCGAGGATTTTTCAGAGTTCGACACGATCACATCGCCTCCGGCCTACGATCCCGATCCGATCCCGGGGGCGAATGGAGAGACTGTCAGGGACATCAGCTTCGAGAGGACCGAGTTCAGCATAGACAGGACGATCGTCCAGGGATGGGTGGACGGGACCTCGACTCCATGGCAGTCCGGGATCTCGATCAACTGGGCCTACCAGCCCGATACCCTGGGCCTCATCGAGATGTACGCGCAGAATTACGGCACCAACCCACCCGTTCTCAGAGTGATTTTCGAGGAAGGCGGCGAGGAGCTGCTTCCCGCCGTTTCCGACTACGCGATCACCTCCGATCAGATCACTGCTCTCGCCACGGCAGGAGGGACGGCACGCAGGATATTCTTCGAGTTCGACCTGGCCGGGGTCCCGGAGCTGGCCACGTTGAACTACTCGGCGCTCGTTTTCCATACGGACGGCGCCCGGGGACTCGGCGCCACCTTCGGCGAGCAGCTGGTCGGGGCGTCGACCGATTTTGCCTACTACCTCTATGCGCCCGATTCGTCCGATCCGAACGATCCCGGAATGCTCAGAGGAACAGGTGTTTCGAGAAACCTGATTCCTGTCAATATCGACGCGAAGATCAAGATCCCGCTGGCGCAGTACATGATAGATGTCCTGAGCGGAAAACGGGTGAACAACGGCCTCGTCCTGCAGTCCGATCTGGAGACCTCGAGGATACAGATACTTGCGATGTTTGATACCGCTGCGGGTGATTCGCTCAGGCCGTATATCGAGGTCATCTACACGATGCCGACCGACTTCGGGGGGCAGAAATGAGGAAGGTCGCCGCGGCTGCGGCAGTCATCCTCGTCATGCTTCTTCCATACGGGGCGAAGTCGCAGACGATCTACGGGATGAATTATATCGGCGAGGCGGTCCACATGGGCAGCTCGAGGCACGAGGCGCTCGGCTACTCGGCTGTCGCCGTTCAGGATACGACCAACTCGGTGACATCCAATCCCGCCTCGACGGCCGATCTGAACAAAGTCACCCTGACCGTGCAGCAAGTGCTCAGCGCGAGCAGGGTCTACTTCCTTGATTACGATTCGAGGCAGACGAGATATACAGTTCCGACCTTCACAGTCTCTTTCCCGCTGCGAAAGGGCCTGGTCGCCACCGCCGGATACAGGACGAGATTTTACGGCAGGGCGGATTTTGCCTATCAGATCGAAGTCGAGGACGCTCCGATCGCGTTCCAGAACTACAAACTCGACAGCAATCTCTTTATGCTCCCGGTGATCATCGCGTGGAAACCGCTGAGTTCCCTGCGGGTCGCGGCCGAGGCCCAGTTTAATCTCGGATCAGTCATCGATAAGGTCAACGTATGGTTCAACGATCTGGACTACAAGAACGTCGACTCGAAGAGAATGCGCACCTATTCAGGCGTCTCGTGGGGAGCGGCCGCTCTGTGGGAGGCCCACCCCCGTCTCTGGCTGGGATGCAACATCAGCGGTCCCGTCGACTACTTCGTCGAAGAAGTGATCGAGAACACTACAGCCGCCCTCGATACAACGACATCGTTCGACTATTCGCTGCCCCTCGCCTTCGATGTGGGGCTTGCGGTCAATCCTTTCGGCAGGTGGTGGCTCTCGTCGTCGTACTGGATGAGGTCCTCGACTGCTCCGACCGGCTTCCCGCAGCTGGAGGGAAATGTCGGTGACGAGACTCATATCGGCATCGGCATCGAGAGGCGCGCGAGCGAAGAAGGACACATCCTCAACCAGATGCCTCTCCGGCTGGGGTTCTATACCGACAAGTGGCACATCCAGTTCCCTGCAGGGCAGGAGGTCATGTCGATGTTCCTGACGGTGGGATCGGCCATTCCCCTGGGCAACTCGCCGGGCGCAATAGATTTCACCCTGGAGTTCGGGCGGACAGGCTCGAAGGCGGTGAACTTCGTCGAGGAGAACATCTTCCGGTTCGGACTGAGTTTCAGTGTGGCGGAAGCCTGGTCGAGACGGAGGACCGTGAGGCACTGACGTACCGTTCCATCTGAACAGGTTCCCGGGGTACAGGTCCGGGATGGGGAATATGAAAGCGGAATTATTCAAGATAACGATCCTCGCGGCGGCGATCCTCTTCCCGCTCGAACCGGCCGCCGGACAGCCTTCCACGGAGGACGGCCGGGAGGCGCAGCAGGCTTCACCGCGGAATGCCGGCGAGATACCTCTCTCTCAGCAGCTCGAGGGCCTTCAGCCACTGCCGAGGCTGGCCTACCTGCGTCACCTGATAAAGCAGGGACGCGCTGATGCCGACGTGATGTTCCAGACCGCCGTCGCCTTCCACGAACTCAACCGGATCGACTCCGCCCTGTATTACTATGACAGGGCGATCGCGATCGATCCGAACAATTTCAAGTCGCATGTAAACAAGGGCGTCCTCTACGACGATGAAGGAGATTACGCCAACGCCATAAAGAGCTTCGCGACGGCGGCGACGCTGAATCCTGATGATGTCCTGGCCCATTCTCATCTGGCCTTTCTTCTTCATCAGAACGGCGACCACAGGGCGGCATGGGACCATCTCCATTCGGCCCTCGTGATCGACCCCGGCCATCCCCAGCCGCACTTCTATCTCGCTGTATTCTTCTGGGAGGCGAGGATATTCCGGGAGGCTATGAGGGAATGGGAGATGGTAATGGACCTCGAACCGGACGGTTTTCTCGCCGTTAAAGCCCGTGACAACATAATGATGCTGCAGGCAGCACTCGAATCGCCCTCTCCGGAAGGGGACTGGCATCCCGAACGGTAAATAAATCTACATCTTGACAGTTCAGGCAGCTTTTTCTAGATTTAGACCGGGTAAGGGATTATAGTTAGGAATTACGAATACTGACCCCTGTATATGAAAGGAAGAGATTGTGACAAGACTTCTGTCCATAATCACCGTTCTGGTGATTACAACGATGGCAGGGTGCGGTGGATCAGGCGGCGGCTCGGTCGAAACCGATCCTACCGCGAACATCGGTGGATCAACGATAGATTCACGGGGCTTCGAGCGTAGCATGGGCCCTGCCGAGATAGCCTATGCGTCGGGGAAGCAGTTCCTGACGGCGGGCAACTACACCGAGGCGATCGCGAACTTCGAAAAAGCGGTCTCGGTCAAGCCGACATACCTCGAGGCCTGGTCCGACCTGGGCAGGACCTACACTGCCAGGAAAGATTACGAGAAGGGGATCGCGGCTTACAAGAAGGCGCTCGAGCTCTCACCCGAAAACGGAGCGCTCATCTCGTCGATCGGTTACAACTACCTCAATCTCGAGGATTACGACAACGCCGAGACCTACTACCTGATGCTTGTCGAGAAGGACACGCTCAACTACAGCGGCAACGTCAACCTCGCGTTCATCGCGCAGAGGCGCGACGATTCGCGTGGAGCGATAACCCATTACGAGCGCGCGCTGAAGTCGAATCCGAATGACGCGACAACGCTGGGCACGCTCGCTTCCCTCTACGGGAAACTCGGAGACAAGGAGAAGAAGTACGAATATCTCCACATGGCTATTGAAGCAGCTCCTGAGAACCACCAGTTCAAGAAGCAGCTGGCCAAGGCCTATTTCAACGAGAAGGATTACGAGAACGCGATCCCTATCTACGAGGCGCTCGTGATGGAATTCCCCGATGATGCCAACTATCACCAGAGGCTCGGATTCGCGCTGTCCCAGACAGAGAGGAAGGACGAGGCGCCTGCAGAGTTGGAGAAGGCGGTAGAGCTCAACGGCGGAGACGCGTTTACCTACGCGATCCTCGCCAAGATATACAACGAGAACGCGATGTACGCGAAGGCGGCCGCTTCGGCCAAGGCCGGGCTTGCCCTCAATGACGGCGAGACTGCGTTTCTTACCTACCAGTGGGGCGAAGCGCTGTCGAAGCAGAATGACTACGAAGGAGCGATCGCGAAGTTTGAGAAGGTAGCCGGCATGGGCGATAAGCTCTGGTCCGGTCCCGCTGCCAAGCAGGTCGATCGCCAGCAGAAACTGATCAAGATACGGGAGGCCAAGAAGGAGCAGGAACAGTACGAATAGATCCGATCCTGATCCTTACGTGACCATTGCTCATTCCGGAGCCTCCCCGACAGGCGGGGAGGCTCTGTCTTTTAATAGACGGAGGTGAGATCGATGGTTTCTTCCGGGAAGACGCGCAGGCGCCGTCCGGGAGCACCGTTGGCAGCGCTCATCGTCCTGATGTTTGCAGCCACGGTTCCCGTTACTGCCGCCGATACCGATGCCGTACTTGCCAAATCAACTCCACCGCAACAGCAGGATCCGCAGGTGGAAGCGACTCCGGTCGCTGATGCCGAAAAGGAAGAGGGTCCGACATCAGACGCTCCGAGGGTCGTGATCGTCCTGGACAAGGGCGGTGAGATCGTGATGGAACTGATGCCCGAGGAAGCGCCTATTACAGTCGAGCGGTTCACGCTGCTCGTGAACGACGGGTTCTACAACGGGCTGAAGTTCCACAGGGTCGAGTCGTGGCTGATCCAGACAGGCAAGAAGGAAACCGAACTCGAGCCGATCGAGGGCGAGATGTTCTACCAGAGCATAAGGCACGACAAGGCGAAGGTGGGTTTTGCCCGCTATCCCGACGACTACGACTCAGGGTCCACGCAGTTCTACATCCTCAAGGAGTGCAAGAATGCGCTCAACGGGGAGTACACGATCTTTGCGTGTGTGGTCGAGGGAATGGATGTCGTCTCGAATGTCAAGAAAGGAGCCAAGATAAAGGAGATCAGGTTCGTGGAATGACCGGCTCGCGGATCGCTTCGCCAGGGAAGTTTTCGCCGCCCGGGGTTTTTTCTGTCCATGGAATGCGGTCAGGCACTTGACCTGAGAACACTGAATCAGGTATATATATGTGGCTGCGAGCGATGTCGGGACTGTAACGTTAAGGACGGAAAATGCGTTTTACCGCGATGTTCAGGTACGGCCTCAGGGCTTTGGCTGTCATGTCCGAGAGATACGGAAAGCAGCCGGTATCGGCAAAAGAAATATCGGAGCTGGAGGATATCTCGTCGAGTTTCCTCGAGCAGCTTCTCGCCCACCTTCGAAGACATGACATCATTGTCGGGGTGAGAGGGCCTGGAGGAGGATTCAGACTCAAGAGACCCCCCGAGGAGATCACGATCGGCGATGTCGTCGAGGCGCTCGAGGGTTCGTTCTACGTTTCGAGCTGTCTCAGCGGGGACTATGAGGGCGAAAGTGAGAATCCCTGCGACAAGTTCGAAGACTGCGTCGTCGTACCGATGCTGAAGAAATTGGAGGGGGATATCACGAGCGTCCTTTTGTCATATAATCTGTCCGATATTCAGACGCTCTTCGACAGGGAAAAGACAGGCTGATTTCACCACTGCGGCCTCTTTGACGATTACTTTTGCCGGGAACCGATGCCTGCAGGGGGCTGTTTCTGTCACCGGAGATAATCACGTTATGAACGATTCGAAGCGCAGGGTCTATTTCGATCACAATGCCACCACGTACATGCGGGAGGAAGTCATCGAGGCGATGCTTCCATTCCTGCACACGAGATTCGGAAACGCGAGCAGCCTCCACTTCTTCGGTCAGGAGAACAGGGGCGTCATCGACGAGGCGCGTGAACAGGTCGCTTCCTTTATAGGAGCCGAACCTGCTGAGGTGATATTCACATCGGGCGGCACCGAGTCGGACAACATCGCGATAAGGGGGGTCGTCAGGGCTTTTCGAGAAAAGGTCCCCGAGCCCCACCTGATCACATCGGCGATCGAGCACCCGGCAGTATTGAGAACCTGCGAGGCCCTGGAAAAAGAAGGTGTGGCCGTCACATATCTTCCCTGCAGGCGGGACGGTTCGATCGACGTCGCCGATCTGGAGAAGGCTGTCACCGATAGTACCATCCTTGCCAGCATCATGGTCTCGAACAACGAGACGGGGGTCATCCAGCCCCTCAGAGAGATATCCGGGATCGTCAGACCCCACGGTATCATCCTTCATGTCGACGCCGTTCAGGGCATGGGAAAGATCCCGATCGATGTCGGCGAACTGGGAGCGGATCTCCTTTCGATCTCGGCCCACAAGTTCTATGGTCCGAAAGGTATCGGAGCTCTGTACGTACGGCGCGGCACGCCGATCGAGCCGATCTATACCGGCGGGCACCAGGAGGACGGCCTCAGGCCCGGCACCGAGAATATTCCCGCGATCGTCGGCTTCGGCGAGGCGTGCAGGCTTTCCGCCCTGCATCTCGAGGGGGAGATGGCGAGGATAGGCGCCCTGCGCGACAGGCTCCAGGAGGGGATACTCAAGAAGGTCCCCAATGTCCATATCAACGGCGGCGGCCCATCCAGGGTTCCCAATACGTGCAATGTCACAGTGCCCGGGATCGAGGGGGAAGCGATGTCGCTCAACCTCAGCATGCTCGGGTTCGCTCTGTCGAGCGGCAGTGCGTGCGCGACCGGCGATTCCGAGCCGAGCCATGTTCTCAAGGCAATGGGCCTCGATCCCGTCGAGGCGCAGGGAGCGCTGCGTATCAGCCTGGGTATCTGCAATACGGATGAGGACGTCGACGCCTTTCTGGAGATCTTTCCCGAGGTCGTCAGGCGGCTGCGTGAGCTGTCTCCCATAAAGGGAGAGAGCTGATCTCTTGATCCACAAGGTCTTCCACCGCGGCAATTTGAGTCCCGGCGCCGCTGTGATCCTTGTGATCGCAGCTGTCATATCGACTGCCCTGTTATCGGCCGGACCGTCCGCATCCTACGACAGGAAATTCACCGAAAGCCTCGATGGGTATTACGCGAGACCCGCCTCGTGCGGGACGTATATCATCTATTTCGCTGACAGGGGCGAGAAGCTCGCCGTCGAGATCGAGAAGATCGTCTGCAGTTCAGGCGGCCAGGTAGCCGCCGGTTTAGGGCTCGAAGAAGTCGCGTCCGTCGCGTTCATCATCGCTCCCGATACGCCGGCGTTCAGGCGTCTGCACGGTGGACGCCTCCCCGAGTGGGGAGAAGCCTACGGGGATTCGCGAAGGATGATCATCGGAATCGACGCCTCACGCATCCTGCTGTCGAACCGTCCACTCAAGACGGTCATCCTGCATGAGCTCTCGCATGTCTTTCTCGCGCAGCGAACGGCGGGAGCGCGATGTCCTACCTGGTTCGTCGAGGGGATCGCGATGCGGCAGTCGAGGGAGTGGACCTTCGGCGATCAATGGCGCCTCGCTCTGACCGTTGCGAGGGATGATGCGCCGCGTCTCGAGGATCTGCGGGGCAGGTTCCCCAAAAGCGCCGGCAAGGCTGCTATGGCCTACCGGATCAGTTATGCCGCAGTCGATGAACTATTGGGGGGAGGAGAGAGGGACCTGGTTACATTCACCGCGTTCCTGAGGGATACGAGGGATTTCGAGAGGGCCTTCATCCTGACATTCGGCGAGACGACCGGGGAGTTCTCAGGCAGATTCGAAGCGGCGATGAGAAGCAGGTACCGCAGGACTACCCTTTTTCTCAACATATCCCCTTATGGGCTGATGCTGTCGGTCCTGTTTCTGCTCGCGTATTTCTTCAAGAGAAACAGAAGCAGAAAGAGGATCGAGGAGTGGGAAAAGGATGACGCGGAGCCTCCTCTGCTGCAGTGATCCCTCTTTACCGGGTCAGCCCGTCTGTTCTTGACAGCCTGACGGGCACTTCTTATACTAACCGATACCTTCCGTCGGACTGCGGAAGTGGTTTTTTCTGGAGGGCTAGTCCTAATTGGTAAGGCAGCGGATTTGAAATCCGCCGGGCGTAAGCCCTTGGGGGTTCGAGTCCCTCGCCCTCCGCCATAAAAAGATGGAGTCAAGCGGAGAGGTGGCCGAGCGGCTGAAGGCATCCGCCTGCTAAGCGGTTGTAGGGCTAACGTTCTACCGAGGGTTCGAATCCCTCCCTCTCCGCCACCATTTGAGATAGATCCGACAGAATATGCGCCCATAGCTCAATTGGATAGAGCGCTTGGCTACGGACCAGGAGGTTGGGGGTTCGAATCCTCCTGGGCGTATTTCATCTGCACCCGGCGGCTTCATGCCGCCGGGTGTTGTTGTAAATATTTATATGGCAAGAGGATAATGGGGGTTTGCCGAGGTATTTCGCTCGTGGAGACCGTGAATACCCTGCGGGATGATGGTGAATCCCCCTCAGGGGGGGGATAATTCGACTTGCGTCTGATACAGTTAAACATTAATTTATAAGAGATAACAAAAAAGCGCTTGACCGGCTGTATATGGCTGTTGTAGTCTTTTTACGGGTTTTTCCCGTCCGGGAGGACCCGGTTTCTATCAGAAAAACTCACAGAAACGGGTAACCGTCAACCCACTGGAAAGGGACAGGATATGCTGGAAATCAGGACCCATGGCCGCGGTGGCCAGGGATCGGTGATCGCCTCGGAGATCCTGGCAGATGCTTTCTTCCACGAGGGGAAGTTCGTCCAGGCTTTTCCGGCCTTCGGGGTCGAGCGCAGGGGCGCCCCCGTGATGGCTTTCACCCGAGCCTCGGAGAGTGAGATCCGCGAGAGGTGCCAGATCTACGAGCCAGATCACCTGATAGTCCTCGACCGCGTTCTTCTCTCGACCGTCAACGTCACCGACGGGCTGAAAGAGGGGGGCTGGATCGTCATCAACACGAACATGGAAATCGAGGACGAGGAACTGGGCAAGTACAGGATCGCTACCATCGATGCGGCGAAGATAGCGCTGAGCCACAGGCTCGGATCGCTCGCCGCGCCGATTGTTAATACGTCTATCATCGGCGCGTTCGCCGGGGCGACCGGTCTGGTCGGACTCGATGCGGTAAAGAAAGCAATCGAGGGATTTGTGCCGATCAAGAAGGAAGAGAACATGCAGGCGGCTGAGGACGCCTTCAACGAGGTGAAGATCATCTCCGGAAAATAGATATGGGGCCGTGAAAACAGGCCCAGTCCCGATGAGGGATCAGATAAGGCTGGAGGCTGAATGGTCAAGAAAATCGAATTCGAAAGTTACAGGGAGATGCCGATCCGTCCGATGACGATGGGTTCCATGATGTGGAACCTCACCGGGTCATGGCGGAATGTAAGGCCCTTCTATGATTTCAAGACATCACCGTGCATCCTCGGGTGTCCCACCAACGAGAACATACAGCAATACATATATCTCGTTACACTGGGAAAGCACGAAGAGGCGTGGAAGACGATCATCGACAGCAACCCGATGCCCGCGGTGACGGGCAGGGTCTGCTTCCATCCGTGCATGACAAAGTGTACGCGGAAGGACTTCGACGAGGCGGTAAACATCAACGCCATAGAGAGGTCCCTCGGCGATCTGGGACTCGAGAACGGCGGGTGGATGGAGAAGACAAAGGCGGAGAAAAAGGAAAAGGTGGCTGTCGTGGGAAGCGGTCCCGCCGGCCTCTCGTGCGCCTTCTATCTCGCCAGGCAGGGATACCCGGTAACGCTCTTCGAGAGGGACAAGGCCCTCGGCGGCGTTCTCAGATGGGGCATACCCGAGTACAGGCTTCCCAACGAACTCCTCGACAGGGTCATTAAGCAGATCCTTGACTCGGGGCCTGTCGAGGTGAAGGCCGGCGTCAACGTCGGAACCGATGTCACTGTCGATCAGCTCGAAAAGGATTACGACGCCGTTTTCCTCGGCCTGGGGCTGATGAGCAGCCGCGGCCTGGGCGTGGACGGCGAGGACAGGGAGGGCGTCGAGCCCGGCCTCGAGTTCCTCCGCAGGGTCAACAGCGGCGCGAAGGTCGATCCCGGCGCGAAAGTCGTCGTGGTCGGCGGCGGAAACACCGCGATGGATGTCGCCAGGTGCGCCCTCCGGTCGGGCAGCGAGGTCACGGTCGTCTATCGCCGGACGAGGAATGAGATGCCCGCGATCGCCGAGGAGATCGAGGAAGCGGAGAAAGAGGGAGTGGCATTCCATTTCCTCGCCGCTCCGAAGGAGCTCGTGCTCGAGGGCGGAAAGCTCGTCCGGGTTATCTTCCAGAAGATGGAACTAGGCGAGCCCGACGATTCGGGAAGGCGCAGGCCGGTACCTCTCGAGGGTGAGACGATCGAGATGGATGTCGACAGGCTCTTCACGGCGATTGGCGAGCAGGCCGACCTGGAGGGAATCGAATCCTTGGTCGACACCGAATGGAGCCTCATAAAGACCGGCGGTGAGACGGGCGATACTTCGAATCCGAAGATATTCGCCGGGGGAGATGTTGTCACCGGAGCGGCGAGTGTGGTAGAGGCAGTTGCCGCCGGCCGCAAAGCGGCCGAGCGGATTGCCCGGATGCTTGCCGGCGAGCCGGAGCCGGAGGTAGTGGAAGAAAAAACCATCGGCATCGAGGATATGAACACCGACTATTTCACGCACTCGAAGAGAAACCTCGTTCCGAGTATCTCCGCTGCCGAGGCGAAAACGGGATTCTCTCAGATAAAGACGGGGTATACCCCGGAACTGTTCGCTTCAGAGGCGGACCGGTGCTTCTCATGCGGTGTGTGTAATTACTGCGATAACTGCTGGATCTACTGTCCCGACGTCGCTATCAAGCGGCACGAGGACGAATACGAATTCGATTACGATTACTGCAAGGGCTGTCTCGTCTGCGCATTTGAGTGCCCGCGCAACGCCATCTCGATACGGGAGGAGGGAAAATGAAGAAGGTCATCATGGGAAACCATGCGGTCAGTTACGGCGTCAGGGCCTCTGAGGCCAAGGTCATCTCGGCCTATCCGATAACGCCGCAGACCCATATAGTGGAGCTCCTCTCCGAGATGTGCGCGAACGGTGAGATCGACGCGAAGTTCATCAAGGTCGAGTCGGAGCACAGCGCGATGGCCGCCTGCATCGGCGCGTCGGCCGCCGGGTCGAGGGCCTTCACGGCGACATCTTCCCAGGGGCTGCTCCTCATGCACGAGATGCTCCACTGGGCAGTCGGAGCACGGCTTCCAATCGTACTGGCGAATGTCAACAGGGCCGTCGGGCCGCCGTGGTCGATCTGGACCGACCAGAACGATTCTCTCTCCCAGAGGGATGTCGGCTGGCTGCAGATCTACTGCGAGTCGAACCAGGAGGTGCAGGACACGGTCCCTCAGGCCTTCAAGATCGCCGAAGAGCTCCAGATGCCGGTGATGCTCGTCATGGATGCCTTCTTCCTGTCGCACACCTTCGAGATCGTCGATATTATCGAGAAGGAAGAGGTCCGGGGATTCCTCCCTCCGTACGAGCCCGAGATCAAGATCGACACGGCCGACCAGCATTCGTTCGGCAACCTCGCCGGCCCCGATCACTACATGGAGCTGCGCTATATGATCCAGAAGGCGATGGACAGGGGCCTCGACGTGGTCAAACGGGTCGACAGGGAATTCGAAGAGATGTTCGGGCGCGGGTACGGACTCATCAAGCCGTACCGCTGCGAAGACGCGGAGATCATTTTCGTGACCTCCGGTACCGTAGCCTCGACTGCCAGGGCCGTCATCGACGAACTCCGCGATGAGGGAGTAAAGGCCGGATCGCTGAAGATCAGGGTATTCAGGCCCTTTCCGACAGAGGCGATCTTCGAGGTGCTCTCGAAGGCGAAGAAGGTCGCTGTTATCGACCGGAACATCTCGTTCGGCGCGCACGGCATCTTCTACCAGGAGATCAAGAGCGCGCTCTACGGCCGCACCGACATCCCGATACTCGGCTATATCGCCGGCCTGGGCGGCCGCGATATCACGCCGAAGGTCATTCGCGAAATCGCCGACAAGGCGATCGGCGACAAGGATCCGGATAGATATATCAACTGGATAGGAGTGAAGATATGAAAGCGCCGCGTATTCCGATGGAAGAGCTGATGGGCTCCGGGCATCTCGCCTGCCAGGGATGCGGAGCTACTCAGGCTATGAGATTCGCGCTCAAGGCGCTCGGTCCGAAGACCGCGCTCACCATCCCGGCATGCTGCTGGGCCGTAATCGATGGATCGTTCCCCCACTCGGCCGTCGACCTGCCGATATTCCATACAGCGTTCGAGACGGCCGCAGTCACGGCTACCGGCATCAAGGCAGGGCTCGAGATGAGGGGCGACAAGGAGACGACCGTGATGGCCTGGGCGGGTGATGGAGGCACGTACGACATCGGCCTTCAGGCGCTCTCCGGCGCTGCCGAGCGCAATGACGATATCATCTACGTCTGCTACGACAACGAGGCATACATGAATACCGGCATCCAGCGTTCATCCTCGACGCCTGTCGGGGCCTGGACCACGACCACGCCGGTCGACAACTACAAGAAAGAGCCGAAGAAGAACATGATCGATATCATGGCCGCTCACTCGATCCCCTACATCGCCACCTGTTCGGTT
>SDBS01001079.1_pt1 | contig 27686 bp, 26 predicted proteins | sample 2277091 | NCBI WGS metagenome assembly SDBS01 (sample SAMN10404972, study PRJNA504765) | marine sediment metagenome | isolation source: marine sediment core GS10_PC15, 163 cmbsf | place: Arctic Ocean: Southern Knipovich Ridge | collected 2010
GCTCTGAAGCATTTCAAAGGTTAGGATATGTGAGGTTGCTTCGTCGCTTTGCTTCTCGTAATGACGTATTGGTTATCAGGATGGCGTTTGGTTTTTGATCTTTGATTTTTTAGTATCCGAGGTGTCATTATGAAAAAAGAGAAGAATCCGACAACCATTTTTCCGTCGTCCTTAGGAAAGCGGTTTGTGCTTGACGAAGGATCTCACCATAGAGGTGACACGTGTTTTTTATTACATACAATTTGTTATACATCCAAGACCGATCAGTCATTGCGAGGAGGTCATCAAAGATGACCGACGAAGCAACCTCGCATGTGTAATCATCGGTTTACAGACTATGGTTCTATGGAACTAAGGCACAATTTTCTGAAAGGTGGAAAGATCGTTGAGTGAAAACAGAAAGAAAATAAAAATCGAGGTCTCTCCAACGATATCCATGGTCGATCTATTGGGTCAGGCCGATAGATGGTTGAGAATGATCGAATCATCTTTCGAATGTGATGTGCTAGTCAGGGGAAACCAGATAAGCATATCCGGGGATTTAGACGAAGTGGATCGGGTTTCCAGGTTGATAGAAGAGATGATCGTGCTTTTAGAAAAGGGACACGAAATAACAGACGACAATATAAAGGTGTCAATCGGTATGGTCAAGGAAGAACAGGGGCTGCCTAGCAAAGTATTTTCCGACGTTCTTTTAGTGCATCACGGAAGGTCGATAATGCCGAAGACTCCGGGTCAAAAAACTTATGTCGATTCTGTGCGGGCTTCAACGATTACCTTTGCGATCGGCCCGGCCGGAACAGGCAAAACATATCTGGCGATGGCGATGGCTGTTCAAGCACTTCAACAGAAAGAAGTCAATCGGATTATTCTTGTCAGACCGGCTGTAGAAGCAGGCGAGAAGTTTGGATATCTGCCCGGAACCTTAAACGAGAAAGTCGATCCTTATCTTCGGCCTTTATACGATGCTCTGTATGAGATGATGGACCCTGATAGTTTTCATTACTTTATGGAACGTGGGACAATAGAAGTTGCACCGCTTGGTTTTATGAGAGGGAGAACGCTCAATGACTCGTTCATTGTATTGGATGAGGCGCAGAATACTACACCGGAGCAGATGAAGATGTTTCTAACCAGACTTGGCTTTGGTTCCAAAGCTGTTGTTACAGGTGATGTTACTCAGATAGATTTGCCTGATAGCCAGCAGTCAGGATTATTGGTTGTGGAGAAGATACTTAAAGGATTAAAGGGCATCTCATTTATTCATTTTGATGCCAGAGATGTTGTCCGTCATAAACTTGTCCAGCAGATTGTTGAAGCATACAAGAAATTGAGCTAGAGTAATAAACCGATGACTAAAAAAGTTCTGTCAGAAGTTCCGCTACGTATGAGAAGAAACCTGGTTAGAAGGACGCTGGGCACTAAACAGTTGATTTTGGGAAGCTTGCTATTTCTGATCTTGACTCTTATTCTGGCTGTAAACGTTCTGCCACCGGACTACATCATGGAACCGATCGGTTTAAAAAGACTTGCAGGTACTGCATTATTTGTTTTTGCGATCCTAGTTCTTTCCGGTCTCTATCTATATCAGTTTAGGCCATCCATTTTTCAACGTCCGTCTCTTCTGGTTCTTTTGGCATTGATAACTGTTATAATCACTGTCTTTGCCAAAGCTCTGGCTATTCCGGTTATGATGCATGCTGCTTTTTGGGGATATCTTATACCGGTTGCTTTTGTGGCTATGCTGGTAACCGCTTTGTTCGATCCATACTTAGCTATAATGGTAGTCGTGTCGTCGAGTTTGTTTGCCGGTATAGCAACAGGTGATAGCTTTACATATACAGCAGTCGGTATTATAGGTGGAACTATTGCTATTTATGCGGCTTCTGATGTAAACGACCGTTTTGAGTTTACTAAAGCTGGATTTGTAACCGGAAGCGGTCTGGCGGTTTTTTGCATGGCCATCAGTCTTATGGATGGGACTATGTCGACAGCATTGATCAATAGTGTCGCCGGTTTTGTAAATGGTCTGCTATCAGCGATTCTGGCTTTAGGGATAATGCCTTTCTTAGAACGTCACTTTGGGATAGTCACTCCGATGCGCTTGCTAAACTTGTCTAATCCAAACCAACCACTTCTAAAGAAATTGATGGTTGAAGCGCCGGGAACATATAGCCATAGTGTTGCTGTAAGCAATCTAGCTGAAGCGGCAGCTCAAGCTATCGGAGCTGATCCTCTACTCGTTAGGGTGGGAGCATACTATCATGACGTCGGTAAAGTTAAAAGACCTGCGTTCTATGCTGAAAACCAGGCCACGTCGGGCGATAAACATCAGGATATAAATCCTCAACTAAGTTCCCTTGTGATAATCTCTCATGTCAAAGAAGGTGTAGATATAGCGGAACAGTATAAACTGCCTCAACCAATAATTGATCTTATTAATGAACATCATGGCACAGGATTAGTCACATTCTTCTACCATCAAGCCAGAAAACTGGAGCAGAAAAGTTCTGTAGAGGAAGAGACCTTTAGATATCAAGGTAATAAACCAAGATCGCGAGAGGCAGCTATACTGATGCTAGCTGATGCAACCGAAGCGGCCTCGAAGACAGCAAGAAGATTATCTTTGGCAAAGTTTGAGGAGATGACAAAGAATCTGATTCGAGAAAGACTGGAAGACGGACAACTAGATGAAAGCGATCTGACTTTAGCTGATCTAAACAAAGTAGTTAAGTCCTTTGCCCAAACACTAGCGGGGCTTCGTCATATGAGGGTACCTTATCCTGTTGAGCGAAGTGGCCAGTCGCGCCCACGAAGTCATCGCGGGCTCGGAGGTAATATCTAGTATGGAACTGGTTGTTGAAGACCGCCAGGAAAAAATCCAACTACCAATAGATGAGATCAAAATATTTGCAGAGAAAGTTCTTTACTCGGAACGGATAAAAGAAACAGCTGAACTTGGTATTGTGCTGGTTGACAAGGAATCAATCCGGGAATTAAACTCGAAGTTTAGAGGAATAGATGATGTCACTGATGTCCTTGCTTTCGACTATCAAGAAGGCGATGACAGATCAATAAACTCGGAAGGTCTATCGGGAGATATAGCAATATGTCCTGAGGTTGCTGTTGAAAATGCGGGTAAAATGGATCACTCGACTAAAGAGGAGGTCTTTATTCTGGTTGTCCACGGGATTCTTCATCTTCTAGGATATGATGACGATGACGACGAATCTGGGAAGATCATGGAGAAGAAACAGATAGAGATAATTAGCCAAATCAAAAAAACTGGAACTTTATAAGACATGAAGAACCAGAGCGTTTTACAGAGCTATCGCACAGCCATATCCGGCCTTTCTTTCTGTCTTAAAAGTCAGAAGAACATTCGGATGATGCTGTTTATCGCTATCGTGGTAATCACGATAAGTCTATTCTTAGATCTGGGTGTATTTGAATACATGGCGCTATCATTAACAATAACTTTAGTTTTGATAGCAGAAATGATTAATTCATCTTTAGAATATGTGGTAGATATGGCAACTGAAGAATTCAATCCCTTAGCCAAAGCTGCCAAAGATATAGCTGCTGCGGCCGTAATGCTAGCAACCCTCAATGCGATTGCTATAGCCATTCTCTTTATTATTAGTAGACTGAGGTGAGGATATAAGCGATGCTATTAATTCAAGTTGCTACGCTAGCCGTTCTTTTGGTATTGGCTGGTTTTTTTGCTATGGCGGAGACTTCGCTTCTGGCCACGAGCCATATAACCGCTAGAAAACTTTCTGATGAAAAAAAGCATGGAAGCTCCAATCTGCTCAAACTTCTTGACAGAAGAAGTGCCTGCTTGTCTACCATTTTGCTTCTTACTCTCATGGCGCAACTGACCGCGACTACGATGGCTACGACGATTGCGTATCAGTATTTTCGAGGCACGGGGAGTGCTTTGGCCACAGGTGCGATGACCCTGATTATTTTTATATACGCAGAAGTAGCACCTAAGAACTATACTGTTATGAACTCGGAAAAGGTAGCGCTGTTTATCGCTCGACCGATTTTAGCTATAACAGGGCTTTTGCATCCGGTCATTGTAGTTCTTACCTGGATATCTACAACTTCAGGGAGGATCCTGGGCTTAAGACTGACTTCAGCCGCTCCTTATATCACAGAGGAGGAGATACTTGCCGCCATGGATATCGGGGAAGAAGAAGGTGTTATCGAAGAAGAAGAGAAAAAGATGATCCATCATATTTTTGAGTTTGGCGATACAATTGTCCGGGAAATAATGACACCGCGTCCGGATATAGCCAGTCTTCCAGCTAGCGCCTCAACGAAAGAGGCAATCGATCTAGTGTTGAAGGAAGGACATTCTAGAATACCGGTCTACAAAGGAGCGCTCGATAACGTAGTAGGTGTCGTCTATGCCCGCGATTTACTGGACCTTATTAGAAAAGAGCAGATGACCACCAATCTTGATTCGGTCTTAAGGCCAGCTATAATTATACCTGAAACGAAAAAAGTAAGTGAGTTGCTGCGTGAGCTTCAAAAAAGAAAGATCCATATGGTCATAGTCATAGATGAGCACGGAACAACTGTTGGATTGGCTACAATAGAAGATCTACTGGAAGAAATCGTTGGCGAAATATACGATGAGTATGATTTTGAGGAGCAACTCATTCAGCAAATTGATAAGAACAAGATCAGAGTAGACGGCAGGGTCACCATCGATGATATAAATGAGCTGCTTGGAGTCGAGCTTGCAGACGTCGATGTTGATACAATAGGTGGGTTGATGCTCGAGCTTTTTGGACATATTCCAAGACGCGGCGAGGAGATAACCTATCAAGATCTTGAATTCAAAGTCGAGAAAGTGATCAAGAACAGAGTCATGAGCGTGATCATAACCCGGCTTGATAAAACTGACCGCAAGGAAGACTAAGGAGAATGGCTTTTGGGAAGATCGGAAGAGCTTAAAGCACCCCGGGGCACACGGGATATCTTGCCAGAAAAGGTAGAAATATGGGACAGTCTTTTCGATACAGCCAGCAAGATATTTAGTCAATATGGTTACGGACGTATCGATACACCGATTTTCGAGTCGACTGATGTATTTGCACGCGCTATTGGTGAAACAACGGACATAGTACAAAAAGAAATGTATTCATTCAAGGATCGCAAGGGACGGGATCTTACACTGCGCCCTGAAGCGACAGCTCCGATCGTCCGAGCCTATATTGAACATAAGCTATACGTCGAGTTTCCAGCAGTGTTTAAGGTTTATTACTATGGTCCGATGTTTCGGTATGAGAGGCCACAGGCCGGACGACAGCGACAGTTTTGGCAAATTGGCGTAGAAGCTATCGGAAGTCCCCGCCCCGGAATAGATGCTGAAGTCATAAACATGGCCATGCAATATGTAGGATCTATCGGATTAGAAGACTTAAAACTTCACATAAACAGCGTGGGTGATAAAAGTTGCCGGCCAGCTTATACGAAAAGGTTGAAAGGTTTTCTTGAAGAAAACCAGACTGATCTCTGTGTTGATTGTAAGTCAAGAGCAAAGACAAATCCGATGAGAGTCTTTGACTGCAAAAACAAGAAATGCATAGACTTGTTGAAAAATGCACCCCTGATCAGTGAGTCATTATGCGGTGACTGCCATCGTCATTTTAACGACGTTAAGAGGTATTTAAGGAACTATAAGATAGATTTTAATGAGGATCCTAGACTGGTAAGAGGACTGGATTATTATACGAGGACAACTTTTGAATTAAAGAGTTCGAAGATGGGAGCCCAGGATGCAATCTGTGCCGGAGGACGTTATGACAATCTGGTGGAACAATATGGAGGTCCTGATAAACCAGCTATCGGTTTTGCTATAGGCATGGAAAGGTTGATCATGGTCATAGGTGAGCAAGGGATCAAGATGTCTAAGCCCAAGCAGAAGACCGATGTTTACTTTGCAGTTCTGGGAGATGAAGCAGAACTTGCTGCTAGAATAGAAGCACAGCATTTGGCCAAAGAAGGTGTCCGGGTAGAAGTCGATTCGAGCGGAAAGAGTCTTAAGGGACAGATGAAGTTGGCTGATAGATCCGGAGCAAAATATTCGGTAATAATAGGCGAAGACGAACTAAGAAGAGGGCTGTATACTGTTCGCGATATGATTTCAGGAGATCAGGAATCAGTTGATGCGAAGGAGATAAGAGATTGGCTAAACAACAAAAAAAAGGGGTAACTAAGAATAAATATAGAACAACATACTGCGGTGACATCAGGGCCAGCGACAAGGGAAAAGAAGTCGTCGTATCAGGGTGGGTGCAGACTAGGCGGGATCATGGCGGTCTAATATTTATAGATCTAAGAGATAGAAGCGGGATATGTCAAGTGGTATTCAGTCCTGAGGTCGATAAGGAATCACACAAGAAGAGTGAAGGGTTAAGGCCCGAGTTTGTGATAACTGTCAAGGGAGCAGTCGAGTTAAGGCCAAAAGAAGCTGTAAACGAGAAGCTGGACACCGGAGAGATAGAAATAATTGTATCTGACGTAGATATCATTAGCTGGGCCGAGACGCCTCCGTTTGAGATTGAAGATGATATCAATGTCGATGAAGCGATCAGACTGAAATATCGATACCTTGATCTTAGGCGTCCAGAGATGCGCGATCTGCTAATATTTAGACACAGGGTCTTGAAGACTATCCATAGTTTTTTAGACGAGAATGGATTTATCGAAGTCGAGACTCCGGACTTGACCAAGAGTACGCCTGAGGGCGCAAGGGATTATCTGGTACCAAGCCGAGTACAGCCAAGCCATTTCTACGCGCTTCCTCAATCGCCACAGTTATTCAAACAAATACTCATGGTGGCTGGTTTTGAAAGATACTATCAAATTGCCAGGTGTTTTCGAGATGAAGATCTGAGGGCTGACAGACAACCGGAGCATACACAGATCGATATGGAAATGTCGTTTGTGACTCGAGACGACATCATTGACATCACAGAGAGTATGTTGGCTGCTATATTTATAAACTGTCTTGATAAGAAGCTCGACATTCCTCTTCCACGGATGTCATATAAGCAAGCTTTGGATGATTATGGGACCGACAGACCAGATGTTAGATTTGAAATGAAGATCATCGATGTGACTGAGACTGTTGCTGATTGTGGTTTTAATGTTTTTTCAAAGACAGCTAAGGGAGGGGGGCGTATTAAAGCAGTTGTTGCGAAGAAAGCTAGTAATATGTCCCGTGGTGAGATCGACAGACTGGTGAAAATAGCTGAGAAACTAGGCGCCAAAGGACTTGCCTGGTTGGTCGTGAAAACAAAAGAAACAGCATCATCTCCGATTGCTAAATTCTTTAAACCGTATGAGTTAAAGAGTATATTTGAATCGGCCGATGCGACCAGCGGGGATATTATGTTCTTTGTCGCTGACGAAGAACAATTTGCTCTCGAAGTTCTTGGGAAAATCCGTCTTGAACTGGCCCGGTTGATGGACATGATTGACAAGGATGTGTTCAAGATGGTCTGGGTGCTTGATTTTCCATTATTCGAATGGGACGAGGATGAAAAAAGACCTAAACCAATGCATCATCCATTTACTATGCCTACCCCGGATACGGCAGATCGTCTAGATAGTGATCCGCTAAAAGTGACGGCGGACGTCTATGATATTGTCATAAACGGAACAGAGGTCGGTGGCGGCGGTCTAAGAATTCATGATCGTTTACTACAGCAGAAGGTTTTTAAGTTGCTAAAGCTGTCAGACAATGATATCAAACAAAAATTCTCCTTCTTGCTTGATGCTTTTGAATATGGAGCACCGCCGCATGGTGGGATTGCATTGGGACTGGACAGGTTGATCATGTTGCTGGCAGGTAGGGATTCGATCAGGGATGTTATCGCTTTTCCAAAGACCCAGACAGCCACCTGTCTGATGACCGGAGCTCCGGATACAGTAGACGACTCACAGCTAAAGGATCTGAACATTCGTTTGAGGTAAAGATCAGAATGCCGGGTCCCGCAGGACGCGAAAGCGTGCAAAGCCGGGATCATTTAATAAATTGTCTTGTGAAATCCCTTATGATATGATTAAAACAGATTATTGGAGGGTATCAAGGTTCTGCCTTGTGCGTGATTCGCGGGCTTAATTGAGCCAACAAAAAAGAACAGGGAGCCTGGTCTCTGACTGTGGCGTGAGGCCCCATGGAGGATGTTATCCGACAAGGGGAGATCCCAGGAGCAGCCAGGAGGGCACCCACCTGTGTGAGCACAGGGTTCAATTAACGTGACGGACACGGCAAGGCGGACTTTTTTTAAAGGAACACGAGGTGAATAGCGTTAGGTTGAAAAGAACCAGTAGACAAATACTCATCTTGTCCTTAATAATCATAGCTATGCTCATTCTAGTAGGTTGTGGTGGTGGTGGTGGAGAAGAGACCGAGGAGAAGCCAACAGCCCAACCGGGAGGAGCTGTTCCTGGAAGCGGTGCCACATCCGGTGAACTAGAAGAGATCCCAACACCTTCGACGGTTACCATTAAACCGGTTGATAGAAGTGCTAACTACTATCCTGATGAGTTTGCCGTGAACATTGAGTTCAAGCCGAATCAGGACACACCGGTATTCTTTAAAGATGCGCTAAAGAAGAAGAAACCGATTTTTTTAGAATTCTATGGTCAAAACGATATTTTGACAGACTCAATGGCAATGGATATCAGTGAGCTGCAAGCGCAGTATAAAGAGCAAATGACATTTATACTGTTAAATAACGATAAACCACAGACATATGGAGCCCTGGCTTCACAATTACCAATCAAGTATACACCGCAAATTTTTATTTTTAATACCAAATCGACGATTATCCGAAGCTACACAGGTTATATTGATAAGGATATCCTCGAGCAGGGTATTTATGATGCAATTTACCGCGGATTCTAGTACTCCTCTAGCCCTTCGTATACGGCCCCGCAATCTCAAAGAATTTGTCGGGCAGGATAAGATTCTTGGAAAAGGTACTGTCTTACGTCAAGCGATCGAAGGGGACTCTCTGACTTCTGTGATTTTCTGGGGCCCTCCGGGCACCGGCAAAACAACACTGGCCATGATCATCGCGTCTATAACAAAAGCGGACTTTATTAAGGTTAGCGCAGTTGATTCTTCTGTGAAAGAGGTAAGAAAAATAATAAAAGCAGCAGAAGAGCGCCAAAAAGGGTATGGACGGAAAACGATCATGCTGCTTGACGAAGTCCATCGTTTTAATAAGGCACAACAGGACGCGCTGCTACCGGCAGTTGAGGATGCAACCATAGTTCTTATTGGAACAACGACCGAGAATCCCTATTTTTCGGTGAATGCTGCTTTGATCTCAAGGTCGAGGGTGTTTCAGTTCTTGTCCTTAACAGATGATGAACTAAGGGAAGTACTCCATAGGGCCCTTGAAGACAACAAGGGTGGACTGGGGTCTTATAAGATCGAGCTAGACGATGATGCTATGGAGCATATTATCAGGTCATCTGGTGGAGATGCACGGATAGCTTTAAATGTGCTGGAGACTGCTGCAATGACTGCTGTTGATGCTGAAAAAGAAAAAGCCAGGAGTATAAGCATTGGAGTTGTTGAAGATGCTACACAAAAGAGAGCGGTTTTATATGATCGCATGGGCGATGCGCACTACGATACAATATCGGCATTTATAAAAAGTCTTCGAGGGTCAGATCCACATGCGGCAACGTACTGGTTGGCTCGAATGATCTATGCAGGAGAAGATCCCAGGTTTATTGCACGTCGTATGGTGATATTTGCTTCGGAAGACATCGGTAATGCTGATCCACAAGCTTTGGTCATAGCGACTTCAGCAGCCCAAGCTGTTGAATTTGTCGGGATGCCTGAAGCAAAGCTGAATCTAGCTCAAGCTGCCTTGTATTTGAGTACTGCGGAAAAGAGCAACTCGACGATCAAAGCGATAAACGAAGCCTTGCAGGATGTTGAGAAAGGAGAGGCAGCGACTGTGCCAAAGCATTTACGAAATCCGGCTCACTCAGGTCTTAGAGAGCACAATTATGGGAAAGGCTACAAGTATCCTCATGACTATCCGGATCATTATGTGGATCAAGACTATCTGCCTTCGAACCTGAAAGGGAAGCACTACTATAAACCATCCAAATCAGGACACGAGAAGGCTATAAGATCGAGACTAGATGAGACAAACAAATAGAGCTTGAGTAGGCAGAGAGAGTGTGTGCCTTAAAAAAGGTATGATAGAATACAAGATAGCCATATAGGGTTTTTGAGAAAAGAGCCAAGGCAAGGAGGATCAATATGACGGTCGGACAGATTGCCGGTTTAGCAGCGGCTATCGCTTTTATTGTTTTAGTAGGTTTCATTGTACCGATTCTATTAAAGTTAAGAAAAACCGTTGAGAATGTCAATAGCTTTATCGCGAGCACGGAAAAAGAGATAATACCAACGTTAAATAAACTTCAGACGACTATAGAAGAGATCAACCAGGAACTTTCAAAAGTCAATCAGGCAACCGCATCTCTCCAAGCGGCTACTGCCAGGATAGATACTATTTCAAATCTAGTCCAGGAAGTTGTATCATCGCCTCTGATAAGAATGGCTAGTTATTCGGCCGGTGTTTCTTCGGCTGTAAGAACATTCGTAAAGAAAAAGCCCAAAACTAGCTAGAGATATAAGGAGATATAAATTAACGAAAAATTGTTGTCCGTAGAGAAAGTCGAGCGATTTAAAAACATTGCCATTGTAAGCTGGGCTACAATCGGAATATTTGTTTTGCTATACGGAACCATCAAGGTCATAGGTGCGGTTGGTGTAGTAATCAGGCCGGTTGTTTTTGCTTTGGTAATCGTATTTCTAATAACGCCGGTTCTTAACTATCTAGAGAAAAAAGGCCTTCCAAGGGTAGTGGCTCTTGTACTGACATATTTGTTCTTCATTGCTCTATTGACCGGTATAATGCTATTTGTTGCACCTATAGTAGTCTCTGAAGTAAACCAGTTAGCAAATACAATGCCAAAATACTCGCAGCTGATAGATAGTGCATTAACCGAGTATCAGACAAACTATGATGCTTTTAAGCTAAGTCCACAGGCAAACAGAATGATCGATTCTGTGCTTGAAAGCGTCCAAAGCTCAGTTATAAGTATTTTATCCGGGATTCCGGGATATACGATCAGCGTATTATCTCTATTGCTTGACTTCATCCTCGCTCCGCTGATAGCGTTTTTTATACTAGTAGACAGGTCACGACTAGCAAACGGAATGGCTGCCCTTGTTCCAAAAGCTATTAGGCCTCAGACAATGTATCTTGTCTACCGGCTGACGACAGCTGTTGAAGGAGTACTAAGGGTAATGCTAGTACTGGCATTATTCATAGCTCTTCTTTGCAGTTTCGGATTGTTTGTCGCGGGTGTGCCGTTTGCTCTATTGTTGGGCTTTTTTGCCGGATTTGTTCAGGTGGTCCCCTATGTGGGGCCAATTGCAGGAGTAGTGCCGATTGTAATAGTAGCATGGATAGCCAAGTCAGGTTGGTATGCTCTGGGAATCGGCATATATTTTATGCTATTAACACAGATCACAAGCCTAATACTATATCCGATTATGATGAGAGAGCATGTCGGTGTACATCCACTTCTTGTAATAATAGCCATGCTTTTAGGTGGTGCTTTGTTTGATGTTTGGGGAGTTTTAGCAGCGCTGCCAGCAGCGGCAATAATCAATGAAATCGGTTCTTTCTTACTACTCCCGAAGGAAGAGCAGCAGAGATTGGTAAAAGAATACGGGGGATGAGAAGCAGTCGATGAAAAGCAGCAAGGTAAGAGAGCTGTTTCTTAAGTATTTTGAACAGCGCAATCATAAAATATTGCCCGGTTCCTCACTGGTTCCAAGCGATCCATCAATTCTTCTGACCACGGCAGGCATGATCCAGTTTGTTCCTTATCTTAAAGGTGAACTTAAGCCTGAGAATACAAGGATTACCACAGTACAACGGTGTGTTCGTACTACAGATATAGAGAATGTCGGACATACGGCGCGGCATTTGACGTTCTTTGAAATGTTGGGAAATTTCTCCATCGGTGACTATTTCAAAGAAGAAGCCATTGCCTGGGCCTGGGAGTTTATAGTCGAAGAATTGAACATAGAAGAAGATAAGCTGTGGATAAGTATCTACAAAGATGATGATGAGGCATATAAGATCTGGAATAAACAAAAAAGCTTAGATAAGAAAAGGATTGTAAGGTTAGAGGAAGATGAGAATTTCTGGAGCATGGGGCCGACCGGGCCTTGTGGTCCATGTTCCGAGATTTTGTATGATTTTGGTGAGCATTTAAAATGTGGTGCGGATTGTCAGGCAGGATGCGATTGCGATCGATTCCTGGAGATATGGAATCTCGTATTCATGCAGTTTAACCGGGATGAAAAGGGAAACCTAAGCCCGTTGCCAAGCAAGAACATCGATACAGGCATGGGGCTTGAGAGAATAAGTGCCGTAATGCAAGATGTTGATAACGTTTTTGAAACAGACCTTATCAAACCGGTCATCGACCGAATATGCAAGATCGGCGGGTGCTCGTTTGGCAAAGACAATAAGACGGACACATCGGTAAAGATCATTGCCGATCACGGTAAAGCGATCACATTTATGGTAAATGACGGAATAATGCCGTCAAACGAAGGCAGAGGATACGTTCTGCGCAGACTGCTCAGGCGTGCTTTAAGACACGGACAGCGCATCGGAATAAGCAACGCGTTCTTAAAAGAGATTGCCGAAGTTGTTATTAAATCTATGGACACGGTCTATTCTGACGTAAAAAAGAACCAAAAATACATAACGGAGATCATTGACGCAGAGGAAAGACAGTTCGATAAGACACTAAGGCAGGGAATTGTTACACTGGAAGAGTTTATCGATAAAGCTAAAAAAGCGAACAAGAAGGTGCTTGACGAAGAAGTAGTGTTCAGGTTGTATGATACATATGGATTTCCGATAGAGCTCACGCAAGAAATTGCTGTTGAGAATAAGCTAGGCGTGGATGAGAAAGGTTTTCTAAAACTGATGGAACAACACAAAGAAAAAGCACGGACGAAGAGTAAATTTATTACAGCAAACACAGACATTAAAAATCCGAATATTCCGTATATAGAAATCTTAAATAAATACGGAAAAACTAAGTTTGTCGGATATGCTCAAAATGAGATAGACACGAAAATCCACGCAATCCTAGTTGACAGCAAGCGGGCCAAGAAGGCTGACAAAGGAACCGAAGTAGACATTGTATTAGGTGAAACACCGTTCTATGCTGAAATGGGTGGCCAGGCTGGTGATATGGGTATTATTACGGCCGGAGAAGGGATCGTTGAAGTCAAAGATACGTTTTCTCCGGTACAGGGTATATACATGCATCATGGAAGAATTGTCAAAGGGCAAGTAAGACAAGGACAAAAAGCAACAGCAAAAATAGATGTGGAAAGAAGAAGCGGAATAAAGAGAAACCACACAGGAACACATCTTCTTCACTGGGCACTTCAGATGGTACTGGGGGAGCATGTGAGACAAAGCGGATCGATGGTTGAGCCCCACCGCTTCAGATTTGATTTTTCACACGGTAAGCAGTTGTCAAAAGAAGAGAGAATTCACATTGAATCCCTTGTCAACAAGAAAATCCTGGAGAACCATGGCGTAAAATCTTATACGACTACATATCAGTTTGCTACTGAAAGCGGTGCCGTAGCCATATTTGGCGAGAAATATGGAAAGTATGTCAGGGTTCTTGAGGTCGGAGATTTTTCACGTGAATTGTGTGGTGGAACCCATGTTATACGTACCGGGGATATAGGTCAATTGAAGATTCTTAGTGAGGCGTCTGTTGGCGCCAATGTAAGAAGAATTGAAGCGATAACTGGAATGGATGCTTTAAAGTATTCCGAGAAGATGGAAAGTGATCTAGGGATTATTGAAAAGGTTCTAAAGGTCGGGCGGGCTGATATCCATGAGAGACTGGACAATATCGTATCTCAATTGAAAGAAAAAGATCATCAGCTGAATAAAATGAAAGCCAAGATAAGTTCGAGTGAAGGGAAAGACTTTTTGGAAACGAGCGAGAAGATCGGGAAGACAGCTCTTGTTAGCGGTCTTACTGCCGGCCGGACCATGGAGGAGCTCAGGATCATGGCTGATGAAATAAGAAATCAGACAAGATCGGCAGTAATTATTGTTGGTTCGGATAAAGACGGAAGTGCAAATCTATTAATAGCGGCAACATCAGATCTGGCTGGGGAAAAGGTCAATGCTGACGAGATCATAAAGGTTTTGGGGCCGATCATATCAGGTGGCGGAGGCGGAAGAGCGGATCTGGCACAAGCCGGTGGAAAAGAAGCCACAAAACTTAAAGATGCGATAGATAAAGGCAAGGAAATCATAAGAGACTGTTTGTTATGAGGTTGATGGCGCTGGACGTAGGTGATAAACGCATAGGTGTTGCTGTGTCCGATAAGCTTGGTAAAACGGCTCGACCTCATACAGTGATCGATTGTCAAGGATTGGATCAAGACATTCAGTCTATATCTACGATGATTGAGGATCTTGAAGTAGGCAAGATAGTTGTCGGACTACCTCTTTCTTTAGACGGCACACATGGGCTCCAGGCAAAAAAAGTAGAGAGTCTCATTGACATACTTAAAAAAAAGCTAAATATTCCTGTAGAGAGCTGGGACGAAAGGTTGAGCACAAAGTCTGCTGAACGCATACTTAGAGAAGCAGGAGTGAAAGCGAAAAAACGTCGTCTTATAAAGGACAAACTGGCTGCCGCATTAATCCTACAGGCTTATCTTGATCGGAGCTGCTATTCGTGAATAAGGTGATCCGCTGGATAATAGCGGTGTTTGTGCTGGCTGCGATCCTGGCAATCCTTGCAGTCGTTGGTTTTGTCTATTATCAAAACAGCCGGACAAGCGAAACTGTCAAGGTCTCAATAAAACCCGGAGCAACTACGGAAGATATTTCAGGATTGCTTGCTAAAAATGATGTTATCGATAACGCTTTTTTGTTCAGACTCTATGTAAAAAGGAACAAAGCAGATGAAAAGCTTCAAGCAGGTGAATATCATCTAGAAACCAACATGTCATACAAGCAAGCACTGGATAAGCTGGTAAAAGGACCGTTTATGAAATACTATCGTGTTGTTTTTCCGGAAGGACTGACAGTTGAGGAGATTGCAGAAACTGTTGATAGTAAAACGCCGATCAGCAAAGAGGACTTTATAGCTGCAGCAGTAAAGAGTAAGCATGACCAACCGTTCTTAAGCGGTATTCGAACAGAAAGTCTGGAGGGATACTTGTTTCCAAAGACTTATACAGTAACAGAAAAGACAACTGCCTCAGATTTTGTTGACTTGATGTTGTGGCAATTTCAAAAGGAGACAAATGTGCTGGACTTCTCTTTTGCCAAGAATAGAGGGTTAGACGTCTATCAGATAATAACTATTGCATCGATGATTGAAAAAGAAGTGCAATTGGATGAAGAGAGACCAAGGGTATCTAGTGTGATATATAACCGGCTTGATCAGGAAATGTTGCTTCAGATGTGTTCAACAGTCCAATATGTTCTTCCGGTGCGTAAAAAGGAGCTGACTTATAGCGATCTTGAGATCGACTCTCCATATAATACTTATAAGTATACCGGGATCCCCCCTGGACCCATTGCAAACCCAGGGATAGATGCTATTAAAGCAGCGCTAGATCCGGTGAAAGCAGATTATCTGTATTTTGTTCTAACGGGAGAAGATGGGAGTCATACGTTTACATCGTCATACGAAGAATTCGAGAAAATAAAGAGAGAGCAGGGAAGGTAGGATATAGCTATTATTAAACCATCAGAAATGTATAAGGACATATATGAGATCGATCTTGACCGGTTAAACGAAAGAGGCATCAATGGGCTGGTTTTGGATCTAGACAATACGTTAGTTCCGTGGGGATCGTTGAATATTGATTCTAAACTCAAAACTTGGGTTGATGATTTGAATAAGAATGGATTCAAAGCATGCCTGGCATCAAATGCTGGTAGCCAAAGAGGAACTTTGACAGCCGAAAAACTAGGCTTGCCTATCGTGGCTCCAGCCCGTAAACCGTTTAAGAGAGGATTCATTAGAGTGCTGGATATTCTTGACCTAGAGCCTTCAGAGGTTGCAGTTATAGGAGATCAGCTATTTACAGATATGCTTGGAGGTAATCGAGCCGGTCTCTATACAATAATGGTGAATCCAATAGCAAAGAAAGAGTTTTGGGCGACTCAGATTATACGTATTCTAGAAAGGATGATCATAAAAAGGCCTAGCTAAACATTTTCTTAATTTTTCCCGCTAAGTGTCGATAATAATACTGACAGTAAAAATGACTACTAACCAGTTAAAATAAAGCGCTAAGTGGAGGAACGGACTTGGGTGTGGGCAGCGTGGATATTGTAGGTATCATTGGTAATTCTGTTTCAGAATCACTATCACCGACGATGCATAATGCTGCTTTCAAGCATGCTGCTTTAAACTGGACATATCTTCCGTTTCAGGTAGATCCATCTCAACTTGCTTCTGCAATAGACTCGATTCGAAATCTCAACATGACCGGCGTGAATGTTACCATGCCATATAAAGCCGACGTAATCTCACTTCTCGATAAAATAGATGAGGAAGCTATGCTCATAAACTCAGTGAACACGATACATAATGTGAACGGAGAGCTGGTTGGTTACAGTACAGACGGTCAAGGTCTTATTGATTCACTTAAAGATAATGCCGTTAAAGTCAGAAACAAAAAGATATTGATTTTAGGTTCAGGAGGGGCAGCCAGGGCAGTTACAAATGCACTAGTGTCTGACGGAGCGAAAGCGATCACGGTCATTAGTAGAAAACCTGAAAAATCTGAGGGATTTATAAAACAGCTCGAAAAAAGATATCCCGAGTGTAAAATAGATATAGGATATTTTACTGCTCAGGGAGCAGTCTTTTTGAAAGAAGCCGAGATCATTATTAATGCAACACCTTTGGGGAAATTGACAATAGATGGTCTAAGTTTCCTGGTAGACGGGCTTGAGACCGGTCAGCTCGTTTACGATTTGAATACCGTTCCTCTAAAAAGCGCACTCCTCGTCGCTGCCCAAGAACGAGGCTGCCGCGTGATCGGGGGGCTGGGAATGCTTGTCTACCAGGGAGCCTTATCATACAAGATTTGGACCGGAAAAGATGCTCCTATCGATGTAATGAAAAAAGCAATAAGCAATAAAGATGAAGGTGGAATACAGTGAGAGAAGGAAGAAAGCAATTAGGGGATCTTCTCATTGAGAGAAATAAGATCACCAGCGAGCAACTTAAGAAAGCACTAAAAAAGCAACAGGAGAGTGGAGAGCCACTCGGACAAGTGCTTATCGAGTGCAAGTATATCTCGGAAGCTGATCTTCTGAAGATCCTGGCCGAACAACTAGGAATCGAATATATAGAATTGATCGACTATAAGATCGATCTTTCGGCTGTAGCGATGGTGCCTCAGGTAGTAGCCAAGAAGAATGTTGTGTTGCCAGTCGGATTCGAAGACGGGGAGCTAGTCGTAGCCACAGCGGATCCCACCAATGTCTTTATTTTCGATGATCTAAGAGTCATGACGGGTTTTGAAATATTGCCGGTGGCAAGCACAAAAGAAGATATTATGGCGGCAATAAACAACTATGCTCAGACAGAAGAAGTCATGGAAGAAGCGATTGAGGAGATCGAGGGAGATGTGGACTTCCAGGACGTAAAAGCGGCAGCCGAACTTGCCGAAGAGGCTCCAATTGTTAAGCTCGTAAATCTGATCATAAACCAGGCTGTTGAGGATAGAGCGTCTGATATACATATAGAGCCACAGGAAAAAGATGTTCGTGTGAGGTATCGAATTGATGGGGTTCTTCACGAAGCCATGACATCACCGAAACGCATCCAGGCCGGATTGCTGTCTAGGCTTAAGATCATGTCCGATATGAATATTGCCGAAAGAAGAGTGCCTCAAGACGGGCGGATCGGCTTGGTTGTAGGTGATCGCGCCGTTGACTTCAGGGTAGCGACATTACCAACAGCCTATGGTGAACAAATCGTACTTAGAATTCTGGAAAAAGAGAGCATACTATTGAAACTAGAGGATCTTGGCTTCTTTCCCGGGACTCTTGAAAGATACAAAAACTCGTTTTCAAAACCTTACGGAACAATACTGGTCACCGGACCAACCGGAAGTGGTAAGTCAACAACTCTATATGCTACGCTCAATGTTTTGAATGTGGAAGAAAGGAATATAATGACGATCGAAGATCCGGTTGAGTATAGACTAACAGGCATAAATCAGATGCAAGTAAACGTCAAGGCCGGATTGACGTTTGCAACCGGTTTAAGGTCAGTGCTTCGTGGAGACCCGGATGCACTGCTAATTGGAGAGATAAGAGATCGCGAGACAGCGATGATCGCTATTGAAAGTGCTCTTACGGGCCATCTGGTGCTATCTACCTTGCATACCAATGATGCGCCGTCAGCGCTGACCAGGTTGACGGAAATGGGCGTTGAGCCGTTCCTGATCGCATCAGCTGTTGACTGTATTTTGGCACAGAGATTGGGACGTCGTCTCTGCAAGCACTGCAAAGAGCCTTTTGAAATAGATGGAGATCAGATTAGGAAGATGGGTTTTGAAGGCAAAGATAATAAGAAGTACAAGCTTTATCGACCAAAGGGATGCGGGAAGTGCAATAACACCGGATATAAGGGGCGAATGGGAATACATGAAGTTATGGATGTAACTCCTGACATTGAAGACCTTACTGTAGAGAAGGCTTCATCAGATAAGATCGCACGTCAGGCAATAAAGAATGGAATGAAGACACTAAAACAGGATGGTTTTGACAAAGCGCTGGCTGGGCTTACCTCCTTGGAAGAGTTAACAAGGGTGGTTGCATAAGGATGGTTCAAATGAAGGAAGAGCGTCGGCAACTGGGGGATCTATTAGTTGCAAATGGTGCGATAACAAAAGAGCAATTAAAGAAAGCTCGCGAGCAGCAGCGCAAAGCGGGTGAGCCTCTGGGTAGAGTGCTGGTAAAGAGTGGAACGATATCGGAGTCTCAACTTCTATCGATATTAGCAGGACAACTAGGGTTGGAATTTGTCGATTTATCAGAGTACAAAGTAGATCTATCCGCAGTCACTCTAATCCCTGAACGTGTAGCCAAAAAGAACCTGGTCATACCAATAGATTTTATCGATGGAAAGCTGGTTGTTGCGGCAGCAAATCCAACAGACGTGTTTATATTCGATGATCTGCGGATGATGACAGGGTATGAGATAAAAGTAGTGGTTAGCACAAAGGAAGATATTCTGTCATCAGCAAGTAAACACAGTAAAGCGGATGAAGTTGTCGAACAGACTTTTGAAGAAATTGGCACAGCCATGGGAGAGGAAGGAGAGGAGGCTGCTCAGGCAGCTGAACTAATTGACGATGCGCCGATTGTTAAACTGACAAATTTGATAATAAGCCAGGCCGTAAATGATAGAGCGTCTGATATCCATATTGAGCCGCAGGAGGAAGATGTGCGCATCCGGTTTAGAGTTGACGGGGTACTTCATGAGGTGATGAGGCCGCCAAAGCGGGTTCAATCAGGTCTTGCATCTAGAATAAAGATCATGGCTGATATGAATATTGCCGAGACCCGGATTCCTCAAGATGGACGGATCGGTCTGACTATAGGCGGTAAATCTATTGACTTAAGAGTGACAACCCTACCAACTGTTTATGGCGAAAAAACAGTGTTGCGAATATTGGAAAAAGAAAGTATTTTAATAGACTTAAAGGAACTTGGGTTTCTCCCCGAATCCTTAAAACGGTACGAGTCAAGTTTCAAAAAGCCATATGGAGCGATTCTGGTGACCGGACCGAGCGGTTGCGGTAAGACGACTACTCTATATGCTGCCTTGAATGTATTAAATTCGATAGAGAAGAAGTTGATAACAGTCGAAGATCCCGTTGAGTATAAAATGCCGGGGATTATGCAGATCCAAGTAAATCCCAAGGCGGGCTTGACGTTTGCATCAGCTCTTAGAGCGATTCTAAGAAATGACCCTGATCTGGTCATGATCGGCGAGATCAGAGACCGTGAGACAGCTATGATATCCATAGAAAGTGCGTTGACCGGCCATTTGGTTTTAGCTACTTTACACACAAATAATGCACCGCAATCATTGACTAGGTTAACAGAAATGGGAGTAGAGCCGTTCTTAAGCGCATCAGCTGTGGATTGTGTTGCTACTCAGCGGCTGGCTAGAAAATTATGTAAATCTTGTCGGGAAGAGTATACACCGGAAGATGATCTACTTAAGAAAATAGGGATGAAGATTGAAAAGAAAAAGGGTGCGACTTTTTACAAACCCGTTGGATGCGGGAAATGCAAGAATACTGGATATAAAGGAAGAATCGGTGTTTATGAAGTAATGTTGGTAAGTGAGGAAATTGAAAAAATGGCTGTTGACAGAGCATCATCGGATGCTATTGGAAAAAAAGCAGTTGAAGAAGGTATGCTTACGTTAAAACAGGATGGTCTTGAGAAGGTTCGTCTGGGAATAACATCAATCGAAGAGGTCATAAGGGTAATAGCCTAAAGGAGGAAGAATGTACGAGATCGAACAAATGATGGAAGAGGTCGTCGAAAAGGATGCGTCCGACCTTCATCTTACAGTAGAAATACCGCCTACGTTAAGGATTAACGGCGAACTAATCCAGACAGAAAGACCGGTACTCAGCGCAGAAGATATAAAAAGACTGCTCTATGATATTCTCACAGACTCACAGCGACGCAAGCTTGAATCTGACCTAGAGCTTGATCTTTCGTACGCTCTTGAAAACGGAAGCCGTTTTCGGATAAACCTTTACTGGCAGAGAGGGAATCTAGGTGCGGCCTTGCGTTTGATTCCGCCGGTGATCAAAAACCCGGGAGAACTAGGATTACCGCCAATAGTTGAATCGCTTGCGCAGAAACCTCGCGGCTTTGTTCTGGTGACGGGACCGACCGGAAGCGGAAAGTCTACCACTCTGGCGGCAATGGTAAATATAGTAAACCATACAAGAAGCGAACATGTGATGACTATTGAGGATCCGATTGAGTTTGTCCATACTCACAAGAGAAGTATCATTAATCAACGTGAGATCGGAGTAGATACGCATTCCTTTGCCAGCGCCCTAAGGCATATTCTAAGACAAGACCCGGATGTTATTCTCATTGGGGAGATGCGAGACCTAGAAACAATATCAATAGCACTGACTGCAGCGGAAACAGGACATCTGGTGTTTGCTACGCTACATACTCAGGATGCGCCGGGAAGTATTGAGCGTATCATCGATGTTTTTCCACCACAGCAGCAAGATCAGATCCGCATACAGCTTTCATCTACATTACAGGCGATCCTGGCCCAACAGTTGCTTCCTAGAAAAGGAGGCGGAGAACGCGTAGCGGCTGTAGAAGTGTTGGTGGCAACCGCAGGAGTAAGGAATATGATACGTGATACGAAGACACATCAAATTGTATCAGCCATGCAGGCAGGATATAATGTTGGCATGCAGACAATGGATCAAGCTTTAGCAAGTCTGGTAAAAAGAAATGTTGTCAAGCAGGAAGATGCTATGCAAAGGGCCATAGATGCAGGAGCGCTTAAAAGGCTTATAGGATAGATAGGTGGTGAATAATGGGATTGACTTATGCTTATACAGCTCGAGACAAGGAAGGGAAAATTGTTTCAGGCACTCTTGAGGGCGACAGTGAAGGAAATGTAGCCGACTCGCTTCGCAAACAAGGATATATTATTAGTAGTCTGAAGGAGAAAAGGGTTGTTGGTGGGATCAAATTAAAAATAGGTTCTGGCACTAAGAAGGTTAAAGGTTCTGAGCTTGTAATATTTAGTCGTCAGTTTGCGACCATGATCAATGCAGGTTTGCCTCTAGCTAGATGTTTGAGCATATTGGGCGAACAAACAGAGAGCCCAGGGCTAGCTAAGTCTGTACAGGAAGTCTTAAGGGATGTCGAGGGGGGACTGGCTTTATCCGCTGCCATGGATAAGCATCCGAAAGTCTTTAATACTTTATACGTTAGCATGGTGAGAGCTGGAGAGACCGGTGGCATCTTAGACAACGTTCTTCTTAACGTAGCTGAAAACCTGGAAAAAGCAGATGAATTAAAAAAAAGGATTAAATCAGCCATGGCTTATCCGATATTGATGTTTATCATGTCTATTGTGCTGGTGTTTGTCATGATCACATTCATTGTTCCAATCTTTGCCGATATGTTTAAAACACTTGGTGGGAGTCTTCCTATACCAACGCAAGTACTGGTACATATAAGTAATTTTGTACAGTCGACATGGATGATCGGTATACCGTCAAGTATTGGTTTATATTTTGTTATTAAGAGGATCATGAAGATTCCGGCTGTTCATTATCGATTTGACGGTTTCAAGATAAAAGCACCTGTTGTTGGACGTTTGTCAAAACAGCAAGCTATAAGCAGGTTTGCTCGTACACTTGGTGTATTGTCTTCGGCTGGAGTTCCCATCCTGGAGTCTCTCGATGTAGTTGAAAAGACTGTCGGCAATATGGTCATATCTAAAGAGGTGTCCCATGTCAAACTGGCTGTTAAAGAAGGGGAGACCATTGCAAAACCATTATCGGGCAGCAAGGTATTTCCACCGATGGTTGTTCAGATGATATCGGTCGGTGAAGAATCTGGTGCCATGGACACCATGCTGATAAAAATTGCCGACTTCTATGATAAAGAGGTAAGCACAGCAGTCGATGCTCTTACGTCGTTAATAGAACCTCTGATGATCATATTTGTAGGTGCTATCATCGGAGGCATCTTGCTATCGCTGTATTTGCCTATGTTCCAGATGGCAAGTTTGATAAAATAAGTAACGGCAAGGCCTGAGAAGTCTTATCTCCTCGCCGACATAGTGGATGAGAGAGGAGAAGAATGAAGAGTACGCAAACTGCTTCATCAAGGCGAATCGAAAAAGCCAAAGTAAAAGTAATCCCATTGATAAGGCAATATCAGAAATCCCAAAATCCGTCTGTCTTAGAGGAAATCGTCCAGAATAACATCGGTTTAGTCAAGAGTGTCGCTATTAAGTTTGCCAATCACGGAGAACCGGTTGACGATCTTATACAGTTGGGTTACGTGGGGCTGATAAATGCAGTCAATAACTTTGATCTCTCCCGGGGTACATCTTTTTCCACATACGCCACGTATATGATATCAGGCGAAATACGTCATCATTTAAGAAGTGCCAGGATCATGAGAATACCCAGATGGGTTAACGTATTGGGTCGGAACATAGATAAGTCAGTCGAGAGGTTATCTAAAAAGCTAGGCAGGTTGCCAAAAGTAAAGGAAATTGCCCAAGATCTGAACATCGCCGAAGAGGGTGTTTTGGAGATATTGAAAAACCGGCGGTATCACAGCATAAGCTCGCTTGATGACGATGATAGATACAAACAAGGTGATCTAAAGATAGATGCGAGCAAGATACAACACATAAATTACCGGAGCTTCTCACTGCCAGTAGAAGATAGAATCGCTCTATATCAGGCAATAGACAGACTTACAGGGATAGAGAAGCAGGTCGTATACTTTGTGTTTTATAAAGACTTAAGCCAGACAGAGATAGGGAAAAAGATAAAAAAATCGCAGCGTCAGGTATCAAGAATTTTACAAAAAGCACTTGGCAACTTAAGGGATGACCTTAAATAATAAAAAAAAGAAGCAATAATACTAAAGTCTTATATAATACTAACCGATTTAAAAGAGTGAAAATTTATTTGATTATTATGTCTAGCTTTTAGATAGGTGGGCATAATAGTAAGTGGAAAGCTCATAATAGGGGAAGTGTACAAAAAGCGAGACTATATTGAGAGGAGGTGGAAAAGAGATGCTATCAAAGATAAGGAAGAGCCTTGGGAGTGACGAGGGTTTTACGCTAATCGAACTTATGGTCGTTATTTTAATTATCGGTATTCTCGTTGCTATCGCGGTACCTTCGTTTATTGCCGTTAGGAACAGGGGGTATCAGGCACAAGCAAAGAGTAACCTTCGTAATGCTGTAACGGCGATCAGTACATATGGTACTGACGAAGAAGGCGACTACTCAGCTGTAACAGCAGCTATATTAGAGTCCGACTATGAAGGAAACCTAGACTTCATTGACGGATTACAAGGTGCTGTGGTTAATGCGGTTTACATCGAATCGGCTGGAAACGACGCATTTGGTCTATCAATCATAAGCCAGGATGGACAGACATACACAGCCACGAAAGCTGCGGGTGCAGGCATAGTGTACAACTTCTAAGTTGTTTGTTGCTTATTAGTTGCTAGTAAGTAGGAAAAGGTGGTTTAAGCGGTTTTCAAACCACCTTTTCTTTTTTATAATGATTATTAGAAAAATGCCGATATAACGTATGAGGTAAGAAAATGACAATTAAAAGGCTGCTTCAAAGTGAAAACGGCTTTACTATAGTCGAGCTGATGGCAGCGGTCATGGTCTTGTCAATGGGTGTGATCATGGTCGTATCACTATTTGACATGAGCATGATAACTGCCAGCCGGTCTAAGGTGCGCACGGTTGCAAATAATCTGGCAGCCGAAAAGATCGAATCAGTCCGCAATATAAGCTATGACGATATTACTGTAGATAACCTCAATTATCAGCTAGGAACTTATGCTGCCAGAGAAAAAAGCAATTATACGATAGTTTATGACGTTAGTTTTGTTGATGATCCGGCTGATAATCCGGAATGGCCTGAAGTCGACGAAGACCCGGAGGATTATAAGCTTGTTAAGGTTACTGTAAGCTGGACCAATCCGAAACCGGCAAGTCAAGTCGTGCTGGAGACGATGATAAATAAGAATCCTGTCAGACCGGCGGGTGATAGCAGTGACACAACACCGCCACAATGGCCGGCAGGAGATCCATTATCCGGCAATCCTCAGCAGGAACCGGTTCTCGCCAATCATCTGAGTTGGATTGGTAATTGGGCTACCGACGACTATGGAGTTGTCGGATATCTTGTTTATCATGAGGACCACTCTTCACCATGGGTATTGATCGCCACGATAGCACCAAGCATAGGGGAGTATACCGACATCTACTATACTAATGGTGAACATCAACACTATTACTTAAAAGCATTTGACTCTGCGGGCAATATATCGGCTGCTTCGAATGATGTGAGGATGTATGGTCCGGATGATACAGAGCCACCGACGGTTCCATTAAATGTCATAGCAACTGCCCTCGGTCCGAATGAAGTCAAGATAGAATGGGATGCGTCGACTGACAACAGGCTGGTCGAAAAATACTATATATATAGGATTAAGGCAGGTTTTCCTTGGCAACAAAATCCGTTAGGCGAATCAACGTCGCCAATATATTTCGATACATCAGTAAACTCGGGGACCACTTATCAGTATAGGATATCGGCACTTGATAACGTTCCCAATGAATCAGGTAAGTCTGCATCGGCAAGTGTGACAACTCCATAAGGAAAGACAGGAGAAGATGCATTGATGAGGATTAAAGATATCGGACGCCAGGAAAAGGGAACGTCTATCATAGAAGTCGTTATTGTGGCTGTTATGATGTCGGTTATCCTAGGAGCAGTTTTGGCAATTGTTGAGACAGCCATGCGAAACTACTTGTACCAGTCACATCAGATAGCAGCGCAAGATGCCGTACGGCTAGCCAACATGAAGCTGGTCAGAGAATTAAGACAATCAGAGGAACCACTGGTTTGGGTGACAAGATCGGGAGGTGTCGAGATACTTGTGATCACGGCAGATTTTGATGATAATGGAACATCAGAGGCAGTTAGATATACTGTAAATAGAAACCGCAGACGCATTACTCGAGAGGAAAACGCAGCCGGTATACCGGTTTTTGATAATGTTCCGGTTGAGATCATATGTGAGGATGTGGATAATACAATAAGTGAAAACGTTTTTACTTACATCGGAGACGATTTTTTTACCGAATTAGATCCTAACACTCCAGGCGATGATGTTCTAAACAAGACTAGATTGATAAAGGTATGGTTGAAAGTTGACAAGGATGTGTCAAAACCACCGACATCGGTTGATAGTGAAACGTATATCAAGCTTAGAAACTTTGCTTATAAGTGATTGTGCATACTAGAGGTGTATTAGGAATGATGTGGTTAAGAAAGAAACTTAAAGATGAGAGTGGATCAGCTCTGTTAGCTGCGCTGGCGGCGATGTTGATCCTGGATGCATTCGCCGTGGCTGTTCTGGCTCTAACAACGACGCAGTTGAATGCTACTGCCAGGGATAAAAGATCGAGTGATTCGCTGAATGTGGCTGAATCAGGGGTTAATGCCGCTTTCTGGAAAATCGATAATCGGTCAAATTATTCACCGTTGGAATCTTCACCGGATGCAGGTACAACCGATGCCGGTGAGTATGAAATCGTCATGGAAGATGTAGACGGTACTGAAAATCAGAAGAAAGTAACTGTAACCGGTTATGCTCCTTCTAAAACCAGCGAATATCCGAAGCCGGTCAAGAGACGGATCGAGGTGACGATTGAAGTAGCACCGCGTGTCCTTAGATACGGAATGTATGCATTTTCCTGGATAGATATACAGGGAGCAACAGCCAGGACTTATATGGCTCCAATAGATTACACGGCACCAGGCGCTCAAGGTGGAGATATGGGCTCAAATTACCCTATTCAGTTTAATGATTCAGGCATCCAGATGAACAACCGTGGTACTAAGGTCGGTGAACAAGCGACATACGATGCGTTATTCGGTAATCCACCGGTTCAGATGGGGAATCTCGTAACAGCTGGCCCCGACTCGTATGTCTGGGCAGTCAATCAAGAAGTTGCTACTATTGCCGAACTTCAGGCAAAGTGCAGCAAAATCTTGATGAACAGCATCGATCATATGACTGATTCGATGGATTTTCCTATATTGAACTTTGAAGGACCTCCTTATGATGCATCTTTTAAGGCAATGGCGGCAGCAAACGATAGCAATGGTGCTTTGAATTCGTCCAGCGGCAACGGTGTCTATACACGTGAGGATTTTGAGACCATTGTTCTTGATTCGGGAAAGGATATAACGCTTACCGGTATGATCTATATTGATGGGGAACTAATAATGACCGGTCAGGGAAAGAATCTAACGATAGAAGACGGTGGATTGGTCATCAAAGATGATCCGAATGACTCGGATCTCGGATTGGAAATAGGAAATCAGGGATCACTTAGGATTCTGCATGGCACTGAGGAGAGTAAAAAATATCCAGGTTTGTGTGTTTACACAAGTAGCGGTGAAATCGCTGAAAGTAAGAACCGGGGTTCAATGGAGATCGAGGGTCTGGTGTATTCCGAAAAGACATATACGGAAGCCAATTCAACGGTCAGGATAAAAGGCGCTCTCCTGGCCAGCGGTACATCTGCCGATGCCAGCATTGTAAATCAAAACGCGAGTATTATTATCCAATACGATCCCGCAATCACCAGCATGTATGGTATTCAACAGATGGGAGACTTGTTTGTCTCAAAGGTGATGCGCTGGCGTGAAGTGTCGCCGAACTAGTCGCAATCCG
>SDBS01001080.1_pt1 | contig 27682 bp, 18 predicted proteins | sample 2277091 | NCBI WGS metagenome assembly SDBS01 (sample SAMN10404972, study PRJNA504765) | marine sediment metagenome | isolation source: marine sediment core GS10_PC15, 163 cmbsf | place: Arctic Ocean: Southern Knipovich Ridge | collected 2010
CGTGGGATATATGAGGCCCACCAATCCCGGCGTTGTCACGGAGTGGTCCGCCACCCGCACGTTCTACATCGACCCAGGTCACACCGATTGGGATCGATCCGACCTTGCCGACGAGGCGTACCTTACCAGCAAGGCTGTCCACCCGCGGATGATCTTCACCGCTGGAAACACCGCAGCGATTCGCAGTTGGGTTGCATCCGACAGTACCGCTTCCAGCCGGCTGGACCTCCAGACAATATTCGCCAACAACGCCCTGGCCGCGTCATGGTGGGACAACCCCACAGAATTAACCGCCTATGGAACCGTTGGTTCAACCATGAAAGGTCGCTTCAACAGTATGAAGCAAGTTTTCCTGGTCTGGATGCTCACCGGCGACGCTACCTATCTCGACGGTGGTGCGACGGTCGATACGTTCATGGCCCTGGTGGACACATACGTAACAAACTCCCATGACCGAACGGATGATTACGACGGCGTAGCCATTACCGCTATCGCCTTGGGTTTCGACTGGCTTTACAGCGAGCTGACCCAGCCTCAACGCGACATTGTTATCAACGCCATGGAGCGCCGCGCCGACTGGCTGGTAAACTACTGGATCTTCCGTGCCCACGGCATCTCATCGACCTACAGCTTATACCGCGACAATCCGACTACGCCGATCAACCCGACCCAGATTGACTTTTCCTCTCACTGGAAGTTCGGCGGCAGCCATCAAATCGACGCATTGACCAATGGCATGCTGGCTGCTTTGGCAGCCTACGAACATGGCTCGAATCTTAGAGAGTTACTCGACCTTGGTCTGCATTACACAATCGGCAGGACCTACTACGCAGGCAGCGAACAAGGGATGAACCAGGGTGCCAGTTATGGAAAAACTGCCCAGGCAGACGTCTTCAATCTTGGCTGGATTGCAGACCGTGTTTTCCCGGAAGTCCAGTTCGATAAGAACCCTTACTACGCCGGGATTTCTGAATGGTGGAACTGGTATACTCCCTCGGGCATACCCTACAGTTTCTGGGCTGATTCGGGCTTCAATGTATCCGGCTGGACTGGCATAGAGACTTTTGGTGAACTCGCAGGCAGGTGGCTGGATGACGGCGTGATCTATAGTCACTTCGTCAACGATAACTACAATATCGAACGCCTCAGCCGCAGATACATGTACATAGATCTTGTCCAGCCGTATTTTGATCCAGCCCCCACGCCGGCGACGGTTTCGACCAAGGGCGCAGTGTTCCCCATCGAGGGTTGGGCGATGGCATCGTCTCTTCCGCCCAGTACATCCGAGGCCTATGAAGATGGTGTAGGTTACATATTCAAGAGTACACCCCGGCTGAATGTAATAGGTCATTCAAGCTTCAACGACCTGTCATTCCAGTTGTGGGCTTACGGCCAATGCATTACTCGCACCGGCCATAATAAGAACACCAACTGGGCATATGAAAATCACAGCATGAGCCACAACACCCTGTTGATTGACGGTCTCGGGCAGAACCAACTCATGGCATACAGCTACGGCTGGGACGATCACTTCGGCGAGATCACGGCATTCAAAGAAGGCTCCAACTACGTCTACTCAGCCGGTGACGGAACCAATTGCTATCCTCCGAATGCTTTCCCCCTCAGCGGCAATGGAGCCTTTCAGATATTCGTAGCTGCACTGGGCAACCGCAATGCCGGCCACCTGCAAAAGATGAAACGACACATGCTGATGATGCGGGATAAGTACTTCATCGTATTCGATGAATGCGAGGCAACCGTTCCATCGCAGTTCACCTGGGTTTACCACGTAATCGACCCGAGTTGGACCTGGGCAGATTCTTCCAAGCCGGAGTTCATGTACGAAGTCGGCGACGTTGATATCTATCTCAAGCAGATAGGCAACCCGACTACACTCAATATCGATACGTGGCTCGAGGGCGAGGCTTCGCATACGAACCCAATTACAGGTGAAACGTTTAGCGACACGTATGTAGCTGACCCGGCTACTTACCTTGCCACCGCCCCGCGAAAGTTGTGGATATCCAATAAGACCGATTCTACTGAACAAACGTTCATGACGGTTATCTATCCGGTCAAGCCCGGCGATCCGGTTCCGACGATCACGCGAATCAATGATCTGACCGTCGAGGTCGTCTGCGGAGGCGAAACCGACATCGTTACGTTCGACTCGGCCATGGAATCGATGGCTTCGTTATACATTGATATTGGTAAGACGGTCGGGCCAGATGCTTCGGTTGTCGGCCGGCAGGTTTTCTACAACAACTCCGCATGGGACGGAAATGACCCAGCCGCCAACGCCGCGGACGATGCCGCCATTGCGACCGACAAGTCGGCCCTGGTAGACGGACAGGTTGCGACGTTTGCAAACTACACCAGTTACTCCAAGGGCATTAACGGCATCATGGTCGATATCGAAGGTTTAATGGCTACGCCGACCCTAGCGGACTTCGAGTTCAAATACGGCAACGACAGCGATTCATCCGGGTGGGCTACCCCAGCGGCTCCGGTGGTTACGATTCGCAGCGGCGCCGGCACGGCCGGGGCGGATCGTGTTACTCTCATATGGGCCGACGGAGCGATTCCGACTAACAACTGGCTTGAGGTAACCGTAAAGGCTACGGCCCAGACGGGTCTTCCTACTGATGATGTGTTCTACTTCGGCAATGCCATCGGCGAGACAGGCAACACTGCTACCGACGCCGAGGTTACGCCGACTGATGAAATTTACGTCCGCAACAACCCAGCGACTCTGGCGGTAAGTTCAGCCTCGATTTCCAATAACGGCGACATTAACCGCGATAAGAAGGTTGGCCCGACAGATTTGATTCTGGCCCGCAATAACGGAACGAATTCTTCGACGGCCTTGCAGTTGATAGCGATGGTTGATAACGCAGCGCCAACGGTCCTGGCTGGGACAGATGACACGATCACGCTGCCGGCGGGCGCTACATTGGATGGTACGGTGACCGACGATGGCTACCCCATGCCGCCTGCGGCTTTTACTACTACCTGGACCAAGGTCTCAGGTGTGGGCACGGTTACATTCGGCGACGCCAATGCCGTTGATACAACCGCAACGTTCTCTACCTATGGCACGTATATTCTGCGTCTGATGGCCGACGATACTGACCTGACGGCCTCCGACGATGTGACGATTACCGTCGAACCCGAACCGGGTACGAATATGACGCCGATTGTCCTTGCTGGTTCTGATCAGTCAATTACCCTCCCGGCCGGCGTTACACTTGACGGTACGGTTACCGACGACAATCTGCCAGATCCGCCGAATACTGTGACCACCACATGGACGAAAACTTCCGGTGCGGGAACGGTAACGTTCGGTGATTCGTCGGCGGTTGACACCACAGCCGCTTTCTCGGTAGCCGATACTTACGTTCTACGTCTGACGGCTGACGATACTGAGCTGACGGCATACGACGAGGTAACGATTACCGTTGCTGCTGCTCCAACGACGCCTGGTTTCAAGGAGTCGGCTGGGATGGTTGTGATGGAGGCTGAGAACTACGACAACAACGACATCCGCGGCGACTATGCCGTTTGGACGGTAAACACGGAGTTCCCCGGCTACGTCGGCACCAGCTTTATGAAGGCGGCCCTCTCCAGTAACGGCCTGTCATGGGACGACGGTGCGGAGCTTGGCTTCGAAATCGACTTTGTCACAGCCGGGACCTATACGATCTGGGTCCACCGCTATGCGATAGCGGGCAACGACTGCAATGTCCATGTAGGTATGGATGGCACGCAAATCGGCAGTATATTCTCTACTGCCGGCAACTATGGCCAGTGGGCATGGAAGAAGCATGCTACTACCGTCGCGGTATCCGCTGGCCGACACACGTTCCAGATTCGCAAGAATGTAACGAAATTCCGCGTCGACCGGATCGTTTTGACCACCGATGCAGGCTATACGCCAGCAGGTGACGGCCCGACGGAGAGCCCCAAGTTCTAAAAACCAGCAACCACTAAGAAAAACTAACGCAACGCTTAGAAAAACTCTGGGGACCACCGTCTCCTCAGGGGTTTTTTATGTTGGCAGTAAGGTCGCCAGCTGTCTCTTCGGTCCTTGCTCAGTGCAGTGGAGTATCGGCGTATTTGCACTGAAGACGATCCAACTCTGCGTGAAGCTGTCGGCGTATGGTTGCTTTTGCTTCCGTAAGCGCTCATGGCATGGGCGGCATGGTCGGCGATCATGTTAGGCTGTTTTGGTTCTGACATGAGGGCTTCACCTTATTTGTCAAAGCAATTTATTTGCCAGCGACACCTCATCTATTACTTGATCAATTCGGGGTGTCGCGATAGGTAGCTTGCCAGCGCCTGGCGAACTGTAACATCAATCAGCCGTGCTTGGCTGGGCGTTTCCTTGAGCTTCTCACACATCGTACCCATCGTCCAGCCGTTGGGGCAAACGATCCGGTAAGTTCGTTCGGGAGTAATCTCGGCTGCATTTATGGCCGGAAAGAACCTCAACACTTCGCCTTCATCGCCAGGCCGGGCATCCTTTAGCTTTTCGATGTAGCGAACTAAATCGTTGCCGAGAATCTCCATCACGACAGGCCTTTCGTCAAGCGGGCTGGCAGTTAAGTCTGCCCATCGCGACTGTCCGGGGATAGCCATTTGGTTATCCCATACCTTGAAGAACAAGGCGTAGTCGCTGCTGGTTGCTTCGGTCAGAACGCCGGCCAGGAAGCCGTTGTAGCCGACAGCCGATGACATTGCTTCAGGCAATAGCGGCGAATCGATGTATTGGCCTTCCCACGTCCAGTCGGGCTTGAAGTTCCGCTGGGTGACGGTCGCGGTACCCTCTATCCGGGCGAGTATGAAATCGCAGCCGGCGGGGGTGTATCGCTGCCGGCGGATTACGTTCGTGCCTGTCTTGGCGGCCGCAGGATCGTCGGCAGCAAACCAGTAAACCAGCCGATCGCTGTTAAGCGGGTTGTAGTGCAGCAGGCCCATCGCATTTCCGGCGAAGGGGTATTTCATTCCGTCGCTGACGGTTACTTGCCCATCGGCGATTGTAACTGGAAGTGCATCGGCAATGCGGGCGACGATCGAATTCTGCTGGGCAGTGCCCAAAAGAATCAGGTTGTTCCGCTGGATGTCAGCGGCCGTTACGTCGACATCTGCCTTGAGCGGTACCGAACCGAAGAGCATATTGTGACGCGGAAAATTCAGATCCTCCTCGCGCCAGCCGGGGTTGGTTGCGCGGCTGGCAACCTCGGCCATCTCGCGAAGCGCCTTGGTTTCGGCGTCGCTTGAACCGCTGCCATAGACGATCAATAGCGGCTCGCCGTGATACAGAGCCGACAGCCCGCCGGGGAAATGGCGTCTGAAGGCAGGCTTTTCCGGCGGCTGAGAACTAACGGTGTGACCTTTTTCATTTGCTGAGATATAAAGCATCCCAGGCAACTCGGCCGAGATAGTACAGTTCGGCGCAGAATTGATCACGACCCTCAAGGGTTTATCCATATCCACAGGTGCTTCGGTTAGGGTCACTACCAAGACGCCGACGTTGGACATATCAACGAACAGGCTGTTCTCGTCGCTGACGCGCATGTCGAAAGCCGCCGGTGCCGAACTTGGCCCCCATTCGATAACAGTCCCCCAGTACGCGCCGCAGGCCAGTTCGTCCGTGGCGGTATAGCGAACGCGCGAAACTTTTTCCGGCCGGACCTGTCGCTTAGCCCAGGTTTTCCCAACGCTGATGCCTTCGGAGAAGTTGGTAACTGCGTGGCCGAAGCCTGTAGTTTCGTGCTGCGTAACGAGTCCTCCTTCGCGGGCCAGTTCCTGCATTGCCAGACGGCTCAGGGCGACAGAGACTACCCAATCGTCATCACTGTGCAGTGAATACAACGGCATGTGGATCATATTGGCAATTTGCGTGTGCGTTCCGTAGCCGCATCTGGCGAAACCCGAGGCGAACATATCAGGGTGACGACTGCCCAGCCAGAACGTCCCGCCGCCGCCCATGCTCGATCCGCCCAGGTGAACGCGGTCTTCATCGATATTCCATTGCGATTTGACATAGGCCATCGATTCGAGAACGTCGACCTCGCTGAGCTTGATGTAGCCGCCGGACCTGGCCCGGCCCATCAGGCGAATCATGAAGTAATCTTTTGGATGAGAAGCCCCATGAATTTGGCCCTTTGAGTGCGTCCCGCCGCTGCCGTGCATGCTGACATTAAGCGGGTATGATTTGTCTGGATCGTATGCATCCGGGATATAAAGGGTGAACGGCTGGCCCGTCAGATCCACCCTTGATTGATAGGCCCATTCGATGCAGCCTCGCATTTTGGGTAATGGGTCCGTCTCGATTCGCCCAAGCCAGTTAATAAGCTGGAAAGCTTGGGAGATACTGTCTTTGCTATCCGTTCCCTTTAAGTTCATGGCCTTTTGCAAAAGGAAGCGTCGGTATGCAATCCATCCGGCATACTTGTCGCCGGGGTGCGAATCCAACCACTTGTCACCCTGGCTCATCGCATCGGCTACCGACGCGGTGCGGTCGGCGGCCAACAGGGAATAACCACTCTGACGGACACCAAAATTAGGGAACTCCAATATGATCTCCACAAAGCCCTCGGCCGGCGGCAATGAAACAGTTTCGGGCGTCTGGAATACGCCTTCCGCCTCAGTGAGAACTTTGCCCTTGTCATCGAGTACGGTCCACTTGACGGGTTCACCGTCGAGGACGCCTCCGACAAGGAAATTTGGCTTTGCTGAAAGCGTCAGGTCCTTGCCGAGATCGCCGGCCTGGGCCAGTTCGATGTCGAGATTACCGGCCAGGTTCTCCTTTACGTATTTGCCGTGATGGGCGGCGTCTAATACCTCGACGATTGCGCCATGGCCGCCAATTTCATGGTCAAACTTAATCAGCAAACTGTTAGCACCCTTAACAAGACGGGCCTCGAATATCACTTCATGTTCAATCCGCCGGTTCTTGTTAAAACTTTCATGTACAAGCTGGCCGTTGAGGTAAATCTTCTCGCCGTCATCAGAAGCGAAGTGGATGAAAACAGTTCTGTCTTCGGCGGATTCGAGCTCCACATACCCGTAGGTCAGAACGAAATCCTCCATATCGACGATCTTACGCAGATTCAATAGCGGCTCGTCGGAGTGGTGAAAGTTGAACTGCTTCGGCTGGCCATCGATGGTAACCGTCGTGCCGGCTTTGGGCCTGGCCGCAGCTTCCCCGCCAAGTTCGGCCAGATAATCGATATTGTATCCCTGGCGTTTTATCGTAGCGGATTTGTCTTCAACCTGCGCGTTGGGGAATGGCCCGCAAATAAGCCAGTCCTGAATTGCCGAGTTGGTCTCGACTTTATGGACTGCTACAGCATTTGAGCCCCATGCTTGGCCCGCCGAGGCCAGAGTGAACAGTACCATGATAATCTCCATACGTGTTGTCTTCATGTGTAATACCTCTTTGGAAATTTAAGTTACGCGATTGTAAAGAAATGCTGGCTACCTCGCCAAGTCAATTCAGATATCTCTTGCCGGTGTTTGAGCAGAAGATGGCCGAGAGATAGACGGCGAAACTTAAATCCGGACAACAGAATTACCCGCAGCTCAGCGCCTGCGGCGGCTGCTGCCGTTGGGCTACTATCCTGCTACTAACGATCTAATAAAAAAGGGTTAGCAGTGCTAACCCTTTGTGAGATAAATACGCCGCGAAGGACTCGAACCTTCGACCCGCTGATTAAGAGTTAGAGCCCGATGGTTTTGATTCCTTTGTCAAACCTTGTAAACACTTGTTATAAGTGCCTTTTCTAAAGGCTTCTATCTTGGACCATTCGACCTTGCTTTGTATAGCTTTGGAAGTCAAGGTAGCTACTATGCTGCTACTAACGATCTTTCGGATGCCAACAGGGCTTTACCATTTGAGCTTCGCTTTAATGACTTTCGATTGTCTTAGATAGCTTGCATTGTTTTACATCGCAACGCTGTCTGACATGTGTTACGGGGCTCTGCAGCACTATGATTGACAGCAATAGACAGTTGCAGCTATGATCCTCCCCAGCGTAATTCCAGAAGGTTATACTGGTTGCGACACGGCCTTGATTCGCCAACGCGTTGAGTGCGGTCTTGGACTCGATCATACATGGGAAAAAACATGACTCGGTGGTTTGATATTGTTCGGATGTTTGGCCGGATGGTCGGGCGGTTGCCGGCGGGGCATTTATGGTACCTGCTGAAGCGGATGGCCAACGAGCGTCCTCACCGGTTTGACGGCCAGGTGCGAATTAACTCATTTTTCCCGCCATACCCATCAGAGGCGTTCGACCGATTCTGCAAAATGGCAATTGACCGGCGGCGTGCACCGTGCTCGACGTACTTGGCAATTACGTCAACCTGTCCGTTCACCTGCGATCATTGCAGCCTTGGGCATCGCCAATCGGCAGACGAACTAACAACACGCCAGTGGTTGGAGATTATCGAGAGGCTGAAGAGTCTCGGCGGCTGCACAGTGGGGTTTACCGGCGGCGAGCCACTCGCCCGGGCCGACCTGCCGGAGTTGGTGGCTTCGGCCAAACCCGAACTGGCAACCGTTGTATTTACGACCGGCTGGGAGTTTACAGCGAAGATGGCCGACCAACTCGCTCAAGCCGGGTTGGACTGCCTGACCGTTGGCATCGAGTCAGCCGACGCGGCACGTCATGACGAAGTTCGCGGCTTAGCCGATTCGTTTGCTCATGCCCGCAAAGCCATCGAGCTTTGTAACGCAGCCAGCATCTATCCGGCCATCTCGACCGTCGGCACGCGAGAGCGAATCGCTTCCGGCGAGTTGGAACGTATGTATGAACTTGCGGCACAATGGGGCGTCAGAGAGTTTCGCCTGCTCGCTCCGGTAGCGACCGGGTCAGCAGCCGGGTGCGATAGCTTCATGCTGACGCCAGTCGAGCGAGAAGAACTTGTCGACTTCCACATTCGCCACAACCGCTTTGGCGACGGCCCGGTGGTGGCCAGCTTTGCTTACCTTGAGTCGGCTGAGATGTTCGGCTGCGGGGCAGGTTACCATCACATGTTCATCGACGCTGCCGGTGAGGTCTGTCCCTGTGACTTGACGCCGCTGAGTTTCGGCAATGCCGTAGCTGAGCCACTGGAGGTAATCTGGGATCGGATGGGTAAGCATTTCAGTCACCCGCGATGTAAGTGCGTGATGTCCGAAGTAGCCGGTAAGCTTTCAGCCGACGAACCGCTGCCGATTGCGCCCGATCGTAGTGCCGATATCTGTCGGCCGCGACGTAAGGGCGATCCCTTACCCGGGGCATACTGTCGGCTGCTTCCAGATGAACCGGAAGACTTACACTCCGAGTAGAACCACATCGGCTGCAGCGGCCAAGGCGGTTATGACGCACTCACCGTAGACGAGGTGGATCGCCCGGCGAGTACTCACGAACATCGAAGCTATTGCCAGCGTTATCGCAATGACCGCTCCTATCAGGTATACCCACTTGCAGCCGAACCATGCCGGGGCGATCAGCAGAACAGCCGAGCCTCCGATAGCTACACGCGAAATATTCCGCCACAAGTCGCTTCGCCGTTGGATAGGAGTAGGCTTACCACCAATATCAGGGTCGGCCTGACGGTCGCGGATATCTTTGAGCACCTCGTAGCCGAAACTCGTCAGCAGCAGCCATAGCGGAAAGATGGCCAGAGTAGCTGCACGCGGTCCGGTCGGCCAGCCGGTAAGTGCCACCGCCAGCGGATAGAAACTCGTCATCAACACCGCCACCAGCAGCTGCTTTCCCGCTCCCAGTCGCTTGGAGGTAATATCATAAACAGCCAAGCCTGCAAGCACGGTTGATATTGCAGTAGTGAACATCCACGAGCCGCTGGCTACCGCGAAGACAATGGCTCCGACCGCCAATATCACCGATAGGAATATCGCCACACGTCGCGTAACAATGCCCTCGGCGAGAGGGTGTCCCGCTGGGGCTGTACGGTCGATGATGAAATCGCAGACGTCGTTGAAAACGTAACCGGCTGAGATCGCCAGAAACAGCGATACCATCGATAGCGTCGCCGCCGGCCACCAGCCAGCCATTTGTCCACCCAGTGCGTAGAAGACCGTCAGCAGATAGGTCAGCGAGATAGGCACGCCGTAGTAGGGGCGAGTTAGGCGAACCAATCCGGCGAGCATTTCTAAGACCTCTTGTGGCCAATGGCGGCCAGGTAGCGGTGTGTGATAGGAACACCTTCTTCGTCGGCGTATCGCTGGTCGAGTAACTCGGCGAAGCGGGTGAAGATCGCATCGCGATAATCGTCGCCAGCGGCGAACTCAAACCCGGCGGCTGCTCCGGTTGCGGTCATTCGCTCGATGGCCGATTTACCATCGTCAACGTGGTATGTCTTCTCGCCATCGTCACGCCAATCCACACGTAGGCCTGCAAGACGCATCAGCGTAGCAAGCGTCCTTGCCCCGGGAAGGAATCGCACCTTCATGGTGTGCACAAGTGCTTCGGGGCATTCGGCGAAGGTGACCAGTGAAACTCGCATGACCTCCGACAGCGAAAACAGGCTGTTGTCGATTATGCCTACTCGCCCACCCGGAGCGAGCACGCGAGCGATTTGCCGAAGGACAGCAAATGGGCGGGTGTAGCCCAGACCCCAGCAGCAGGTAATAACATCGAACGAGTCGGCCGGCTGGCTACGAAGGAATTCCAGTGCGTCGGCTTGGATAAACGTGCAGTCGGGATGAGTCTCGCCGGCGACGGCCAACATGCCTGACGAGGCGTCGACGCCGATAGCCTCCTTGTCGGTTCGTCGGGCCAACTCGCCAGTAGCGAAACCAGTTCCGCAAGTCAGGTCACAGCCGTTGGAGTCAGGGGCAGGGGCTAGGCGATCCAGCATCGCTGCAGTCAGGTAACGCATATGCGTGGTCCAGGTCTCATCGTAACCGGGGGCGATTCGGTCGTAACTGGCCGAGACGTACTCCGCCGTGCGGTTGCCCGGCCGCAGAAGCAAACCAGCCGACCGCCAGGCCAGTTTCAGCCAGTGTCGCTTTGGCTGCACTTTGTACTTATTTCTCACAGTATTGCCCACGTACGCCTCAGGCGGAGATCATGAGTAGAATCAAAACCAGCACGGCGAGAGCTACTACAATGGCCGCCTTTGCATCGTTGGAGAAGGGCGCTATGGGAGGTGTGGTGCCGGTCTCCTCGTCAGGTAGCTGGGCGAGCACCTGAGGCTCAAATGTAATCCGCCAGATTTCTGTTGCGATTAGCCCCAGCAGTCCCCCAGACGTCAGGCCGAAGACCACTCCGAATATCAGGAGGTTGATTAATACGACTGTCAATTCGCTCAGGGAACTCAGATCGGGCCGAGCGTAGGCCCAACCGAGAACCGCGTGAGCGACCAGTGTGGCAAGGAACCCGGCCAGCATGGCCAGGCGCACGCCCCGGCGAGAATACCTCTTTCGCCAGTCGGTTAGACTCATGCCAGATATTGGTTGTAGCCACTTTCGCATTCGAGTGCACCAGAGAATACCACAAATCAGACCCATACCCAGGCCCAGGATTCTTGCAGGTGTTGCGTAACTTACTTCTGATGACCACCCAACATGGGCGAGGTTAGCCCCCATCGTTCCCAGATAGCATACCCCAGTTACCATGAGGACGACCAACACATAGGCTATTGTGACCCGCGACTGGCTGACGGAGCATTTTTCAGTTTCTGACATATCGCCTCCCGTGAGTTTAAAACTGGCAAGTGGCTGTTAGGGGATATGGTAGTGCTCATATCGAAGTGTGGCAAGATATTGGTCTGGAATGTCTTGGCGATTGCCCGGCCGCCAGGCCAAGTTCAGCCAGTGTCGCTTAGGCTGTACCTTGGACTCTTTTCCCGCAGTAGTACACACGAACATCTCAAAGGTTTAGCGTTAGGAAGCTTACAATCCCCAGCCCAATGAACACTATTAGAAAAGTCGTCAGAGTTCTGTTGGAAAAGGTTACTTTGGGGGGTGTAGTGTCGGCTTCCTTGTCGGTTGTCTGGATTAGTACCTGAGGTCCAAATACACTTCGCCAGATTGATGTTGTGATCAGTCCCAGCACCAACCCCGATGGCAGACCGAAGACCGATCCCAATACCAGGATGTAAAGGAAGGCTGATCCTAATTCCTGCAGGGAATACTGGCTGGGCTGATTGTAGGCCCAACCGAGAACCGCATGAACGGCTATTGTGGCAAGAAATCCAGCCAATGTTGCCAGCAACACACCCCGACGGAAATACCACTCTCGCCAGTTAGATCGACTCATGCCGGGTATTCGTTGCAGCCCCTCTCGCATCAGGACACACCAGAGAACACCGCATATCAGGCCCATACCCAAGCCCAGCATTCCTGCAACTGGAGCATAATTCACTTCTGACATCATCCCCTGCAAGGCGTTAGCACCTATTGTGCCCAGAAGGCATACAATCATCACCAAGATGACGGCCAACGCATAGACGCTTACGACGCACCAGCGGCTGACGGAGCATTTTTCAGAATCTGACATATGGCCTCCCGTGAGTTTGAAACTGGCCAGTAGCTATCTGGCAATATGGTAGTGCTCACGTCGGAGTGCGCCAAGATGTTGGTCTGGAATGTCTTGGCCACTCAGCGGCCTTCTGCCGGAGCAGCCTCAGCCCTGATTTAGGAAATAGCTTGTTCAGAACATTCAAAATTCAGTACATGTATTTATGCAGGGAAATTGATCGGAAACGGTTTGGAGTGATTTAAAACCACCTGATAGAACATCAGTATTAATAAACTGGGTAATTTTTTTATAATAGTATCGTAAGTCCTGTTTAAAAAAAGAGTAGAATGCAATATAGATGATCTTTAGCTCTTGCTGATGATTAAAAAGGTGCTACTATGCTACTACTAAAGATGTCCAGATGGGTAAATTACCTCCAAAACATGTGTAACTCATTTGGCCACCGGTATAGGTAATTAGACGCGGAATAAACCAGAAAGGAGCCCGCAAATGAGCAAGGCAGATGGAAAGCCCCTTAAACGAGTTAAATTAAAGCCGGAACGACAGAGGCTAAAACCGAAATCGGAAAAACAAAGTCCGGCAAGGGTTCAATTAAAAACCCGTGAGTACGTCAGGCCCGAAGGCCCGTACAGTATTAACGGGACTTTCGTTAAAAAGTTGAAGCAGATCGACGAAGGCCAACAGTACTTTTACGATGCCGATTTGCCGGGTTTCGGCCTGCGGGTTGGCAAAAACGCAAAATCATACTTCGCCGAGCATTTGATTCGCGGTTCCGGCGGTAAGAAACGCCGCGTGACAATCGGCAGGCATGGAGTAGTGACAGCTGATCAAGCTCGTAGGAGAGCCAGGCGTTTAATACTTAGGATGTCGGACGGTGATGACCCCCGCGAAGAGCAACTCCGTCAGGTTGAAGCTGCCCAAAAAGCTAAGGCTGAACAAATCACACTAGAGAAACTGTGTAAAAATTTCTGCTCTGACAGAAAAGGGCGGTTGAGGAAAAATACTCTAAAAGAGTATCGCAGATTCATTAATAGAGATTTTGAAGATTGGCTCGACAAGCCAATTGCATCAATTACGGGGGATGATGTTTGGGACAAACATCGCAAAATCGGACTTGGAGATAAAGGGACCTCGCAAAAACAACCTTACGCAAACAGTGCCCTGCGAGTATTGAGTTCAATGCTGGGATTTGCTGTTAAGAGAAGGTGGCTAGAGTCAAACCCAGTTCACATTCTACGCGGCGAGTGGTTTCCAATTCAGCGTCGTAAGACTTTCATAAAACGGGACCAGTTGTCCGGTTGGTTCAAAGGTCTTGAGGATGTTCGAAATGATGGCGTGTTACCATCCAGCGATGTTGGCTGCGACTATCTTGAGTTTCTGTTGTTTACAGGGCTAAGGCGTAATGAGGCAGCAGAGTTGACGCTTAAGCGTACCGACTTGGGTCGCAAAGAAATAACCATCAAGAAAACTAAAAACCGTAAGGAGCATGTCCTGCCAATGCCGGACCATCTGATGAAGCTGCTAAGGCGTCGTTACGAAAAATCTAAGGATATGGGAAGCAAATGGATATTTCCAAGCGCCAGATCGGTAGGCGGGAAGACACATTTTTCTGAGCCCAGAGATGTTGCCCTGCTAATTAAAGCGAAATCTGGGATTGGGTTTACTCCACACGATTTACGAAGGACGTTTGCCACTCACGCAGCTGATTTAGTGTCGTATCCGAATTTAAAGGCATTACTAAATCACAGCTTTAACTCAAATGGGGACGTGACGTTGGGCTACGTTATAACCACCTCAGAAAAACTAAAAGAACCAATGAAGATTATCGCAAAATTCTTCTTAAAAAAGAGAGCTATAGGTTTGCGGAAGAAAATCAAAGGAAGTGAATAATGGATAGGTTTATTGACGAAAAAGAAGCGGCTCGGATTTCGGGCATGAGCCGGTACTGGTTTCAGAAGCGACGGTGTACAGGCGGCGGACCGCCTTACATCAAGATCAACGGGCATGCCGTGCGTTATCCGCTGAAAGAGTTGGTGGATTGGATTAACGGCCAAGGATTACGAAAGCATACAAGCCAGCATAACCCCGAACCGCGTCAATCCCAGAAGACAGGCAAGACAACGCTCCTGCGGCGAATTGTTAATGGGGCTGAGCGGGTGCAGTTGATTGAGGCGTAAAGCCAGGTAAGCATCTCAACGATACTAAAGGACGAAGATATGTACGATACCAATCTCCCTGAACTTGTAGGCAAACTACCTTACTTCGACACGATAGCCGTGTGGATCGAAGATGTCCCTGACGACGCAATAGTCAGTCAGCTTCGGAAGCTTTGCCGTCACTTACATGTCGAGACTGATCCAAAGAAAATTTGGAGGGAAGATTTAAAGTGCCGTCTTGATCTGAACGGACCTAAGAACCCGGCATTCGGCCTTCTTAGAGACATAGTGGGAGAAGGCTCTTACTGCATTAATAAGGTGCATGTGACTCTTGATCTATGCGTAAAGACCGCATGGGAGGCCGATGTTCTGGGGAGATTTGTGAAACGAACCCTTGTGAAGCTTTGGAATGGGAATCAGTGTTCAAAATACTATGAAACTACCAAGTACCTGGCGGAAGATTCGTGGGGCGTTTCAAATATAGTCATTTACAGTGACCTCTACTCAAAAGTGGTTCATTTGCCCTGTACGCATATTGAATGGCGGAGCAATGGGAGTTCCCAAGTTAGGCAAGCTGGGGTCAAGTCCTTTGATGATCTTCTGACGTTTGATTTCAATGGCTTTTGGCGGAAGCGATTAGTGCTTGAATGGATTGATGCCTGGGCGTTAGGCAGGAAACATGCAGGTAGACGCCGGGTGTTGCCGCCTAAAGTTATTGGCACCCGTAACGGTGGGTTTATCTATGATAGTGACTACAGAGCAGGCATGTTGTTATTACGCCATTTCGTAATGGATTATATTAAGCAAAAAAAAGAATCGCTGGGAAAAAAAAGGTGGGGAAAAGAAGATCAGGACGAAGACAGGCTATATGAAGCACAAGATATAAGACTTTGGTTGCATGAGGTTGCGGGCTATCAGCCGCGAGATGTAATGGTTCGCTTAGATAACGAGTGCCTTCTACCTAACCCTAATGATAATGTACGAGAAATGTGTTTAACACTTGAACCATTACAGCAATCAATTCAATCCATTCGAAACAGAAGTAAACGTAAAGCAAATTGCGAACAGGAAGTTTAGGAGCAGCGAGTTATTAGTTTTCTTTGACTATGAACAGCTCAGGTCGTATATCGAAAATGGAATTGTTATCTAAGCTAAAGAGCCAGTTCGACGATTTTAGTCACAACAACAACCGACCTAAAAAAACACTTCCACTTTCTGTCGATGAAAAGTACATGCCATCCAAGTACTGTCTGCAGTTATTAACAATTTCTCCCATTGGAAAGTAATGTCAGCCGTTAGAGCAGGAAGCTATGCCGTTGATAAGGCGTGAGTTTATACGAGGCTGGTTTATGCGAAGCTTTCCATGCGTTTCCAGTGTCTTCGCCGGTTTTAAGTACATCAATGCGTTAGACGCCATTTTCGCTGGTAGCAGGCACTCTGTTTATTCGATAGGTCTTGAGGAATTTACCATAAGCCCAAAGAGCCCGATCAACAGTTCGCGGCTGAATAGATTTAAACTTGCGGCTGAAGGGCAGGAATTGATTTAGATACATGGATATTTTTTCTTTGTCGTTACAGTCGTTCAGTTCTTTTGCTTTTCCCTGTTCGATAAAGGTCATCGCCCGGTGTACGTGCTGATCGTAAATGGGATACCGACTCGGCTGCCAGCAATGCAGCCAGAACAGCCGCCATATCGCACCGCCTTCGGAAAAAGTATCGAGGAAATTAGCGGCGGGTGTATCTGGCGGTAGGTTTTCAGCTTCTTTAATCAGCTGAATGTAGTTTTGTTCGACCGACTGACTTTTTATCTTCGATAGCTTCCCGCCATTTTTCCAGAAGTACAAGGCTCTCACCCGATCCGGTGTCAGCGGTTTGCCGATGTTTTCCAGATAGAGTTCTTCGCGGGGATCGTGATACAGGTCCGACCAATAGGCTGCAAAGTCCGGCGGCGAAACACGAGTTGGCAGAAGGGCTGTAAGCTGCCCATCCTGGAAATCCTTGTGGATTAATTTTTCCATCCGAAGCCCTTTGATTCGATGTTGCGCCTTGTCTGTGGTCATATCGTCCTGTTCCGGTCATTCTCTCCAGCCGATGGAAAGTTGCTTCGTCATAAAATTCGGAGAGAAAGTCCGTTCGCTTAGAGAATCTAAGGGGATGACTCAAGAGGCGTTGGCTGACGCAGCCGGTTTGCATCGAACTCACATCAGCCTTATCGAACGGGGAGGGCGGTCGGCTCGTTTGGAAACAATCGAAGCTCTGGCCAAGGCCTTTGAAGTCCAGCCATCACGCTTAATGCCGAAAATCCGCTAATCGTTATCACAGCTTCTCAGCCTCGGGTTTAGCGGAGCCCGGCTAACTCTCAGCCTGACGTACGGTTTGAGCCAGTCCGACGTTCCCATATACGACATTTTCTGCGGTAGCCCGGTATCAATTAGGCGGAACTGCCCGGTCGGGCGAGAGACGCTGTTTATCGCGGTTTGGTGAGTAGCAGGATAAATATAGCGGTGATGTGATAAGCAGGGCGGTTAGTGAATACCCGTTGTAGGTGAGGACGATGAGTTCATGGGCATCGTTGACAGGGATATGATTATCCAACAACTCGTATCTCAGCTGCTCAAGGTGTAGTGTCGACAGTCTGATCCGGACTCTACCGCTTCATCCGGTTTGGACATGCTGCTCAGACGGCGACAATGAGAACGATTGACATGTGATGTAAACACCTGTCAAATATGCGGGTCGCCTTCGGGGGCAGGCAGTCGAGCCCTAAATAAAGGGAACCGCTAAAGGCAAGTCACCACTGACCATCGAAGAGCTGTCGAAGTACCTGAAAAATTCACGGTCCACGCTCTACAGGCTGGCCCAGAAGGTCAGCTAAAACTGGTGATTCCACGAGGCCGTGAACGCCCGGCTGAAGAACCAGCCCGGCGAGCGGTGAGGAGTCAGAAAGCGCATGAAAAACGCGATCAGTCAGGATACATCGTGATGAATAGCCGCATTGTGTCAAGAAAACGTGTGGCAGATCACGGCGAGGTGTTCACCAGCGAGCGCGAAGTCAACGCCATGCTCGATCTGGTTAAGCAGGAGACCGAGCGCATTGACTCGCGCTTTCTGGAACCGGCTTGTGGTACGGGCAACTTCCTTGCTGAGATTCTTGAACGAAAGCTGCGTGTTGTGGAAAGACGCTATCGCCGCAGCCAACTCGAGTATGAGCGATATACCTTACTGGCCGTTTCGTCTATATATGGTATTGATCTTCTAGAGGACAATGTTGCGGAGTGTCGCCGGCGCCTTCTCACCATCGTCGAGAGATACTGCAAGAGCCTCTTCAACGAGGACTTTCTTCGAACAATCAGATTCATTCTCCATCGCAATATCATCCACGGCGACGCGCTTTCCTTCCAGACGGTCGGGGATGAACCAACGCCCATCGTCTTCTCCGAATGGTCGCTAGTTAATGGCAGTATGGTGAAGCGCCGGGACTTTGAGTTTCACGAGTTGCTTTCATTCGCCGGTATTAAGGAGCAGCCGCTCTTCTCCGATCTCGGCGAAGAGGTGTTTTTCCCCGAGCCGGTTAAGGACTACCCGTTGACCCACTACTTGAAACTCGCCGATGTTACAGAATAACTACAACCCGGATGTGCTAACGTGCTTGGCCAATCTGAGCAGCGACGAGGTCTTTACGCCACCTCAGATGGCCAACAATATTCTTGACCTGCTGCCCGCAACGTTATGGAAAGACCCGAACACTACTTTTCTGGACCCGTTCTGCAAGTCCGGCGTGTTCCTGCGTGAAATCGCTAAACGCCTCGACGCCGGATTGGCCAAGGCTATCCCTGATAAGCAGAAACGCATCAATCACATTTTCACCAAGCAGCTTTACGGTCTTGCCATAACCGAACTGACAGCCTTGCTGTCCCGCCGCTCGGTCTACTGCTCCAAGGTGGCGAACGGCAAGTATTCCGTCTGCGATAGTTTCAATGACCCGCAGGGAAACATCCGCTTCGAGCGAGTGGAGCATTCCTGGAAGAGTGGCCGCTGTGCCTTCTGCGGGGCGAGCCAGGATAACTACGAGCGCGGCGAAGAACTGGAGACCCATGCATACCAGTTCATCCACGCAGACAAGCCCGAGGAGATCTTCAACATGAAATTCGATGTCATCATCGGCAATCCGCCGTACCAGTTGAGCGATGGCGGCTTTGGCCGAAGCGCATCTCCGATCTACCATAAGTTTGTGCAGCAAGCCAAGAAGCTGAACCCTCGCTACTTGACCATGATCATTCCATCACGGTGGTTCGGGGGCGGCAAAGGCTTAAATGACTTCCGCGCTGAAATGCTCAATGATCCTCACATGCGAAAGATCGTGGACTTTGAAGACGCCACGGAAGTCTTCCCTGGTGTAGATATTGCGGGTGGCATCTGTTATTTCCTCTGGGAACGAGACTCTACCGGTCCCTGTGAAGTCGTCAATATGCACAACGGAACCGCCGACGTCTCCACTCGACCCCTGAATGAATTCAAAACCTTCATCCGCCACAGCAAAGCTGTCCCCATTATCCACAAAGTGCTCGCCAAGAAAGAAAAGAACATGAGCGAGCAAGTCACAAGCAGAAAGCCCTTCGGATTGTCAACGAATGTACGGCCCATGAATCGTGGCGATATCACACTGCGCTGGCAAAATGGAGAGGGCCCATACAAACGCAAAGAGATAACGACCGGCACTGAAATGATCGACATGTGGAAGGTCATCACCTCCTATGTGGGCTATGATCACGCAGGCAATCCTGGCAAGGACGGGAGACGCCGCGTCTTGTCAAAGATTGACATACTGCCTCCTGGAACAATCTGCACGGAAACTTACCTGGTGATAGGAAGCTATACGGACGAAACACAGGCAAGGAATCTTGCGGATTACATGAGAACTCACCTGTTCCGCTTTCTAATCGCGCAGTTCATGTACTCCCATCACATCACGAAGATGTCTTACGCTCTCGTTCCCATTCTCGACATGACCAAAACATGGACGGACAAGAAGTTGTACAGGCGTTACAAGCTGGTGGAGGACGAAATCGCTTTCATTGAGTCGAAGATACGTTCCATGGAGGCGAAAGGTGAGTAACGAGTTCTTTCCGCCCAGGCCTGAATCAAGGCCGATGATCTACGCCTACGAGGACACAAACCCGCAATACGCCGGGCTGCTCAAAGTCGGCTATACAACGGTTAATGTCCAGTCGCGCGTCGCGCAGCAGTACCCGACGAAAAGACCCGGCAAGTCTCCTTATCGGATCGTGCTTGAAGAATCTGCTATGCGCCGCGATGGCTCGGCCTTCTCCGATCACGATGTGCATCGGTGGTTGCGAGAACAAGGTGTCAGCAATCCCGAGGGTGAATGGTTCGCCTGTGACGTACAACAGGTCAAGGCTGCGGTGATCGCCTTGCATACGGGGCAGATGAACGAAGAGAACCGCACGCTCGATTTTGGGATGCGCCCTGAGCAGGTCGAGGCGGTGGAGAGGACGGCCGCATATTTCCGCAGCGTCCGCAAGGAGGATCCCGACAAGACCCCGCACTTCCTCTGGAACGCGAAGATGCGGTTTGGTAAAACCTTTACCGCCTATCAACTGGCCAAGAAGATGGGCTGGCGTAAGGTGCTGGTCATGACGTTCAAGACGGCGGTTAAGATTGCGTGGGAATCGGACCTAAAGCAGCACGTCGATTTCAAAGGCTGGCAGTTCATCAAGCCCGGCGGTTTGACTTACGAGGAGGCCGACAAAAAGAAGCCGTTTGTCTGCTTCGGGTCTTTTCAGGATTATCTGGGAAAAAACAAAAGCACGAGAGGCATCAAGACCAAGAACGAGTGGGTACATGCGACCAACTGGGATTGTGTTATCTTCGACGAATATCATTATGGGGCGTGGCGTGAGAGCGCCAAGGACCTGTTCGAAGCTGAAGATAAGAAGGAGATCGAATTCGGCGAGGGCCAAGGCCTGAAGTATTATGACGAAGAGATCATGCCGATCACAACAGATGCTTATCTCTACTTGTCCGGCACACCGTTCCGTGCGATCACATCAGGGGAGTTCATCGAGGAAGAAATATTCAACTGGACCTACTCGGATGAGCAACGCGAGAAGCTGGAATGGAGCGGGAAGGCTAATCCCTATGCCAGTCTGCCACGCATGGTCTTGATGACCTACCAACTGCCCGATGCCATCCGCGAGATCGCCATGCAGGGCGAGTTTGACGAGTTCGATTTGAATGTGTTCTTCTCAGCGGAGGGGACCGGTAAAGACGCGCGATTCAAGTATCAGGACGAAGTGCAGAAGTGGCTCGATCTGATACGGGGAGCATTCCAGGCAACCACGGTAGATAACTTGAAGCTGGGCGCGAAAAAGCCGCCCATGCCATTTTCAGATAGTCGGCTCTTGAACATCCTGTCGCACACGTTCTGGTTCTTGCCGAGCGTTGCCTCGTGCCATGCAATGCAGAATCTTTTCGCGCAGAAACAGAATCGCTTCTATCACGACTATGAGATAATTGTTGCCGCCGGAAGCCGGGCTGGTATTGGCGCTGAGGCGCTACCGCCGGTGCTCGAAGCAATGGATGATCCGCTGAAAACAAAGACCATCACACTGTCTTGTGGAAAGCTGACTACCGGTGTAACCGTTCGGCCTTGGACGGGGATTTTCGTGCTTCGCAATTCCTCCAGCCCTGAGACCTATTTTCAGGCGGCGTTCCGCGTTCAGTCGCCATGGACGTTGCAGAATCCGGATGACGGTTCGCCGAACGACGAGCTGATCATCAAAGAGGAATGCTACGTGTTCGACTTCGCACCGGAACGTGCGCTACGCCAGATCGCCGATTACAGTTGCCGTTTGAATGTCGATGAGACTAACCCTGAGAAGAAGGTCGAGGAGTTCATCAGTTTCCTGCCGGTGCTCGCTTATGACGGCAGTTCGATGAAGCAGATTGATGCGGCGGAGATTCTCGACATCGCCATGAGCGGCACTTCGGCAACGCTCCTGGCGCGGCGTTGGGAGAGCGCGTTGCTGGTGAATGTCGATAATGCCACGTTGCAGCGACTGATGGCCAATGAAGCGGCCATGAAGGCATTGATGAGCATCGAAGGTTTCCGAAATCTGAATCAGGAGATTGAGATAATCATCAATAAGTCTGAGGCCGTAAAGAAGGTCCGTAAGGACAAGAACGACGAGGAGCTGACGCCGAAAGAAAAGAAGGAACTGACCGATGAGGAGAAAGAATACAAGAGCCTGCGGAAGCAGATTCAGGAGAAGCTCATCAAGTTCGCAACCCGCGTCCCGGTATTTATGTATCTGACTGATTACCGAGAACACTGCCTCCGGGATGTTATCACACAGCTCGAGCCAGGGCTGTTCAAAAAGGTCACTGGCTTGTCAGTGAAAGACTTCGAAGTCCTAGTTAGCTTGGGCGTGTTCAATAGCGCATTAATGAACGACGCTGTCTACAAATTTAAGCGATATGAAGATGCAAGCCTTGTCTACGTTGGCCTCAATAAACATGAGGGCGAGGAAGTTGGACTGTTTGATACCGTCCTTAGTTCGGAAGATTATTCACCAGAATTGGAGAACATGCCAACAAGGCCCAGTTAAGCACCTTGGAATGCCTGTCCCTCCCGAAAACCCTACCCGGGCTTGAATCAGAATGGTTCGGATCGGATGTCTCAGAGGAAGAGACGCCATTTGTCGTGGTTACGTCTGAAGCAGGGCAAATTAAGCGGTGATGTGATAAACAGGGCGGTTAGTGAATACCCGTTAGAATCGTTCTAATAGGCACGCCGTTTCGTACTAGTGCAATTCCAAGTGCACCGGCATTGACGCCGGGTGGTGCAGGCTCGTCAAACGTCCAGAACTCATCGCCGGGTTGAGCGTATCGCTTTAGCTCACCAGCTTCGTCTGGGCTGACTCGCTCCTGCAGCCATTCCTTTTCAATCGTGTAACCTTCCACTGTTGACCTTTCGAGTTGAGGGTATTCTCGGTCAGCGACTCTATGCACCTTGTAGCTTCCTGATCACGGTTGTGCAAGATTTACTCATGATACAGTCGTTGGTTTGTTTTAGCTTGGCTATCAAAGCCCAATTTCAGGCAGAACCTATCACCGATGGGATGACGCCCTCTGCTGACGCCTTTGGCGGTTCTTTAATGTTTGCTTGGGGGTAACATCACGTTCAGGAAAAGGTATGTTTTTGAGTTTGGCAAACGTAATCATCTCCAATAGTACAGCTTTGAATTTGCTAAGTGGCAGTATAGGTTTAAGCTCTTCGAGCTTATGACCATGGCAATTCTGAAGTTGACGACCACTTTTGCAGGGGCAGGGCATTAAAGGTGGCGCAAAATCATCCACAAGGAGCTTCAATAATTTCATCGCAGCAATGAAATCTGTACCGAAAAAATCTGTGTAGTATTCGATTCGGCCTTCAGTGTAGTGGGGACGCTCGTCATGCGGCATTGTTCCGTTGTCGCGGTAATACGTATAAGAAAAAAGGTAGGGGATTACTAACTTGTTGATGAAGCCTAGGAGTGTTCGGTTCTGGGCGAATATACCATAGACGTCTTCGGGAACAGCCAGACAAAACCTTTCCGCCTTTTTATCATGGTGGAAATCAATAGGTATGACTCCTTCAGTCTCTCTAGCTGTTGGGACAGAGTCAGGATAGTCCGGCGGTATAGTAATCTCAATCTGATAGGCGTCTTCGTATGTCCTGTTTTTATGGTCAATACTGAAACTGACCGTCCCTTTAAGGACAATCTCACCTGTACACTCTAGCTCCAGCTCCAGATTGGGTTGTTGATCTGGAGCCTGAACCTCAGCCATTTGCTCGAATACGAGATTGATCAAATCGTTACGTAACATCAGACTTTCCAAGGCGGAGGAGCTGATTTGGATAACTCGATTTTTGGATACGATGGTTTGTCAGAATTACCGCTACGTTTAGGTATTAGGGTAACGGGCATGTTTGGATTCGCCCCATCTTCCCCTACTTGGCGACTCGCGTACTTGGCCATGGTAGATTCGGCATCACGGCGGCCGTAAGACTCGGCGAGATACATGCCGACCTTGCGCAGTCCCTCGTCTGTTACGATATTCTGGAATTCAGCTTCCAGTGCTGTTAGCCACTCAAAGAAGATGTCGGCCTTTCGTGGGCATTCCTGCCACTTGTCAGCGAAATTCTCCAGTGGATTAACTGGATTCTGTACCCACCAGACACCATTACGTTTCTCTATATGCTCCCGCATGCCCCGCACTATGTTAATCATCGCTTCATACAGGTCTGACTCGTTGTTGTAGGCCTTGGCTGCCAGCGTCGAGATAATAATTGATATCGGTTTGTCATCGTCGCCATTGTATCGAACGTCACGTTGGCGTTTCAGGATTTGGATCGCGCGCTGTAATGGTGTACGGACCTGATAATCTTCGATGTCCTCAATCGATGCACGCGTTGCCATGGCCAAAGCAGTTTTTGCCTCATTAAGACGCACTCGCATGCGGCCTTTAAACCACATGCAATACCCTTTAGGGTTACTGCGAGTGGGATCGTGCGAGGACTGTCCGTCAGCTGGCCAGCCGATCGAATACTCAGGCGTGTGTTTGTCCGTAAGTCTGATCGAATGCTCGACGATATCATCCTCGAGGTTAAGGCCCAAGAACCACCGGGAGCGATCGGGTATGCACGGCAGAACATCGAGGTGGAATTTGGAGCCATCGGCGTACTGAATGGTCCAGCAGCGGCGCCCACCTTCTTCGGGCTCTATCATGTTCTTGTAGCGGCTTTTCGGGTGCTTTAGTCGCTGGCCAACCATCTCCTTCAATTGAAGCTGGGTTACTTGGTCAGGCGTCATGTCCAGGAGACAAACAGCGTCCACATCGTATTCATCATCACCAAGTGGACGTACTGCTGTGCCTAGAGCGAATGACCCTTGGGCATAGATTTGAGGTTTAAAGGGGGCGAGCTCAGAGTTTTCATCGCGCAGCCACTCGCCGACTGCCTTGTAGTGTCTCTTGGCCTCCTCATACTTCGACTGGGATACATCGATAGTGTCAGCCAAGTCTTCCAGAATTTGGCTTACGTGCTGTTGATTTCGGGTGTCGTTCATGACGCACCTCCTTGTGCAGTGTTAATGGAAAGGGCCGGGATGAATCCGCCTAAGTTTTTATTCTGATCCCATAGCTGTAAGGGCATATGAGCCTTTGGTTGAATTGCCCGACCTAGTTCGACACAAACTGAGACTGGAGCGGCGGGGAAAACATTAAGGGTTGTGTTATTCGGATACTGGTTTTTGATTTCGTCAAGCAGTGGTCGGATAAGCTTACGGAACTGCTGAAGCTGCTGGGCGGATTTCAGTAAGTCGTTATTGGGCTCTGGTACGGTGATGCGCCAGATTGCTGCGTCTTTGCCGAGGGTATCAAAGATACGCTCGTCGATTATCGTTGCACTGAGTGCCAGTACGAGAGCGGGCTTCCCAGAAGGTATCTTTGGCTTTTCGATAAAGTATTCTAATTCATCGGGGTGATTCTGCCATTTCCAATCAGCCGAATCTCGGTGAAGCTGATATACCCTCGCTCCATAATTGATATCGCAGAGCAGGTACCCCAGCTGGATCAAGAGAGGCTGGGGGGCGAGGGCAAAGATAGACATGTGCTCCACGTCTCCCTGCCGAAGGCGGGGGCGTACCTGCTGGCTCACCATCCTGTTAAGCTGGTTGGACTGGACCTGCCAGAATTCATCGGTCTGATCGTCCAAAACACTGTTTGACATGCCCAGCGTGATGGGTGTTCTGGATGCAGGGAGGCGGTTGTCCGGAATCAGCGCTGGCGCGGTCTTTTTGTAAGACAGTATCGGGTTGTGATCGCCGACGTTTGCACCGTAAAGGAGGATATGGCTGGTGCGATCTTGGCCGATAGAGGAAACAATTTCAATACGGTTCTCGTGGACGCTCTTCATCTTGCGGAGGCGATCGACGGTGTACTCATCTTCCCTGGCGTCGACAACGGGCGTGTGGCATAGGCGACACAGGAGCATTAGGTTTGAGATATCGTTGAGCCGGTCACTCGGCAGATCCTGTTCGCCTCGAGGTCCGTTGTCGCTGAACCCAATGATGTGCGCGGCTTCCGCCAGATTTGCATCTTCTTTGGTCTGAGGATGCCAAGACAAGGGAGTGTTGCACATCTGGCAGCGACCCGCAGCCCGGCCCCACAGGGAACATTTGACAGCGACTGGAATGTAGCGGCTTTTACTCACCAGGCTTGTCCTTCCTGGAAGAGATATAGCCACGTTTATTAAATACCTGAGTCATCCGTAACTCCGTCTAAGACAAATGGCCTACAATCCTATTGGTCAACCGGGGACGGAGGTTACGAGTCGAAAAGAATTGGCTCGGCGATCTCAGTCGCCCTGATACTTATAACTAGCGAATGCTATGCCATCAGATTGAACCATTTATTATGTAAGTCGTTACAGATATGTATAAGAGAGAGCCTTACCCATATTCGACCCATACACCTGCCATTCCGGCTCAGGAATTGTCATAAGTGGCTGAAATGGCAGGCTTATTTCATCCATCTGAAATCGCAAATGAAGCTGGCATGGGTGAAGTGGGTACGTTGTCTTCGCGGCATAGACATCGCCACCGTTCTAATCGGCGGAGCCAAAGGCCATGTTACCCAAACGGTTGGAAGGTAGAAATGGAATAAACCCCTCCATTTGCGAAGCTTTTGCAAGCCAGCGTTATCATGACGTCACCAGCGGAACGATAAAACAGGGCGAAGTTCTACCAGCTACTATCCTGCTACTAACGATCTAATAAAAAAGGGTTAGCAGTGCTAACCCTTTGTGAGATAAGTACGCCGCAAAGGACTCGAACCTTTGACCCGCTGATTAAGAGTCAGCTGCTCTGCCAACTGAGCTAGCGGCGTGTGTTCAGTTAATAAGCGGAGCATTTTACGGCCCCGATGCCAATGGGTCAAGACCTATTGGCTTGCAGCTTGCGAGGAACCCATCGCCAATAGGCCCGCCTCGCTGTGCAACCAAAAAACAATGTTCACAAACTTGCGATTCACATCATGTTAGCTTGTGACCTATTCCTGAGTGCCGGAAGCCTGGGCCTGGCCGGCCAGTTCAGGTAGGTGCTGCTCAATGAAGGCTACCAATTCGCGAAAATTACGCAGCTTATACGAGTCCAGGACCAACTGCCTTCCCTCGTCATACGTCAGCGTCAGCTTGCCCTTTTCTTTGAGAGCAGATGCATCAATGGCGGTTACATTAGACCAGAGCACTTTGTCGCAGCATGAGTAGCCGAGGCCTTCGCTGTCGGCGGACAGTTTTTTTGTCAGGTGCCCGATACCCATCGCCAGGAACACTGCTCCTAGCGGTACAAACAGGAACGGTCCCCAGTGGTTAAAAATGTAGTTTGCGATTTCATTAATGTATTGGCTGGTCCACTCCTGAGGCGGGGCATAATTGACTTTATCGAACCAGCACCAGCCGCCCAGGCCAAGTAACATAGCAGCCATTATGAAGACTCTGACTGCCGGCTCGGTAGTGGGGGCAAAGACAATCGGCTCGTTTGATGGGTTTTCCTGTGTATCGTTCATTTTTCCCGTGACTCCAGTTTTGTTTAAGGTCTAGTAAGACCAGACTACCGTTTTTTATCGGCCAATCCAAGTCGGAATCTTTCCCCCCAGGCCAGGCGATCTCGACTTCTTGCTAGCCAAGGCAGGGTCAAAACCTATTGACAGACGATGTTTTCAAGACTACCCTCGGCGGCTCGGTTGTAGCGATGTCGTTGGTGTATTTCGGGCTCGGCTCTATTCGGCGGCAAGCAATATGACATTCCCAAAGGTTTAAAGGAGAATATCCATGGCGGTCAAAGTAGGTATTAACGGCTTCGGACGAATAGGCAGGCTTGTATTCAGGGCGATGGCTGAAAATCCCGAGCGTTTTGATGTTGTTGGCATCAACGATCTGGCCGATGCTGATATGTTGGCATACTTGCT
>SDBS01001081.1_pt1 | contig 27671 bp, 26 predicted proteins | sample 2277091 | NCBI WGS metagenome assembly SDBS01 (sample SAMN10404972, study PRJNA504765) | marine sediment metagenome | isolation source: marine sediment core GS10_PC15, 163 cmbsf | place: Arctic Ocean: Southern Knipovich Ridge | collected 2010
ACTGCCGGCTGGCTTTAACATCCGACCCCGAAGCTGAAGCAGACCTGCTCCTGCAATTAGCTGATGAACGCATGGAAGAGATTGCAGCCCTGAGCGGACAGGGTCTTCCCGTTCCCAATGAGGTCGCGACCCGACTACGGGAACACCTCGACCAGGCATTACAGGAAGCAGCCAAGTTGGGGGACGCCGCATTACTCCAGCTCATGGAGAAAATTCAAGTGCGATCTCAAGAGCAGATACAACTCTTAGAGAAACTTCGAGAAAATTCCCCTGATAAGCCCGAAGAAGCTCTGGAACTGGCAACACAGGCTATGAATAACCTCCGTGTCGCTGCCGAGGGTGCCCTGGAGGACCCAATAACATTCCGGCTTCACCAAGGCACAAACCGACCCGAAGAAGCGCCTGATCAATCTGGCATGGACCCGTCCTACGAAAACGAGGGCGAGTCTCAAAGTCCAGGGGAAAAAGGCGCAGGTCGAAAAGGCTCCGGCAATCAGGACACCACTACTCCTTAGGGAGCAAAATAAGCAATCCCTGCGCAACTAGCGCATAAATAAACGCAACCGTCAGCCCATCATGATTCATCCAGGTCAGGCCAACGGTTGCGTCTGTTTATAGGAAGAAAGAAGCGATATTGGCTAGTTTCAGGTGGAGATTCACACAATGACTGGCGGTTTTACAATGATCGTCCATACCCAGTCTGTTGACGAACCGCCTTCTGTCATGGTATCATCCGGCCGCCTTGAGACCGCTCTATTATATACTGGGCGGCTTATGTGTTTTTCTCGGAGGAGAACAAGATCAGCGCATCACAATTTAGAATAAACAATCAAATTCGGGCTAAAAACGTGCGCCTTATCGGCTCCGATGGTAATAACATCGGCGTGGTACCGATTGAGGAGGCATTTGAAGCCGCCAGGACTGCAGATCTCGACCTGGTCGAAATTGCCCCTAACGCCGACCCGCCCGTATGTCGGGTTCTCGACTTCGGCAAATTCCTCTACGAGAAATCGAAGAAGGACCGTGAGTCGAGAAAGGCGCAAACCAAAGTTGAGATCAAGGAAGTGCGGCTTCGCCCGAAAACGTCCGAGCATCATCGGTCGTTCAAAGTTCGAGATGCAAGGCGTTGGCTGACGGAAGGAAAGAAAGTCAGAGTGCGTATTCGGTTCCGTGGGCGTGAAATCACTTTTCCCGAGATCGCACTCGAGGATCTACAAAGCATCGCGGATGAACTCTCTGACGTCGGTTCGGTTGAGCAATCCCCGACGATGGAAGGGCGCACGATGCTTATGACAATAGCGCCGAGTAAACCAAAGCAGTAGCCAATTTAGGCAAACAAGTTCGAGTCGACGTCCCCGTGGGCAAGCGGTATCGTCCGCGGGGTTTGCGCCTCACAAGCTGGCCGTAAGAGAACGAGAACGTCTTTATTAGAGGAGTAGGATTGTGGCTCGTAAAGCCAAGAAGAAGGGAAAATACAAGCTCAAGACGCATAAGGCAACCGCCAAGCGCTTTCGTTTAACGGGTTCTGGGAAACTGATGCGCACCAAGGGAAACAAGAGTCACCTGCGCAGAAAAAAATCCGCCCGTTCAAAGCGGATGTTCTCTAAAATGCTTCCTGTAGAAACGAAGGGCATCGTCAAGCGCGTCCATCGCTTAGCTCCCTACCTGAAGAAGTACAAGTCTAACCCGAACGCCCGTACGGGGGGCTCTTCTAAGTAGCCCACCCATTGTTGTGGCTGTTGAGTGCATACAACAGGTGCCTTAGTAGACATCGGCGCTCAGGGGTCCACAGGAGAGTGAAACGTGCCACGAGTTAAAGGCGGTACCATCACGCGCCGTCGCCACAAAAAAGTATTAAAGCTTACCAAGGGAATGTACGGCTCTCGCAGTAGCTTATACCGTCGCGCCAACGAGGCTATGCTTAAGAGCCTGTGGTATGCATATCGAGATCGTCGCACCCGCAGACGCGATCTGCGTCGCCTTTGGATTGCCCGTATCAACGCCGCCGCGCGCCTCAACGGAACTACCTATAGCCGTTTGATCTACGATTTGAAGCAATCGGGGATTGGTTTGAACCGGAAGATCCTCGCCGATCTTGCAGTTCGTGATCCAAAGGCTTTCAGCGAGGTCGTGAAAACCGCAGCCAAAGGGTAGGGAACAACTTCAATCTCGTTTATAAAAGGGACGCATAAGCGTCTCTTTTTGTTTACCTCCAAAATAGAGGTTCGCGTAACAAACCTCCCGCAGGTTAGAAACCTGCAGGAGGTTATCGAAGTGTTGAGCCCGGAGGTTAAGCTCTAGGCGGAGTGGAGCGGCGCAAATTCGCTTGATCACCGTCACCTCTTGGAGAAAACCCTAGAAGTTGCAACTCACAATAGTTGCCCTGATGCTCTCCGCGCCCAGTGGTAGTGACTGACCGCAGTGATACAATCAACCGGAGAAGAATGGCAATGAACTGTCGGGGGTGTTGTATTACGACACTGATTTTGCAACAATCGTTTCCCCATGGGCAAAAAATCCGCATAATCCGCGGAGACATCACCGAATCGCACGTGGATGCTATTGTGAATGCCGCCAACACTCAGCTCAAGCACGGCGGCGGCGTTGCCGGGGCAATTGTCAGACGCGGCGGACCACAAATTCAGATTGAGAGCGATGAATGGATCCGCCAGTACGGACTGGTTACTCATGAGCAACCCGCAATCACATCTGCTGGGAGCCTGCCTTGCCGTTACGTCATCCACGCCGTCGGTCCCATCTGGGGACAGGGGGAGGAGGACCAAAAGCTTCTGAATACTGTAAACGGAGTCCTGATTCTCGCGTCCGACCATAGCCTTGCCAGCCTTGCTCTTCCGGCTATCTCCACCGGAATCTTCCGTTTCCCTAAAAAGCGTGCCGCCCGACTGATCCTCGATGCCATCATAGACTTCTATCACAGAAACCCCAATAGTTCACTGAAGACGGTAGATCTCACTTTGTATGACGAACCCAACGTTGATACCTTCGTCGCGGAATGTAAGCGGCGCTGGCCGACGAACCTTGACTCGAAATGATTACATCAACATCCAATCCCCGTGTGCAATGGGTGCGAACGCTACAAAATAAACGGCGGGCACGCAAGAGCGAAAGCCTCTTTATCATTGAGGGTACTCGACTAGCAAACGAGGCTGTTTCCTCCCGCTCATCCGCTAGACTCGTTTTGTACACGGATACCCTCGAGCAGGGCGACCATCGTCTAATAGAGGAGTTAATCAATCTAGGAGCAGAGGCCGAAGAAGTCTCTGAGCGGGTTATGAAGGCCTGCTCCGACACCGAATCCCCACAAGGGCTTCTTGCAGTTCTTCCCATCCCCTTTTCTACGCCCCCTGATAATTTAAACCTGGCACTCGTCGCAGATCGAATTTCCGATCCAGGCAATCTCGGAACGATCTTGCGTACTGCGCTTGCCGCGGGCGTCGAAGCCGTGTTCCTCAGCCCAGGCACAGTCGACCCCTTTAACCCGAAAGTTGTGCGCGGCGCCATGGGAGCACATTTCCATCTTCCCATTATCCAAGAGCAAATCTCTGAGATCGAGAAACGTCTTCAGGGAATCGATGTGTGGGTCGCGGAAGCCGGGTTGGGGCCTTCCTGCTACAATGTGGATTGGAACAAGCCCTCTGCGATCGTGATCGGAAGCGAAGCCCACGGCCCCAGCGATGAACTTCGTTCCATCGCTAAAGGTAGTACGCACATTCCCATACAGGATTTAGCCGAGTCGCTGAACGCCTCTGTCGCCGCTGCGGTCATCCTATTCGAAATTGCCCGAATGCGAGGAGAAGAATGAGAATTCGTGCGCTCACCGGCTTCATCGATCCGGGCTGGCCAATCGACACCGAGTTCGTCGCCAAAACAGCCCAATGCTTGAAGAGTTGTCGATCGGCGCTTCAGGACGCTGGTTTTGAAGTCCAGACTCTGCGCATTGCCACGCCGCCGCCTTCGGAAATGTCAACCCCTGTTGCTCCTGCTGATCGGCCCGACCTGGCTCGCCGGCTTGAAGCTGAAATTTTCATTCAGGGAATCGACTATGCGGCGATAGGCCCCGCCCTGCCCGATGAACCGGATGGTTTTCATATCCTGCCTAAAGTGTTGGATGCAACAGACACAGTTTTTTCCTCTGGACTCTATGCGGATCCAACAGTCGGCTTATCGCTCACCGCGGCGCGGGCGTGTGCCCGAGCCATCCAAGAGATATCAACAATACGCGACGACGGTTTTGGGAACTTGCGCTTCGCTGCACTGGTCAATGTGCCAGCGGGTGTCCCCTTCTTCCCTGCAGCATATCACCGCGGTGGACCACCCTCACTTGCAATCGCGACCGAATCTGCCGACCTTGCGGTTAGCGTCGTTAAAGACGCTCCCTCGATCCACTCGGCGAAGAAACAGCTGATCACAGCGATCGAGACGCATGCGGCGAATCTAACCCGAATCGTCGATGTCAGCGCGCGCGACCATGACTTTCGCTTCCTTGGAGTCGATTTCTCCTTCGCCCCATATCCTGAACCACAGCGTTCGATCGGCACAGCGCTCGAGACCATCGGGGCCTCCGCCTTCGGCCAGTCTGGCAGCGCAGCAGCGACAGCCTTCCTGACCGACTGCCTTGACGGCGCCCGATTCCAACGTGTGGGCTTCTGTGGACTCTTCCTGCCCGTTCTAGAGGATACCGTCTTGGCCTCACGCGCCAGTGAAGGTACCCTGACGATCTCCGATTTACTGCTCTACTCCACTCTTTGCGGAACCGGCTTGGATACAATCCCCCTTCCGGGAGATGCGAGCATTGAAGCATTAACCGGGCTTCTGCTCGACCTCGGCGCAATCGGCCTGCGCCACTCAAAACCACTTACAGCACGGCTTATGCCCATTCCCGGAAAAACCGCGGGGGACGCTGTTCATTTTGATTTTCCCTACTTTGCGGACAGTCGGGTTCTGCCGCTCCCTGAAGCGCCTCTCGCCGGTCTTCTCGACAGCTGTGACACGCTCGACATCGGTCCCCATATATTCGAATGACCTCCGGCCAACGCATAGGCGATACGATGGTAACCGTGCAGAAAAGAACAATGTCCTTGCTGGCCATTCCTTGGGCGATTAGAATCGCCATGTGGCGGAGCGCCCCTGGATGCGTAACATGCATCCGCCTTCCTTCACAATCACATTGAGGGGTCTCTAGCAACATGTTCGGGATGAGCAACATAATATCAACGGGCGGGTAAACGAAAAGGGCAGTTATTTAACTCAAGTGCCCCGCCTAAGTTGAACCGCTCTGACTGGATTCGGCCTGCCGTAAAACTATAAAGGTCATATATCACCATGGACCTGTCTGAGAATTTAAATTCGTCCCAGAACGAAGCGGTCACAACCCCCTTGGGGCCGGTTTTGGTACTTGCTGGACCAGGTTCCGGGAAGACACGCGTCCTAACCCGCCGTGTAGCCCATCTCATCACTGCAATGGGAGTTGTGCCAGGATCGATCATCGCGGTTACATTCACAAATAAGGCTGCCCGAGAGATGAGTAAGAGGGTGCAGGAGTTGCTCACACATAAAACGAAAGCCGGAGACGGACAACCAAACCTGGGGACCTTCCACGCACTATGCGCACGCATCATCCGCCAGGAAGCTGACCACCTGCCGCTAACGCGCGACTATGTGATCTATGATGACTCCGATCAACTGTCCTTGGTTCGAGAGGCAATTAAGGATTTACGACTCGATCCCAAACAGACCCGGCCGGGGCGCATTCTCAATGCAATCTCCAAAGCTAAAAATGAACTGGTCGAACTGGAAGACTACGTCACCGACACGTACGCCCACGAGATCGTGCACCAGGTGTATGAGCGCTCCCAACAGGCTTTGCTGGCGAATAACGCTTTAGATTTCGATGATCTGCTATTCTGGGTTTTTCGCCTGCTTCGGGATCACGATGATCTACGGAGCGCCTACCGGCGCCGTTTCCAACATCTGCTCGTTGATGAGTTTCAGGATACCAATACCGCACAATATTCGTTGCTGCGTCTATTGGCGGGGGAAAATCCAGATCTATTCGTCGTCGGCGACCCAGACCAGTCAATCTACCGCTGGCGAGGTGCCGATTACCGCAATGTGCACCGCTTCCAAGAAGACTACCCTCAAGCTCGTACGATCCTTCTTGAGCAAAACTATCGGTCAACGCAGACCATTCTCGATGTCGCTACCGCCGTTATCGACCACAACCCTGGACGTCAACGGAAGCGGCTATTCACAAATCGGGGTCCCGGGACACCCGTCGTCCTTCACGAATCCTACAACGAAAACGATGAGGCTGATTTCGCTGTGGAGATCATCTCAACCTTGACGCTGGCCGGCGATGCTGACCCCAGAGACTGCGCTGTGATGTACCGCACCAACGCTCAATCCCGAGCCTTAGAGGAGGCTTTCCTGCGCGCCGGTCTATCCTACCGCATCGTCGGTGCGCAACGGTTTTACGGCCGCAGAGAGATCAAGGACCTGGTCGCATACCTGCGCCTGATTCACAACCCCGTCGATCGCGTCAGCCTGTTACGGGCGTTAAACACGCCTCCGCGCGGAATCGGCGCAAAAACCGTCGAGATCTTGCTCGAGAGCTCTCGGCAGCGCGGTGTCGATCCAGCGGAGATCCTGTTCGCTCTTGCCCACGAAAAAGATTCGGCTTCGGCGGATATCTTCAACCCGCGCGCCCGACGCGCGCTGGTCAGCTTCGCCGATCCCTGGCTTCGTTGGATCGAGTTGAAAGAGAAAAGCGGCCTGGTCGCTCTCATCGATCTCATCCTAGAAGAGACCAACTACCGGGCACACATCGATGATGGAACAGAAGAAGGCGCAGCCCGCTGGGAGAACATCCAGGAATTGCGGCGGGTGGCGTATGAATTTGAAAACGTCGACCTGTCATCGTTTCTCGAAAGCATCGCCCTCATCTCCGACCAGGACACCTTGTCGGATGAACAGAACGCACCCACTTTGCTGACCTTACACGCGGCGAAGGGGCTGGAATTCCCGATTGTGATCATCATCGGGTTGGACGATGGAGTCCTACCTCACCAGCGCTCCTTCGATGACCCGGAAGCTATGGCAGAGGAAAGGCGCCTACTTTATGTTGGTATAACGCGCACAAAAGACCGCCTGTATCTCCTACGCTCATTTCGCCGCCGGTTCGCGGGTCCGTCCACTTTGAGCGAACCCTCGCGCTTTTTGCACAATATTCCACCAAATCTCCTGGATGGCGATCTTCTGGGCGCCCAGAACTGGGAACGGATTTCCTATAAAAAGAAGACCACCTGGGATCTGTCCCCAACAATCCCGCTCGAGCCTCGATATCGATCGGGAATGCGTGTTCGGCACAAAGTCTTCGGCGAGGGCATCATCCTGTCCACCAGGATCGACAACGATGATGAGGAAATCAGTGTCGAGTTTGAGGAAATTGGAACGAAACACCTTGACGCCTCGATGGCGCATTTGGAGATTCTTGATGGTTGAGTTTTTTCAAGATGTAGGGAACAATCTATTCAGGTCATCCTTTTACCATGCATATCGATTTGTACCCTCAGTGGAGATAAAGAGATGAATATATTCATAACCGGTGGCGCGGGTTATATCGGGTCCGCCGCCGCCACAACTCTTTTACAGGCTGGGCATACAGTGACTGTTTTCGACTCCCTGGTCACCGGGCATCGTGAAGCTGTCCCGCACGAGGCCCGATTTATCCATGCCGACCTCAACGACCGCACCGCACTTGATAATGCATTAAACGCAGAGCAATACGATGCCGTGATGCATTTCGCCGCCTTTATTGAGGCAGGCGAGAGCATGAGTAATCCTGGAAAGTATTTCCATAACAATCTGGTTCTCTCGGTGGGCTTGATCGAGGCCTGTGTCCGCGCCAATGTGAAGCGTTTCGTACTTTCTTCCACCGCCGCAGTATATGCCTCGAGCGACCAACCCCTCTCGGAGAGGTCACCTCTTGGTCCATCAAATGTATATGGTCAAACCAAGCTGATGATCGAACAGACTCTTGAGTGGTATCGCCAGATACACGGTTTGCGCTTTGCCGCGCTGCGCTACTTCAACGCCGCAGGCGCTCTTCCCGATCGTGGCGAAGCACATCAGCCCGAAAGCCATCTCATTCCGCTTGTCCTGCAGGTCGCCCTGGGCCAGCGGCCCGATATTAAAATCTTCGGCGATGACTACCACACACCAGATGGCACTTGCATCCGAGATTACATCCACATCGCCGATCTCATCGATGCTCACTTGCTGTGCCTAGAGGCGCTCGACGATCAAGCCCGTCTGATCTACAACCTGGGGAATGGGGCGGGTTACTCCGTCCGCGAGGTCATCGAAGCATCGCGGCACGTTACAGAAAAAGAAATCTCGGCCCTTGATGCTCCCCGACGGCCTGGCGATGCCCCCCGGCTCGTTGCAAGCTCTGCAAAAATTCATCGAGAACTCAGTTGGTCACCTAAGTACCCGGAACTCGAGCAAATCATCGCCAGCTCCTGGGAATGGCACAGGTCCCACCCACAGGGCTACAAGACATGAGCTGGGCAATAGATCACGGGTGTAGAATCGCGAGGTGAAATCCCCGAAGGAACGTGCGGTCGAAGTGCGCTCACGTCTACTGGAGGCATATGGCCAGCCGGTCTGGCGCAATCGATTGCCACCACTCGATGAGCTGATCTCCACAATCCTCTCTCAAAACACAACCGACACAAATCGCGACCGCGCTTTCGAAGCCCTGCGAACGAGCTTCCCCACCTGGGAGGACGTGCGTGACGCGGAGCCGTCAAGCGTTATTGCAGCCATTCGCTCCGCGGGTCTTGCCAACCAAAAAGGACCTCGTATCCAGCTCGCCCTGCAGCAAATTACCGAAGAAAACGGCGATCTCAACATAGACTTCCTGGAAGATCTGCCGCTTGAACAAGCGAAGGAATGGCTGCTTCGCTTCAAGGGAGTCGGTCCAAAGACCGCGGCTATTGTGCTGCTTTTCTCACTCGGCAAACCGGCTTTCCCCGTAGACACACATATCTACCGCATAACAGGACGCCTGGGCTTACGTCCCGAGAAAATTACCGCCGACAAAGCACATAACCACCTTGCAGCACTTTTCGATCCTGCGATGTATTATGATGTTCATCTCAACCTTATCCGTCATGGTCGCGAGATTTGCCACGCCCGTTCCCCACAATGCGAGCGCTGCTCATTGAGCGATCTCTGCCCTTATTATCAAACGCGTTCCCGAGAAAGCACGAATGAGTGATTCGCTAAAACAAACCTCTCCTGCCAGTAACTTAAGCAAGATCCGCCGCGCACTGGAGACTCTTTCTGCAAATTGCGAAGGGTCACAAGCTTCAATCGCCCGCGATGCGCTGAATGATCTTGAGCGGGTTGAGCAACACCTGGGCGCAGGTGAACAAGCACGTCTGGCTGCACTCTTTAAAGTCTGTCGTGCGCTGGGATCATCTCTCCAGCTAAGCGACGTGCTGCGCGAGACAATGGATTCGGTTATTCAACTAACAGGCGCGGAGCGTGGCTTTTTGATGCTCTCCAACCAGGAAACCGGCGAACTCACATTCCAGGCAGCGCGCAATTTCCAACAGGAGAACCTCAAAAAGGACAAAATGGAAGTCAGCCGTTCGATTATCCGGGATGTCATCCGTTCCGGCGAGGGAGTATTGACCACAAACGCGCAAATTGACGATCGCTTCTCCAAACACGATTCGATAACCCGCTTCGCACTCCGCTCCATTCTCTGCCTGCCTCTCCAAGCGCACGGTGAGGTTATGGGCGTCATCTATATTGACAACAAGATCAAATCAGGCGTCTTCAACGAAGATGATCAGGAACTGTTGGCTGTTTTCGCATCGCAAGCAGCAGTTGCGATCGATAATGCTCGCCTTTATTCCCAGGTAGATACTGAATTGGCCAAACGAATATCCGAGCTGGAAACGCTTCGCTATATCGATAAGGAGCTCAACACCGGCCTTGATTTCACACGCGTTTTAGAACTCACCTTGGAATGGGCTTTGCGCGGCACCGAATCAGAGGATGGCTGCATCGGGCTTGTTGACAACGCCAGTACCCTGTCTATCCTCGCTGGCGAGTGTGCTGATGGATTGATGGACGCGAGCGATCCACGCCTCGCTCCTGCCTTGCATCAGGGTCAGGCTGTTACATTTCAACAAGATGGCAATTTTTATGCCTTGATCGTGCCCGCCTGGCGCGAGGAGCACACAATTGCACTCATCGGAGTTAGGCGGAGGGAAAAAACCTACTCCAAGGAGGCGGAGAGTTTCCTCTTCAGCATCGCCGAACGCGCCGCCCTGGCAATTGAAAATACGCGCCTTCTTGATGCCGCCCGTGCAGCAGACGAAGCCAAATCGCAGTTCATCTCGATCGTAACTCATGAATTAAAAATCCCAATGACCTCGATCCGAGGATACGCCGACTTGATCAAACAAGGTACAGTCGGTCCAGTTACAGATCAGCAAATGGAATTCATCGACACAATTCGCTCCAATGTTGACCGTATGGCAAATCTGGTATCGGACATATCCGATATATCACGAATTGAAACTGGGCGCCTCGCGATCGACCTTGTGGCCATCCCGATCGCAGACTACATCTATGAAATTGCAGCGGGTTTCCGACCCCAATTCGACGCCAAGAAACAATCCATTGAGTTTTCCATCGAAGATCGTCTTCCGATGGTGCGGGCTGATCGAAACCGTTTAGCTCAAATCCTGACCAACCTGCTTAGCAATGCCAACAAATACACACCCGAAGGCGGCTCCATCGCCATCACTGCGTCACTCTCCAACAATTTCGTTCGAACCGAAATACGCGACACTGGCATCGGATTAAGCGACGATGATCAGGCGAGGCTCTTTACACAGTTTTTCCGTTCCGAGGAGCCGGCCGTACGGAATGAGATTGGTTGGGGCCTCGGTCTGCACGTAACCCACCGACTCGTCAAGCTTATGGACGGCGAAATTGGCGTCCAGAGCAAACTCGGTGAGGGCAGCACTTTCTGGTTCACGCTTCCGGCGATAAAACAAAACACTTGAAATCCGACATGATGAGCAAAAAACAAAAGAGCGACCGCTATCGCCTGCTTCTCTACCAAGAGATTGTTGGCCGTCATGCACGAAAAGCTCTCCTCCTCTCGTTTCTTTTCCTCGGTTTGTGGATTCTCGTAGACAGAGGCGTCTCGTACTGGCTTGATCGCTCTACACAGCGTTGGCTCTTCGCTGGCGGACTTGTCGCCTTAGCATATTGGTTGTTCGCCCGTTTTGGCCCCAGTCTGGCATATGCACAAGCCCATCACGATCATCTTCGCCTGCAGACACCGATATTCCGCCTGAACATTTCCTACCGCCGAATCATCAACACTCGCCCGATCGTCTTCGGTAAGTTATTTCCTTCCGAAAGCATGCCTCATCGTGACCGGCAGCCGATGAAGCGATTCCTCGGTGCCACCGCTCTTGGCATAGATTTGCGCGGCTTGCCACTGCCTCCCTGGCTGCTCCGGCTCTTTCTCAGTCGCTACATGCTGGCGAACGATCAGATCGGCTTTGTCCTGCTTATCGATGATTGGATGCGCTTCAGCACTCAATTAACGAGCCTGATGGGTGAATGGCGCGCTTCGCGTCACCAGCGGCCGCCAAGCTCGGGCATCGGTGTTTCCGACCTACTGTCCGATTGACCTCCGTCGACTACCGATTCCGGTCGCTCACTTTGACACGTCACTGCGCCGAGGTCTATACTCGCGCGTGATTTACTTAACACATTAAGGAGGGAGACATGTCACTCACAATAACCTGGTATGGACATGCCGCCTTTGGGCTCAATGTAAATGGCATAAAGCTGCTCGTGGATCCTTTCCTGAACGACAATCCCGCTGCAGCAGTCAAAGCTGATGCGGTTGATGCGGATTTCATTCTCATCTCCCACGGACATGGCGATCATGTTGGGGATGCTGTTGCAATCGCCGAACGCACTAGCGCACTCGTAATTAGCACTTATGAAGTTGCTTCATGGTTCAAGAACAAGGGCATCGAGGCTCATGCTCAGCACATAGGAGGAGGTTTCCACCACCCCTTCGGTTATCTCAAACTGACCCAGGCTCTGCATGGATCCATGCTCCCGGACGGATCCTATGGCGGAAACCCGGCCGGCTTCCTACTCACCTCACCGGGGGATGAGAAACTCTACATCGCCTGCGATACAGGGCTATTCGGCGACATGAGCTTAATCGGGGAGGAGGGAATCGACTTGGCGGCTCTGCCTATCGGGGACAACTTCACCATGGGCCCTGACGATGCCTTGCGCGCTGTCAAGTTGCTTGAGCCCAAACATGTTATTCCGGTGCATTACAACACCTGGGAGCTTATTGAGCAAGATCCTCACGCATGGGCAGAGCGGGTAATGAAAGAGACGACGGCGACTCCGCACGTCCTGCAGCCCGGTGAAAGCTTCCAGCTTTAATGCCCGTGAGTCTCACAAGCGATCAGCGGCAACCTCCCTGATTTGGGCAACACTCCTATGCAGAAGACCATCCACTGGCGCGACCATATTTTCATTAACATTTACTGGCTCGGTTTAAGTATCTCCGCCGGCGTAATCACCCCTGTTTTATTGCCTTATCTCGTCACTTTATTCGTCTCCCCCGATCGGAAAAACACTTACCTTGCCTTGTTGCGCGTCGCTGGCCTTGCGGTCGCCATGCTCGTGCAGCCTCTGGCGGGGATGTATAGTGATCGGAGCACGCACCGCTTGGGCCGCAGACGACCGTTCATCTTTTGGGGTACGATTCTTGATCTAGCCTTCCTCTCGATCATCGGCGCATCTGTACTGTTCATCGGATCGCCGCTGGATCAAACGATACGGCCACTCCTGGGTTTCTCCGCCGCATTTGCCGTTTTACTGCTCGGGCTCGTTCTCCTACAAGCTTCCTCCAACACCGCACAGGGGGCTCAGCAAGGCTTGATTCCCGACCTTGTCCCTGAAAATCAGCGCGGTACATCCTCCGGAGTTAAATCGTTATTCGAGATCTTGCCGAGCTTCCTGGCAGTCTTCATCGGCCCCATCATAGACTCCGGCCGGATTTGGCTTGCAGTCGGCATAATCGGTGGCGCGCTTTCTCTGACCATGCTCCTCACCATGACCTTCGTGCGCGAAGAGCCCTTACACGAGAAACCCAAGCAGCTCAATGCCTCCCGCTCATTACGAATCCTCGCACTCACAGCGCTCTTTGTCGGTGTTACACAAGGCGCGGTTTGGCTGGTCCGCACAGGAGGCCTATTCCTCAGCAGTCGGGATGTTTCTGCCGAGTTACAGATTTTCTTGATGGGATTATCCGGTTTAATTGCCATGGCCGGATCGATACTCGTGGGAGTTTATTTTGGTGCGCGGGTGGGAATTGGTGAGGGGGCTCGATCAAATACTCCATTCATATGGTGGGTCATTAACCGTCTGCTCTTCCTGGCCGCAGTGGGGTCGATTCTTGGTTTCTTTCAGTTCTTCATCAGCGATGTCATTCACGTCGAGAACCCGGCAACGATGACCACCATCCTCCTTGCCGTTGTGGCGCTGTTCCTGATCCCTTCATCTCTAGGCGGTGGATATCTTGCAGACCGGATCGGACGGAAGCGGTTGATTGCTTTTGCCGGGGCGATTTCAGCAGCCGGGACGCTGCTCTTGCTTTTCTCACGAACAATCCCAATGGTGATCGTAAGCGGCTGCATCCTCGGCGTGGGAGCGGGCACATTCCTGGCATCCAACTGGGCCCTCGGCACAGATCTGGTTCCTGCCAAGGAGGCGGGACGCTACCTGGGCATCTCCAATCTCGCCGGTGCAGGTGCGGGGATCGTCGGTGCAGGGATCGGCGGGCCCATGGCGGATTTCTTCAACCAGCTACAACCCGGTTTAGGATATCTGGTGATTTTCGCCATCTATGCAGGCCTATTTCTGCTCTCTGTGGTCGTCTTGCGCGGGATCCCCGATTCAAATACGTCGCCAAGTCAATAGTTTTCGTTCTTGAAAGTATTCTCTCCTCTGCTCACCTTTAGAAGTCGTTTAGTAAATTGGCCTCGCTCGTTGTACAATCAATCAAGACGCCCTGTTAGCGCTTGGAGGTGACACATGATGTCCAATGACGAGCGTATTGGCGAGATTATCCACTACTACCATAAAATTTCGGTAGCCGTCATCAAACTAAAAAGACCCCTGCATGTTGGAGATAAGGTGCATTTCCTCGGTGCACACACCGATTTCCCGCAAGAAATCCATTCAATGCAGATCGAGCATAAGGTTGTCGAAGAGGCGAAGGCTGGCGATGAGGTCGCTGTGAAAGTCGATCAGCGAGTTCGGCGCGGGGATACCGCCTTCCACCTAGTGGAATGAGGGGCGCATCAACACCTCAATATGCAAGTTTGATTGAAGCTTAAATGTTTTGGGGATTCAGATAGCGTTATCACCCATCGCCACATTGATAATGAGAATTACGACTCCAGCGGCAGAGCAATAGTGAACGTTGCGCCCTGATCTGGCCCCTCACTCTCAACCCAGACTCGCCCTCCATGGGACTCGGCAATCGCCTTGACGGTGGGCAACCCCAAACCCAAACCATCATGCTGTCTAGTCAGGTGATCTTCCACCTGGTCGAAGAGGTTAAAGACGGTTTCCAATTCATTGGGCGCCAGTCCGATTCCGTCGTCGCGTACGCGGAGCCAGGCCTCATGGCCATGATGCTCCACGGTTAACCATAGTTCCCTTTCTTTCGGCGTGAAGCGGATTGCGTTATTAAGTAAATTGGTTAGGGCCATCGTTATCTTCGGTCCATCGACCATCGCCTCGAGCGTTTCGGCGGGAAGATTGAGTTTTATTGTCTGCCCTCTGGCCTCCACCAATTCAAGAACACCCTCATACGCCATCTGAACGATATGCTGAAGCGACTGCTTCGATAACACCAGATCTGCCGATCCCGCCTGTAGCATATTCAAATTGGTCATATCTTCGATCAAAACTCGCATTCGCATGGCGGAATTGAGGACCGCATCCGCATGTTCAGAGACATCTTCACCGGTCAATTCCTTGATCAACGATGCGTTGCCCAAGATCAAGCCTAAAGGTGTGCGCAACTCATGAGAGGCGATGGCAATGAAATCGGTCTTTAATTGATCCAGCTTCCCCAGCGCATCATAAGCCTGGTTGAGCGCCTCAATCTGGCGCGCATTGCTAATCGCCACCGCCGCCAACGAGGCAATGTTCGTCAAGGTCTGTAAATCTGCTTCATCAAAAATCCCCTGGCGCTTGTTTACCGCTTCCAATACGCCCGTCACCTCTTCGCGGATCCGTAGGGGCACACCGATCAAGGAACGCACCGAGAAACGTCTCCCCTCTCCAACCTCGGTGTATAGTTGCGTTGTGGCGCCCAACTCGTTAAGAATGAGTGGTCGATCCTCACGAAAGATCGTTCCCGCGATTGACCCTTCCCTCGGTACTGGGATTTTCTGAAGCTTCTCTGGATCTGCATCCGTCGCTGCGGCGATGTATAGGCCACGGGTTTTATCGCTGACTAGTAGAATTGAAACAGCTTCACTCTCGACCAGATCGGCAGCAGATCGGATGATGAATTGAAGCAAGCGGTCGAGCTCTAGCGTCGAGTTAAGCGTGACGCTGATCTCGACCAATCTAGATAGTCGAACAACCATTTGGCGGAGACGTTTCAATTCATCCTGAGTCTGAGTGTTCATCGCTACGTAAGTTTATGTCAGCAAACCATACTTGTCTACAAGACCATTGTCGCTCATAAGCGATCGTTGTATACTTCATAAGCTCTTTAATCTCACGTTCACACAATAAGGAATACTCCCCATGAAGTTGTCCTGTCTTCAAGAGAATCTGGCCCGCGGATTAAGTGTCGTGTCACGTGCGGTGGCGCCCCGGAGCACTCTTCCCGTACTGAGTAATATTTTGGTAGCAACCGACAATGGTCGGCTGCGCCTCTCGGCAACCAACCTGGAATTGGGAATCAGTTATTGGATTGGCGCGAAAATCGAAGAAGATGGCTCTACAACGGTGCCGGCGCGCACTTTTGTCGACTTGGTAAACACACTTCCGAGCGACACCGTATCCATGGAGCTTACCATCCGTAATCAAACGTTGAATGTGCGCTGCGGCTCTTTCAACAACGACATCAAGTGTATCGACGCCCAAGATTTCCCACCTCTACCACCTTCCGAACTCGATGATGGAATGACGTTAAACGTTGAAAACCTGCGCTCGATGATCAAACAGGCGACCTTCGCCGCATCGATGGATGACGCCCGTCCGGTCCTAACCGGCGTTTTACTTGAGGTCGAGGGTGATCAGACGACGATGGCAGCAGCTGATGGCTTTCGACTCTCGGTCCGCACTGCACAACTCTCTTCAGCCTCTGCCAACGAAGTCAGAGCCATTATCCCTGCACGTGCCTTGAGCGAACTAGCTCGCATCATCGGCACAGGTGATGAAACAATCAGCATGATACTGCCCCCCAATCGTGGGCAGGTGATCTTTCGCGGAACTGATTTTGAACTCGTCTCACAGCTTATCGACGGAACCTTCCCGGATTACCACAGCATCATCCCCACAACCTACGCTACTCGAAGCGTACTCTCGACTAACGCACTTCTAAAAGCGTGTAGGGCTGCTGATATCTTCGCCCGAGAAGCCGCTCATTCTGCTCGTCTACGCATCACTCCTGGAAGCGACCTCGAGCCAGGAACAATGGAAGTCTCGGCAACAGCCGCCGAAACGGGATCAAATGAGACGATCGTCGATGCCACTATCGAGGGTGAAGCGATTGAAATCGCCTTCAATGTACGTTTCCTGGTGGATGTCCTTAGCGTGATCGATACGCCCAATGTCGCCATCGAGACGACCTCAGCATCCTCTCCGGGAATAGTTCGTCCCGTCGGTCGCGACGACTTCCTGCACGTCATCATGCCCATGCACCTTGGGCGGTAACCAAACTCTCGCTTTCAAACTGTTTATGGGATATCAGGTCCTCGACGGTTGTCGAGGACCTTTATAAATTCAACCTCTGCCGCTAGAATGAGACATAGCCATCAGGTAATTTTATCCGGAGATGGACAATTGCCTTTGATTTCTCTGAATTCCCGAAGGTTCTCTCGCTGTACCTGGCGCTTGGTCAGTTCCCTACCCTCCCTCCTCAAATTAGGGAGCGGATGCGCCAGGAATAGCTTCAGCGCGGCGTGATCACGCAAGAAGCGTTCGAGTCTGAGGTTCGTGCAAAAGCCATTCAGTCACAAAAACGTGAAGGGGTAATTGATCCGCTTAATACGGAGCAACCAGAAACCTGGCAGCGCCGCCTGAGTATCGTCGGCGACGACCTTACAGATTTCTATTTCGCTTACAACCTACCACATGAGAACTTCGAGGCTATCCTCAAGGAGATACTCTCCAATCGTATGCCTGCGGAGGATATTGTCCTCACCATTCATCCCGAGCTCGCACCGTGGGAAATGCTCTTTGCGCAGGGTGAGGCCTATGAGGCCCTCCCGACCGAGGAGCGAAATCGCGTTGAGCATCACATCTCAGAGATCAAGGTTGTCCTAATCAAAGCTATGATCAGTGACCACCTCCCTTATATTGCAATTGCTCGCGAATGGTTCAATATTTCAGATCTCAAAAACATACGCAACCACCGCATCGGCCGGGGAAAGATCGGCGGAAAATCCGCCGGCGTAATGCTAGCTGAGTGCATCCTGAAAAAATCTGCTGACCCTGATCTTCAGGAGCAAATCGAACGACCGCGATCATGGTTCATTGGCTCCGACGTTTTCTACCAATTCTCTCAACTCAACGGATTTCTCAATTTCGCTTATCAAAAATATAAGGAAGAGGCCGAAATCCGCGCCGACTACCCCGATGTCCGGGAAACTCTCCTTCAAGGAAGCTTCCCTGACGACATTACCAACAGTCTAAAAACAATTCTAGATGAAGTCGGAGATTCTCCATTGATCGTGCGCTCATCCAGCCTATTAGAGGACTCTTTTGGAGCATCCTTCGCAGGAAAGTATGATAGTTTTTTCTGCCCCAACCAAGGCAGTCCGGAAAACAACCTGGTCCAACTCCTTGCCGCGATAAAAAGTGTGTACGCAAGCGTATACGGCCCAAACGCATTACTCTATCGGCGACACGCTGGCCTAACCGATTACGATGAGCGCATGGCGATACTCATTCAGGAAACAATAGGACGAAGGGTTGGCCGCTTCTTCCTGCCGGATGCAGCCGGAGTCGCTTTCTCACACAACCAATTTCGCTGGAGCCCACGCATTGACCGTGAAGCCGGATTCATACGCCTCGTGTGGGGCTTGGGTACGCGTAGTGTTGAGCAGGTGGATGGCAACCCTCGCCTCGTCGCACTCAGCCACCCAGATATGCGACCGGAGTCATCGCCAAGGGAAATCCACAAATACGCGCAGCCCTATGTCGATCTTATTGACCTTCATGAGAATAGTCTTTCGACCATGCCCGTGCAGGCAGTTGTCAGCTCTAGCACTCCCTATCTAAGGTGGATAGCACAGATCTTTGAGCAGGATTACTTTAGAGATCTAATCGGAACGCCACAAGGGAAAGCAAGGGACAATCTGGTTATTACCTTTAATGGCCTCTTGCAACGGACAAGCTTCCCGGACCTCATGCGCCGCATGCTCGACACACTCGAGACCGCATATGGATGTCCGGTCGACACAGAGTTCGCCATCATCCTCGAGGACTCTGGTAACCATCAACCTGTGCCGCGGATTTACCTGCTCCAGTGCCGCCCGCAAAGTCATTATAAAGATAGGGAAGTTGAGCTTCCACACGACATCCCTCCAAACAAACAACTATTCATGACTACCCACATGGTCCCGGATGGCCTTGTACAAAAAGTCCGTTACGTGGTGTATGTATCTCCGCAAGCCTACGACACGCTTGAGAAGAACTCGGATAGGCTGGAGATCGCACGTCTAATTGGACGAATCAACAATCACTTTTGTGATGAGCGCTATGTATTAATTGGTCCGGGTCGATGGGGAAGCAACAACCCCCTCCTTGGAATCCCTGTGACTTATGGAGACATTTTCCACTCTCGTGCGCTCATCGAGTTAGCACTTGAAGAACAATCTCCAGAGCCTTCCTATGGAACCCATTTCTTCCAAGATTTGATTGAGGCCAGTATCTTCCCCCTGGCGATATCAATATCTGATCCCCAAGCCAAATTTAATCAGCAGTTCTTTGATGAGGGCGAGAATATCCTGGCTGAAATTCTCCCCAAAGATGCTTCCTGGTCTGAACGCGTTCGTGTCCTGGATATCCCCGCCATCACAGAGGGGGAGCTGCTTGAATTGGTAATGAATGGGGATGCCGGAGAGGCGATTGCCTACTTAAAATCTTACGGCGATTAACTCACAGCGCCATGAATGTCCCTCAAGATCTACTTTCGCTGAGATTTTCCTTCGTGCGACCATGCGTATTCGCCAATGAGGGGCACAAAAGCTACCGGAGCCAACTTCTCGCAGATCAGCTTCTGCCCCTCGCGCCTCCAGAGCTCAAGCACTTGCCCCACCCGACTCCCCACGGGGACGACCAATCGTCCGCCTTCGCATAGCTGATCCTTAAGCGGCTTTGGAACCTCGGGCGCCGACGCCGTTACGATAATGGCTTGATATGGAGCGTGCTCGGGCAATCCGCAAGATCCGTCGCCCACGACAACTTCGATGTTTTCCAGCTGCAGTGAATGCAACAAAGACCGAGATCTCTCAGCCAATTCCGGAATTCGCTCTATGCTGTAGACTTTTTTTGCTAAGTGCGCCAGTATGGCCGCCTGATATCCCGACCCTGTACCGATTTCGAGTACAGTCTCATCGGCTTTCAGGTCAAGGAGTTCGGTCATCAGCGCAACGATGTATGGTTGGGAAATAGTCTGGTTTTTTCCAATGGGGAGAGGCGCATCGATATATGCCAGGTGCATTTGTTCTGAAGGTACGAATTCATGACGGGGAATGGCAAGCATCGCCTCAAGCACACGCTCATCACGGATCCCACGACTGACCATTTGCTGGTCAACCATGCGCTCCCGCTTGCGAGAATATGCTTCCATCTCAGACATGCTCGCCATCTCCGATTTTACGCCGACGCTGATATCCGCGAAAACAAAGTTTGCCCGGTAAAATACCCGGGCAAACGTCAAAGTAAGGTTTATACTTGAACATTTTCAACCATCAGACGCGAAGCGCTGCTCGTCCCATACATCCGCAACATTATGATACCCGGCTTGCTCCCAGAAGCCCAATCTATCCTCTGGTAGAAACTCCAAGCCCGTCAACCACTTTCCGCCTTTCCAAAGGTAGATGTCTTTCAGATCTTCCCTTCCGGGGATTGCTCCGACGACTCCACGGAGAGGATAGCCATGTTCAGGCGTGAGCGGTTGCCCACCAAAGTGCGTTGCCAACAAGAAATTATCCGACATAGCTACAGATATGGGCATGTTCGTCGAATACTTATACTCACAATGCTGCAAACGGAATTTCGCCTCTGGTTTAACTTTGAAGACCTCCTGCTGCACGAGTGTCGGTAATGAAACACCCTCCCATTCCGTGTCGAATTTACTCCAGCGAGTTACGCAGTGGATGTCCATCTTGATCTTGGTCCGCGGTAATTCCAAAAACTCATCCCAAGTCCAGGTCACTTCTTCTTCCACCTCACCCCAAACCCGAAAAGCCCATGTGGAGGGGTCAAACGTGGGAACCGGTCCATAATGCAAAACTGGGAATTTTAACGTCAACGATTGTCCAGGAGGGAGCCTGCCCTCTTGTGAAACCAGCCCCTCTAATCCTCGCCTCGTTCTTTGGCCTTCAGACATCACTTCGCCCTCCATATTTCATCCATTATATCAATATCAACAGTCGCGCAGGAAACTCTGAGCCAGGATATATTCATCATGGAATCACGCGTACCTATCGAATAGGAGAATATGCCCTGAAAAAGAGCCTGTTCCTAATTTTGTGACCATCCTTTAGGCACTCACGCTTCTCCCTCGCCTGTGGCTGGCTCACCACCCTGCTGCGCTCCCGCTAATACAACAAGAGGAATCCGAACATAAAAAGCTGGAGTGCAAAGAAATGCACCCCAGCTGATTTGTTACATCTAGTATCGCCGTGAATGTAGCGTTGGAATTCGCTCAGCGCACTTGCACACTCCCAATACCCAGAGCAATCACCACCTCGATCTGGTTTCCGGCCGCAGCGTAGCCTGGCGAGAGATAGAAATCCCCGTCGCGTGTATAGTCGCTTGGAACCACCACATTCCCAATACCAACATCGGCAAGTAAGCGAACACCCACGTCTTTAGGAAAGACAACCCGGATCTCGCCGATCCCCCCCTCAAGAACAATGCTCATGTTGTCCGCAGATGGCAACAACAGGATCGTTTGCCCAATTCTCTGCTTTATTTGTATTTCGCCGATCTGGAGATCGCGGAGATCGAACTCCGCCTTCCCCACACCGAAGTCAACGATCAAATCGGTGGCCACGCCTGGGTGCAGAGCGAGATCCCACGATGGTTGGTCGCTCCACCCGCTGAAGAATGGCACAACGATGATACCTTTTGTCCGCAGATCGACTGTCGCATGTGTGCCAGAGAAATCAACCGTCTCACCAATCTCCTCACCGCTGAAAGGTCGAACCTCGCCTTTTACCAGTACCTTCGATCCCTTTGGTAATGCGTCAACGAGCAGGTATCCAATTGCGGGATCGAGGGTAACCGTTGCCTTCTCTACATTTCCCAGAGGGATATCTACGCTCTCGACTGCGTACGTCCATCGAGGTTGATTATCAAAGAAGACAATGCCGCCAGCCAAGAGGGCGAGAACTACCACTAAAGCAATTGCAGTTCCCCATGCCGAGCGGCGACCGATAAGTATATCGAGCCCGACGGCGATAAGCAGGATCGGCCAGAAACGCACGATAATGTCCCAGGCGTTCAGCTCGACCAAACCCAAGTTGTTCAACAGAAAAATCACCCCAAGGGCAATCAGGATAACGGGCCCCGTAATACTAGGTCTTCGATGGCGATTGTTCATTTCATTCTCTCCTAACTCAGCATATGAGCAGGATCATAGCATATACCTTTTCCGCTAACGATTGTGATAAAAGCGATCCTTGGATTGCGAGTACCATCACCTGCCCGGTTCATCCTCTAACAACCCGTGGCTCGCTTCAGCGTGGGCGGAACAAAGAACCCAACAGAATCATGAAACCGGCTCCGATCAAGATGATCGGCCATAACAACCCGGAGAATTGACCCCCACCTAAGAAAGAGCCGAAGATAGCGAACATTATCAGGCTCACCAGGATGGCTCGGCTGCCATCGTGCAACGCCTCGCGAGTCTTACCTGCGAGCAAGCCGGAGACGATAACACCCACGCCCACGAAACCTGGTATGAGCGTCCAGATGTACGCCCAACTCTCCCAGTTACCCGTTGCATTCTGCCAATATAGAATTCCTCCGATCCCGCCTACAATCAAGGCTGGAATCGCCAGGGTTGGCGTGCTGGTCAGCAACCCCATCAAAAAAAGGAAAACGCCCACCCCAATCACCAGCAGGGGCCAATTCTCCTTTAGATCTATGAACGCGATGCTGTCAGGAAATATTTGAGCCACCAGAAATGCGGCGCCTATCAGGATGATAAGCAACCCGGCCACAATGTTTGATCGTTGTCCTTGCTCCATGCTTGCCTCCCATTACCATTTACGCAGATGGTATGAATAAGTCGCGCGTAATATTCCGCTTTATCTTACTGCACCCTCTAATCAGGAATGCATGATCGTAGGGGTTTAGACTCATATCTGATCCGTAGATTTACGGTCGATCAACTTCTTGGGCTTGTTGAACTGCGGATCCGTGAATTGTTAAGCGATCAACGATCATGCTTTTTGTTTTCCCGCCCTGGGTTACACGGGGTTTTTAAAATCGTAGATCCCGTCCCTCACAGACCAAATACGTTTACATCCCTTGCAGGCCAATCCCTCTGTTGTTTTTTTCAGTTCAAGCGACCCACACTCGGGGCAACGCCAGATCGAGCCCTCACGCACGTGCCCGGGCATACCCTCAAGGGAGGCATGTTGAAAAATGCTTGGTGTCAGTTGAACCCAATCACCCGTGTGCTGCATCATTGAGTCAAGAGCCACCAACACATTAAGAGGGACTAGACGCTTGAGGAAGTTAATGCGAAAGTGAGAAACCGTTAGCCTCCGCCCGGGCGAAAACCCCTCCTGTTTCAACCATATGGAAACGACTCGTGGATGGAAATTGAAATTCAACGCTGCGAACTCAATCGCTTCGGGAGTGAATGGATTCCAGCCCTGCCGTCGAAAGACCCAACGGGCGATGGCTTTGAGGTTGCGTTTGTTTGCATATTCGAGGATGAAGGTCGACCCCGGGACAAGCGTAGGTCTAATTTGGCTCAGCGCGTTTTGTGGTTCCACCAGGTGATGAAGTGTTCGGATCATTGTTGCGGCATCGAATACTTCTTGCGCAAAGGGTAAGCGATAAACGTCGCCGACGACATAAACATAGCGCTCACTCTCGCCAAGCCTCTTCTGCGCCAACTCAATTTGCGTTCGTGAATAATCAAGCAGGACAATCTGTTGAAAACCCTGGTATCGAGACGTATTTCTCCCGGCGCCTGCGCCCACTTCCAGCAACCGTGCTCCACCGTCGGGCAGCAACCGCTTGAGGGCAATCGCTTCGACTCGATCCTCGTACTCTCGACTCCCGTGTTCCCAGAATTTCTCCTGGTAATCTGAGCCTTCATAATCACAAATCGGAGGTCGGTTTTCGCTCATTTCACACCATGGAAACGCCGGTCACCTGCGTGCCCGGCGATGTAATAACTCAATTGTACTCGCTCAAACTCGTGGTGTCAGTCGCCCTTTCAAGTTTATAAATCTAAATAGCGCGTTTCGTCCAGTTTACGCTGTACCTGCGCCTCGCTGCCTTCAGGCTCCTGCTCCAATAATCCCATCTCCGCATCGGCGCGGAAACGCGCCTCTGCCTCTTCAAGAGCGGTAAGACTCGCCCGCGAGACTATCCCCCATTTGTCACAATGCGGGCACCGCTCCAGCTTCCCAACCAATAAATTTGGCGAGATAAAGTGCCTTGGATAAGGAAAACCACAGCGTTTACAGACTGCGCCCCCGGCTGTACCATAGTTTCCAAGCTTGAAACCGCCAGAGCGGCGGCCCATGAGTGTAAGGAGGATGGTTCCAAGCACAGTGAGTACGACGATCCCTACGATCAGCGGGATGGCGATATTGGCTGCTTGCTGCCAGCTTTCCTCCGCACTGATGAACTCCACCCTTATCGCTTCCGCCAATACCTCTGCGCCGCTTGCCGTCGTTCCAACAGCTGACAACGTGTGCGCACCCATCGCATAATCACTGGTGCTGAAAGAAAATTTAAAAGGAGATTCTGATACTTCCGCGAAGGTATCCCCATCAAGCAGGTATCTAACCCGTTCCAAATCCAGCGGTCCATCGGCAGAGATTGTAAATCGTCCCTGAATTTGTCCGCCGCCACTGTACCCGAAGTCACGGCGCAAATTTATTTTCAACCGATCATCACCATCCTGGGCATATGCGGGAATGGTTATCATAAAAACCAACAAGACGAATACGAGTATTTTCGCATTCCTCATCTTCACTCCTTACTTCCAGCGCGTTAGGATGGCTTCGCGCTGAAAAAGCTGCGTCGCGAAAAACAGCAAACCAACATCGAGCACGGTAACCCCAATTGCCATCCATAGAATCATTGTTTCGTTGACAAAGATCAATCCGGTGATCTGACCGAAAAACAATCCCAGGAGCGGCAGGATAACTAGCATCGATATCTGCTCAGCCACACGCGGGTCGTTGACCCGCGAGGATACCATGATGGCGATACTCACGGCCGCAACAGCCAGCAACGGTCCGACCACCACGATCGCAAACAGCCATATAGGTTCAGTCACCCGCAGAAACAAGGCAGATCCTTCGGTGAGGATAGCCACGCCAGACGAAAAAATCGAGAATGCAAGCCATGTTGCACCAATCGCGGGCAGCGCTGCAGCCACCGCCTTGCCGGCAAGAAGCTCAAGAGTCGTCACTGGCGTTGCCAGCACTGGCTCCAACGTTCGCGTGGTCTTCTCTCCCACGATGCTGTAGGAAGCGAAGGTCGCTGGTATGACTAGAGGCAACAGCATAAACAACAGCATGAACTGACTCACGATGAAGTATTGTCCGCAGGTTTCACCATCCAACCCCTCACACAAGTCCGTAAAACCGGCGGGCATATCCGCTGTCGATAAACCGCCCATCCCTTCGGAAGATCCCATGGTGTAGAGGATAATTAACGGCAGGGCGGTCATAATGAGCGGCATAAATAATACTGTAAAGAGCACAAAGCGATTCTTGAATACCTCTGCCCACTCTTTGCGCGCGATCACCCAGACTTTCCTCATACTCCACCTCTCAAACGAAAACCTATCTCTTTTATGTGCATTGCATCCCCTCCACCCCATTACACCCCAATACCGGGGTGTAGTTATGTAAAGTAACGGCCGAACGATATCTCGCTAATACGAGTATGAAAGAAAGGGGCATTTACCCCACTAGGCGTAAATAGACATCTTCCAAAGACCGGCGCAGCTCGCCAACAGACTGGATATCCGCGCCGGCATCCACCAGCGCCCGTATTAATTGCGGGTTATTCCTCTCGGGGTCATCGAGCGCGACGACCAACTTGTTATCCTTGGTCTCAACGGAGCGCACGAAGGCTTGCTCGCTGACCGCTTTTTCATATGCAGGAGCCGCTGCGCCCAAGTGAAATACGACCACGCGGTCATAAAGCTTCGCCCGCAGCGCTGCGGGCGTGTCTAGCGCCAGCAAACGACCATTCACCACGGCGATGCGATCACATAGCCGGTCCGCCTCATCGAGGTTATGAGTACACAGGAAGATCGTTCGCCCCTTGCCCTTTAACTCGCCGATGAATTCTCGTACCAGACGCGCCATCTCCGGGTCGAGGCCTGCAGTCGGCTCATCAAGGCAGAGCACTTTGGGTTCATGCAGCATCGCCCGGGCGATAGCCAGTCTCTGCCGCATTCCCTTTGAGAATGTAGCCGCCACATCCCCGCGCCGATCCCACAAGCCCAACAAACGTAGATAGCGTTCTACCTGTCCGGCCACGTCTTCCACATCATATAATTCCGCGAAGAAGCTTAAGTTCCTCTCCGCGCTCAGCCGGTCGTATAGCCCTGGCGACTCGGTTAATATCCCTACGTTGCGCCTGATCTCATTATCCTCTCTTCCCACTTCATACCCGGCGACATTGGCCGACCCCGAAGTCGGCGCAATCAACGCTCCCAGCATACGGATCGTCGTCGTCTTCCCCGCGCCGTTTGGTCCTAGGAAACCAAAGATCTCGCCCGGGTTGATTTTCATATCCAGACTGTCTACTGCCAGCACATCACCAAAGCGCTTGGTTAACCCCTTCGCAATAATCATTTAATTCTCCTCAAATCGGATAGCCTCCCGGCTCACAACATCTCCCCTTGGTCAAACGTAACGGCTACCTTCCAGGCTATCGGCAGATATTTCTTCATCTTTAATCTGTCGCAGCGCTGAGCGAGGCGGCTCCGCATCCTGTTTTCTCATCACCATCTCTTCTCCCGGCGCATCTCTTTTTTCCAATGCCCAAAGAATTAGCAAACTAATTCCTGCACCAACGATAACGGTTCCCTCGGCCGCGTAGACACCCCAGCGATCCATGATGATTAGTGTCGCTGCATTGAACAGCGTATGCCACGCCACGGCTCCCGCCAACCAACCCCATCCACCGCGCCGAACACTCTGGAGAACTAACGCACTTGCGCTCAAGTGAAAACATACCGCGCCAACTCGCTCGACTGCGCCCAGCAAAGCCTGATACCAGGGTATGCCCCAATAGAGCGCCATCTGGGCCGTGACTGCTTCCACCCGCTCCGGGGGCAGAGCCTCGGCGAGATCCGCCCCGCGCAGCGCCACTGCTTGGAAGAAGCCGTACAAAACCAGGACGCCCAGTATAATCGCCTCGCCGCCGCCATGACCAGCCCCAAACATAAGCGCCTTGGGAAATCTCCGCGCCTCTTGTGCCCAGCGACGCATGACGACATAGCGCGCCACCTCTTCAAAAACCCCTGCAGAAAGACCGTATAGCAGCGCGCCGGCCATAAACGCAAACTCGCCCGCCGCGAACATCCCCTGCTCGGTCACAAAGGGCGTCAAAACTAGATTGTTGAAAGGGATATGTAAAAGCTGCGAAGCGACGAACGTCGCCGCCCCCGCGCCGAACAAACTCCAACTGAGTCGGCCTCGCCTGGCCAAGACTACTCCTAGAGCCAGGGGGATGGCAATCATCAACAAACCGTTAAATAAATGCGCCACAGCAAGCATAGCAAGTCATTCCCGGAGACCGGTCATGTGGACAAGTCTTGGCTAGATGACACAATGAGATTCTTTAGGTGCAGCCCGAATGCGCGCACAACGCCACAGCCTTGGCGC
>SDBS01001082.1_pt1 | contig 27671 bp, 24 predicted proteins | sample 2277091 | NCBI WGS metagenome assembly SDBS01 (sample SAMN10404972, study PRJNA504765) | marine sediment metagenome | isolation source: marine sediment core GS10_PC15, 163 cmbsf | place: Arctic Ocean: Southern Knipovich Ridge | collected 2010
GAGTAATGTCAAATGCGAAATTTCAAACATCAAAGCAATGTCGAACCCGCTAGTAAGGAACAGGTCAGGAAGTCGAAATAACAAAATTTGTCATTATAGTTAAGGAGGAGTTATGAATGAAAGAAATGCAAATCTGAAGAAGCAAGTATGGAGTCATTTTCAAGATATTCAGCCAGTATTTTTTGCAACTTGTGATAAGAATCAACCACGGATAAGACCCATAACTTTTATACACTTTAATGATAAATTCTGGGTTTCAACAGGAACAAATAGTGCAAAAATAGAACAGATTAAGAATAATAAGAATATTGAATTTTGTTTGATGTTTAAGGAGGGGGAAGATAACGGATATATTAGAGGTGTTGGCGAAGCTAACATAGTACAAGATAAAGATACGAAAAAGTTACTTTCAGAAAACATCCCTTTCTTTAAGAATTACTGGAAAGATGCAGATGATCCAAATTACACTTTATTGGAGATTGTGATAAAAGAAATTGAGTACTTAAAGCCCGGAGTATTCAACGCAGAAAGGTTTACGCTATAAGAAAACCGGATGAGTCGAATGTCGTTTGGTTTTTGGAATTTGTCATTTTGAATTGATATTATTTGTGTGCTACAAATTCCCTTGACAAGGTGGTATAGGCTACATATAATGCCGCGATAGTTGAGGTTTACTATCAGAGCAAGAAAGTAGAGAATTTCATTGTGGATTTAGTTATTGAGGATAAAAAGATTGTCTTTTTAATCTGTGTAATCGTATTCTAAAATCTATGTAATCAGGTATAATGAATATTATACTAGGAGGTAAAATGAAGTTAGTATCAATTGCGCTTGCTTGTTTTCTTTGGACCAGCGCATACGCTCAGGACTGGGGACCTGATACAAGACTCACTAATCAGAGTGGTGTCTCCGAGAATCCCTCAGTTGCGGTATCTGGAGATAATATCCATGTTGCATGGAATGACTATCGTGACAGCAACCTTGAGATATACTACAAATGTTCTCTTGACAATGGAGGGACCTGGGGCTCTGATACAAGACTCACCAATCAGGATGATGAATCCGTGTTTCCTTCAGTTGCAGTTTCTGGAGATAACATTCATGTGGTATGGCAAGACGATCGTGATGAGAACGATGAGATATACTACAAGCGTTCTCTTGACAATGGAGGGACCTGGGGTTCTGATACAAGACTCACCAATCAGGATGATGTCTCCGGGTTTCCCTCAGTTGCGGTGTCTGGAGATAATATCCATGTCGTATGGCAAGACTTTCATGATGGGAACTTTGAGATATACTACAAGCGTTCTCTTGACAATGGAGGGACCTGGGGTTCTGATACAAGACTCACCAATCAGGATGATGGTTCCGGGCTTCCCTCAGTTGCGGTCTCTGGAGATAATATTCATGTCGTATGGTATGACAATCGTGATGGGAACTTTGAGATATACTACAAGCGTTCTCTTGACAATGGAGGGACCTGGGGTTCTGATGCAAGACTCACCAATCAGGATCGTACCTCCGAGTATCCCTCAGTTGCGGTGTCTGGAAATAATATTCATGTCGTATGGGTAGACGATCGTGATGGGAACGATGAGATATACTACAAGCGTTCTCTTGACAATGGAGGGATCTGGGGTTCTGATACAAGACTCACTGATCAGGATGATGGCTCTAGAATTCCCTCAGTTGCGGTGTCTGGAGATAATATCCATGTCGTGTGGTATGACAATCGTGATACCGACTTTGAGATATACTACAAGCGTTCTCTTGACAATGGAGGGATCTGGGGTTCTGATACAAGACTCACTGATCAGGATGATGGCTCTAGAATTCCCTCAGTTGCGGTGTCTGGAGATAATATACATGTCGTATGGTATGACGATCGTGATACCGACTGGGAGATATACTACAAGCATGGTAGAGAAGAGTTCTCACCGGACGGACAGATTAAAAACAGCAGCGATGTTGATTATGTTGGTAACAATATCTACAACAATGATGGAACTGGGCAGACAAAGGAACAGGAGGTTGCTCTTGGAACCCCTGCAGTCTTTCATATAAAGATCGAAAATGATGGTGCAAATGCAGATAATATCAAGGTAACGGGTACTGGGGGTGTCTCGGACTGGACAGTGATATATTACGATGACCTTACAGGAGGAACAGAAATAACCGGAGATGTCACAGGTGGAGGCTGGTTTACGGGTGTTCTCTTGTCCGATGATTCAAAGGAGATAAGAGTGGAAGTGACGCCTGCTCTCTCTGCCTCGGGCAGTTATGAGGTCCTTGTGACGGGTACTTCGCTCAATGCTGTGCCTGAGAAGAAGGATGTGGTCAAGGCGATAACAACAGCCGAGGCAGGCATAGAGGAGGATATTGCTCAAAACATGAAGGACTATTCCATCTCTCTGTTGTTTCAAAATCCCTCTTATAACAGGTCTGTTATAAGATACAGTCTTCCAGAAAGGGAGCGGATCAGTCTCCTGATCTATGATATATCAGGAAGAATTGTGAGGACCCTTATCAGGGCAAAGAGCCAAGAACCTGGAGTCTATACAGTAGTCTGGGATGGCTGTGATGATAATGGAATGCGATTACCATCAGGCGTATATTTCTATCAGTTAAAGACCATGCATTCTTCTTTAACAAAGAATATGGTGTTTATGAGATAGTTTTGATTAAGTAGATTTTGTCAGTTTAAATGGTATTCTCACATGGAGAGTATTCTTTACCAAATACTTCCTCTCCTATGAGAAAAATTACCTTCCTAAATTTTCTTCTCCCTTGAAGGGAGAAGACTAAGATGAGGGTGAGTATTACTTCCTTTTTCTCATGTCGAAGGGAGAGGAAAGAGGTGAGGGTGAATCTATCTCATCACCCCCTCTTTTGTTCTCCCCCATCAAGGGGGAGAGAGTAGAAGAAGAGAGGAAATGAGAAAGGAAAAAGGTGATTGAGATTTCCTCCTTCGTAGAAAGTTCACGCCCTGAACCATACGGTTCATGGCTCGCAATGACAGCATTTCGAGAGAATGCAACAGCATTGACTGATTATTTATCATTAAAGCATTGGAAATTTATTTGTAATTTGGTTTTTGGAATTTGTCATTAAATTCAAGGAGGATTCAGATGTCTGATGAGATTTTTGAACAGCTTGCTGCCGCTCTGGACAGGCTTCCTAACGGTTTTCCCAGAACACCATCAAATGTAGAGATACCTCTTCTGAAAAAGATTTTTTCAAAAGAGGAGGCATCACTTGCTGCAAAATTGTCTGGTAAAATGGAGTCCGCTGACATAATAGCGGAGAGGATTGGATTGAGTTCTAAGGATACAAAAACAGAATTGATGAAAATGGTGAGGAAAGGATTTGTGTGGTTTTATAAAAAGGAAGGAAAAGCACATTTCAGACTGGCACCTTTCATTGTTGGAATATTTGAGGCGCATTTAGAAAATATGGATCATGAGTTTGCCCATCTCCTGGAAGAGTATATGGATGATGGCGGTGCAGTAGGTATTATGAAACCACAACCTGCTATACACCGTGTTGTTCCTGCACAGAATGTAGTGAAAACTGAATGGATCCTTCCCTATGATGATGTGCGTGCGATTCTCCTTGAAGCGAAAACATTTCATGTGCGCGATTGCATATGCCGTGTACAGCAGGACTACTTAGGTCAGCGAAAGTGTGATTTTCCTATGAAGAATTGTCTTAGCTTTTCTTCAGTTGAACGACCTGCACGTCCAGATGATATTTCGAAAGAAGAAGCACTGGCAATTCTTGATAAGACTGAAGAAGTTGGACTTGTTCATACAGTTAGTAACATAATGGAAGGAATAGGATACATATGCAACTGCTGTGGGTGCTGCTGTGGCATACTATTGGGAATTACCAGATATGGTATTGAAAAATCTGTAGCATATGCCAATTACTATGCGGTTATTAACCCTGATGAATGTCAGGGATGTGGAATTTGCATAGAAAGATGTCAGGTAAATGCGATTTCTGAAAAAGATGGAGTAGCTATAGTGGATAAGAAAAAGTGTATTGGTTGTGGTTTATGTGTTAATGGATGCCCCAATGATGTTGCAAAACTCGAAAGAAAATCTGAAACGGAAATCGTTCATCCACCCAAGGACTTTGCTACCTGGGAACGTGAACGTTTGGTCAACCGTGGATTGGCTGATTAGGTGATTCCCGATTTCGTTAACCCAATAGGATACAACAGTGTTTGAGGTTTCATACCTACAGGTAAATTGAGAATGGGAGAAGACTGTGAAAAAGATTGATTTCAAAAAACAACTTAAACACTTGTACAAACCATCTTCAAAAGATGCTGCAATTGTTGATGTTCCAAAAATGAATTTTTTGATGATTGATGGTACTGGTGATCCAAACAAGGTGCAGGAATATAAAGATGCAGTTGAAACGCTCTTTGCTGTATCATATGCTCTTAAGTTTATGATTAAGAAAGGGAAGACTGCAATAGATTATGGTGTTATGCCCCTTGAAGGGCTTTGGTGGACTGATGATATGAATAATTTCAGTATGGAAAACAAAGACATATGGAAATGGACAGCGATAATTATGCAGCCAGAGTATGTAACTAAAGAACTAGTTAATGAAGCGGTTAAAAGTGTAGAGAGAAAGAAAAATCCACCAGCTCTTTCTAAAATAAGGTTTGAAAGTTTTCATGAAGGGTTATCTGGACAGATAATGCACATAGGTCCATTTTCTGCAGAGGGTCCGACAATTGAAAGACTCCATAATTTCATTAAAGAGAATGGCTATGTATTCGATGGATTATCAGAGAAACACCATGAAATATATTTGAGTGACCCACGCAAAGCAGCGCCAGAAAAAATGAAAACAGTTGTCAGGCAACCAATAAAGAAATAACCTGAAAAGTCAATGTTGCATAGCACTATACAAGAATAAGGAAATCAAGAATTAGATAAGGAGTTTTGTATGACCCTTTCATGGAATGATAATTATCCAGACAGGGAAGTTCTAAGAAAGGAAGTTAACTTCATGCTCGAAGCCTTTGTAGAGGTTTTGTTGGAGGAAATACCAAAGTCAGCGATAGAAATGATATATTTTAAAGGTTCAGCACAAAAGAATTGGGAATCTCCTCTTGACTATGTTCCTGAAATAAGCGATGTAGACATACATCTGCTTTTCACAGATAATTCTTCAACTGAAAAATATTTAGGATCGACATCCAAAGCTTTACATATCCTTTCCAAAATAGAAAAGAGATACTTTTTGAAAACAGAAAAACCACTTCATGTTCCAAGACCTCAATTAGTTATTCTGAATCGTCTTTTACAGGAAGAGGATTTCATTCCAACACCCAAAAGTGTGGTCTCGGTCTTGTATGGAAAGGATTATCCAAAACCTGACTATAGTGACCAGGAAAGAATGAGGGCGATCGATTGTAATAGATTAATCGAAGAAGAGAACTTTCTTTCAGAATTTCCACTGAAGATCATTGACAGACCCTCAAAGTATCTCTGGGAATCCTTAAGGGCAATAGTCTGGCACGTTTCACCAGTTGGTTCCAGGGTTCTCAGTATTAAGGGTATTTCATATGAAGAGGTCTGGACAATGAACCGGACAAAAATCGTTGCTTTTCTGCAAGAATTAGGAGAGCACCAACTTGCTCAAGATTATACTCAATTTTATATAAGTGCGTGGGGTTATTTCTTATCAGACTATTCAGACACCGAAGCTGGTAGAAAGTCACTCCTTGCTGGTGTTAATGCATTGAGTAAAGCAGTCGAAATTGCAAAATCCTGGCTCTCAAAGCAAACTGCTTCCTGAATTCCAGTTCCTTATTGATAATTATTTAGTAAGAGTTTAAACCAAAGGAGTTTTTCCCTGTCTATATTACAAAGAGGAGGAGAGATGAAGCGAACAGTTTGTTTTCTATTGGTGATTTTCTATTTTTCTTGTCTCTACGGACAGGAATTTGAGAAGGTAAAGACCTTATCTAAAGAAGTGAAAATCCTTAACCTTCTGAATGGAATTGAGTTGTCGGAGACACAAAAGGAATCAATTAGAAAAAGCATTGGGAAGGTTGAGCAGATAGAGGAAGACTTCCATAGGGAAGTTGAGGAGAAAACTGAGCTCTTTCAGGCTGGGCTTGAGAAATCTGTTGAGGTTTTAAGTGAAGGAAGAGAACTTCCTCCTTCATTAAAGAAGGAAATCTCCTCACATAATCATCAGCTGACAGAGATGCACAGGGAAAAGGAGGAGGAAATATTTGAAGTTGCTCTTGATGTGAAAAACATACTTGAACCTCAACAGGTCTATCAGCTTGAAACTTTCATTCCCTGTCTTGTTCCTCCACCAGGTAAGGCGAGGGTTGGACAGACAGAAAACCATGAATCTATAGGAAAGCGACTTGATAAAATAAGGAATTTACCAGAGAATGTTTATTGGGCTCAGAGGGAACGTATAATCGATATGGCAATAAAGAAAGAAAAAAAGCACCTACCTATCCTTGCGGTGTTTGATGAGGAAGCTGAGAGGGAGAGGATTGGAGGCCTTCTTGATGAAATCAGGAGTATGAGTGATGTTGACTTCGCTCTTAATATGGAAGAGGTTTCAGAGGAATTTAAGATGCAAGTTGAGAAAGGGAATCCCGAAAGTAAAGTGTTAAGAAAAATCAGAGGATTCTTGCTTGATCCACTTGTGCTGAAGCATATTTGAAGACGACCGCAGACGGTTGACGGTTGACCGAAGATAGTATGGAAGAGATAGAAATTTAAAAATAGGTAAGCTTCAATAGGCTAGGCATCTTGCCTTACATCTCTCATCATTGTGAACCCCTTTAGAAGCCTGCAGCATACAATGGTGATGAAACTAAAATTCACTCTATAACGAATAGGAGTCCCGTTTCGATTTGACACTTCAATAGATGAGGCTTCCAGCCTCATATTCTTTGGTATTGTGAGTCAGGATGGCTCACCTGTTGTTTTTCTTGTAAGCCAAGATACCTTACCTGTTATTTTTGTATTTTCGGCTGTTAAGAGAGCTTTCTCTCCTTATGTTTGGTCTTATGTCTTTTGTCTCATGTCTTAAGTCTGAACTTGCATTCATTTCACCTTTATATAACCCTTCATCTTCTCAAATGTTTTGTCTCCGATACCTTTGATTCTCTTTATCTCCTCGATTGTTCTGAAACCATTATATTTTTTTCTATAATCAATGATTTTCTTTGCATAAGCTGGACCTATCCCTGGAATCTGTATAAGTACTTCAATCCTGGCAGTGTTGATATTTATTTGACCTTTTTGTAGTTCTTTCTTCTTTATCTCCATCTCGTTTTTTTCTTGGTACGGAAGTGGCAGATTGTAATTAACAGGATTCTGTTTCATTCTTTCTTCTTTCATTTTCTTTTCAAAATCCTTGATAATATATGCAGGTGCGAATGAAGGATGATTAAGTTTATACAGGTAGATAGAGGTTCCCAAAACGAGAATGAAGATTAGAAATAGTATTGCAAACCGTTCCTGCGGTGTGAAAAATTGCATAATTAGAAGAGGATTTTCACTCCTGATTTTATAGTTCTTCCAGGGAAATAGACATCCCCTATAAACCGTCCCATGTTATTACTGATATTAAGCACTCCCACATCCATTGATGCATTTTTCAGTATCTTTAGTTCAAGGGTTGAGCAGAGTATATAGTAGGGTTCAATCTCTTCCCCATTACCATCGTAAGTCTGAGAGACATACTGAACATTATTTAGAAGAGATATAGGTTTTGAGGGGTACAGATCAATATCCATCGATAGTCGATAAAAAGGAAAGTAAGGGAGGTTTTGTTTATAGAATGGTGTATAGTCTATATAAAAATCTGAATTCAAAGCAAAAAGGTTTTTTAAAACCTTGAAGTTAAGAAGAAAGGATGTAAATGTAATCGTTGTGTCCATATTCTTATAGGATAAAAAGTGGTTCCCTTTCTCTATTGCAAAGATGGGTTGTTTTGTCTTCCTGGAACATATGCTTATTTTCACAAGGAAAGAGGTGTCAATTACAGCATTCATCTGGAACGTACCATTTATCAGATTTAGAGGAACTTCAAGTGATTCAGGGAAAGTGATATAAGGGAGACTGTAGGTACTACTTAGATCGGTTTCATAAGATTTACCATCGAGTTTTACTTCACAGGAAAAATACTTGTTTATAAGATAGATGGCATGGAGGGATGGTGTGAAAGAGGTCTGAGAGATAACCTCAGCTTTAATCCCAGGAATAATAAAAAGAAAATCTTCATAAGCAAATCTGTCCGATATTCTTATGTGAAATATCCTTTTCCTATAAACAAAGTACGGAGAATGGGAGTAACCCAGTCCGATTGAAAGCATATTGGCATAACCATATAACCTGTGGAGGTTTGATGATATCGTGTAATCATAATTTCTGTCAAATCGATCTGTGTTTGCGAATAATTCCCATAGATAGCCATCTTTTTCAGTTATGAGATATGAGGTAAAGGAGAAAATCTCTTTTCTTAAATCAAACCATGTTGTATTTCTATATCTTAGAGAAATGGAGTCCTCATTATAGTGAAACGAGGTTCCTATAAAATCAGTTTTTGTGCTGTCATAGATTGAAAACTCTTTCCTTCCAACATTAATTGCATAATTTGTATTTGGGTGAGTGAAACCTATGTTTATTTCCGTATTATAATCGAGTTCCCTATTGATTTCACCTGTTAGCTCAAACATTGGCGAGACAGGAGGAGTGCTTTTAATATATTCCCATTCTTCTATGTCTTTAAATAGCTCTGTTGGTGGTGTGAAGGGATATGTTATATTTACATCTATACCCTCTATACTGGAGCTCGTATTAGGAAGGAGAATAATTAGTGAGAGAAGCAAAATGAAGATTGGTGTCCTGATAAGTGAACTGGAAATTGAGAAATTCATCCTGACTGACTCATTCTTGATTTTCGCATTTTCCTATTTTCTTAACTTCGGCTTCTGTAAATTTTCACTAATTCTTTCTTCCGCTATGTATTTGGCTATGCTTTTCTTATATGGTTTTTTAAGAATACCTTTCTCTGTAATTACTCCAGTAATAAGTTCATGTGGGGTTACATCAAATGCTGGGTTGAAGACATTAGTATGAGTAGGAGCAGTCTTGATTCTTGAATAGTTTCGTACTTCCTCTGCAGCCCTTTCTTCAATGGGTATTTCATTACCCGTTTTTATGGAAAGGTCAAATGTTGTTGATGGTGCAGCAATATAGAAATCAACCTTGTGTTTCTTAGCAAGGACAGCAAGTGAGTATGTACCAATTTTGTTTGCAGCATCACCGTTTGATGCTATTCTATCAGCACCGACAACAATAAGGTCAATCAGTCCTTCTTTGATTACAGTTGCACGTGCGCTATCAACTACAAGTGTCACAGGAACACCGTTCTTTCTAAGCTCCCAGGTTGTTAACCTGGCTCCCTGAAGAAGTGGCCTTGTCTCTCCTACATAAACATGAACTTTTTTCCCCATTCTTTTTGCAGCATATATTACTCCGAGAGCTGTCCCCCATCCACCTGTTGCTAGTGCCCCTGCGTTGCAGTGTGTCATTATTCTTGCAGTTTGTGGAACAAGGCGTGCACCATTTTCTCCGATCTTATTACAGAGTTCTATGTCTTCGTTATGTATCTTTTTTGCTTCCTTAAGAATAATGGAATGGAGTCTCTTTGTATTTTCCCTTTTGTAAACTTCAACAATTGCTTTCATTCTGTCGAGAGCATAAAAGAGATTTACTGCTGTTGGCCTTGTTCCTCTTAATATTGCAATATCCTTCAGTATTCTACCCTTTGCTCTTGTTATCTCAAGATTCTTTGAAGAGAGAGAGGAAAGTGCAACACCGTAACCAGCTGCTACACCAATTGCTGGTGCACCTCTAATGGAGAGTCTTTTTATACAGTTTGCGAGCCCCTTTACAGATTTAATTTCAAGATATTCTTCCTTTTGTGGGAGTTTTGTCTGGTCAAGAATAATAACAGTATTATTCTTCCACTCAATAGTCCTGAATCGCATACTACTCCCCCATTAATTGAATAACGACTTCTCTTTTTCTTGGTCGTGCATCGAAATCGAGAAGCACGATCTGCTGCCAGGTTCCGAGTGTTAACTTTCCGTTTTCAAAAGGGATAGTTATGGAGGGACCATAAAGAGCGGCTCTCATATGTGAGAAACCGTTTCCATCATGCCAGGTTTCGTTATGGTGATAGTAAGCGTCTTTTGGAATGATTTTCTCCACGAATTTAGGTATATCTTTTTTTAATCCAGGTTCATACTCTACAGTTGTAACTGCACCTGTGGAACCAGGGATGAAGACAGTAGCAATGCCATTCTTGGCCTTACATTTATCGATAAATTGTCCAACATCCTTTGTTATATCTATCACATCAGAGAATCCTTTTGTATCTTTTACAATCGTTGTTAATTTAGTTGTCATCTCTCCCTCCCAGGCTAATATTCATTATACATGATTCCACAGAATTTTATTAGATTACACCGATTAGGAAAAGAACTTTGCCTTTCTCAGCATCCTCATTACGGTCTTTTTAGGGAAACCTACTATATTCGAATAATCACCTTTTATATCCTCAACAAGATGTTTCCCTTCACCCTGAATAGCATAAGCTCCAGCTTTATCGGATGATTCACCCTTTGATACATATTCCTCTATAGATTCTATACAATGTCTGGCAAATTTGACTTCTGTCTTTGTGATTACCTTATCTTCATACTCTTTTTCCTTGTTAATAAGTGTTACCCCTGTTATGACAGCGTGCCACCTATCGTTGAGTTTTGCTAAGATGAGAACAGCATCTCTGTCATCCTTTGGTTTTCCTATGATTTCATTATCAAGAACGACGATTGTATCCATACCAAGTACAAATTCATCCGGAAACTCGTTAGCAACAAATTCTGCCTTTCTCTGCGAAAGATGGAGCGCAACTCCTTCGGGGTTCATTTCAAGACCTTCAATTTCCTTACTTTCATCCAGATCGGTCATTACAGAGAGATAAGGAATATTCAATTCATCTAAAGCATCTTTTCTTCTTGGCGAAGTAGATGCAAGTATTATTCTTTTCATGCAATCATAATACTAAAATATTATGTAAAGTCAAGAAAAAACCTTTAGTCAGAGATTTATAACTTTTTTAAAAATCTCCCCAAAAAGATGGTTGACAGGTTTGATGAAGTGGGTTATAGTAAGTCCCGAAATAGACTTAGAAGAAATTCTCCTGTAAGGAACGTTTTTTTGCCATGTTATCATAGGTGTCAATAAGGAAGCAATCTAAACAGACGAGGTTGTGGAAATGGAAACCAGAAAGAAAGGAGATACAAAACTATAGGTTCGAATTTAGGAAAAATTGAAGCAGCAGAAATTAAGAAATTTGAAATTTGGAAATTCATTTTTAGATCTTTAGTTGTTATTTTCGTAATTTCCATTTTCATATTTTCGTTTTTTTAATTCTGTGCTGTTTTCATTATTAAGGAGGGAAATTGAAGGATTTTGCAAAGAAGGTAATTGGACTACTTAAGACAAGGAGGGTTGATTACGGGGATATAAGGATTGTAAGGAATAGAACAGAGGTTTTGAAAGTCAAAAATGAGAAAACGGATACTGCAACTTATAGTGAAAATATAGGTTTTGGAGTAAGGGTTGTTGTCAACGGTGCATGGGGATTTGCATCCAGCTCCAGGGTTACAAAAAGAGAGATGGAGAGTGTGGTTAAAAATGCTATTGAAATTGCGAGAGGAAGCAGTAGAGTAAAGAAAGAGGATGTAAGATTTAGTAGAGAGAAAACCTATGTAGATTCCTATAAAACAGAGTATAAAGAAAATCCTTTCCAGATTTCTCTTGAGAAGAAACTTGGTCTTCTTTATGCTATCTCTGATAAGATGAAGAAATTTAAGGGGATTTCATTGAGAGAATCAGGGATCATGTTTTATTCAGATGAAAAGGTTTTTGCAAACACCGAAGGGAGTCTTATTGAGCAGGAGATTATGGAATCTGGTGGTGGATTGAAGGCTACTACAATAAAAGGAAACGACATTCAGGTACGCTCTTTCCCCGCAAGTTTCGGTGGAGATTTCGCAGCTTGTGGTTATGAATTTATTGATGAACTGGAACTGCTTGAGAATGTTGAACCGACCTGTGAGGAATGCCTAAAACTGCTTTCGGCAAAAACCTGCCCCTCTATTGAAAAAGCAACGATAATCATAGATACAGACCAGTTAGCTCTCCAGGTACATGAATCCATCGGTCATGCAGTTGAACTAGATAGAGTAATGGGGATGGAAGAGAGCTATGCAGGAACGAGTTTCGCAACGATAGACAAGTTAAATGATTTCAAATACGGTTCCGCTATAGTAAATGTTTATGCAGATGCAACCATTCCACAGGGTTTGGGAACATTTGGGTACGATGATGAAGGTGTGAAAGCAAGAAGAGTTCCAATAATTAAAGATGGGATTTTCAAAGGTTATCTAACAAGCAGAGAAACAGCATGCAGGATTGGAAGAAAGAGCTCAGGAGCAATGCGTGCAGATGGATGGAACAGGATTCCTCTGATTAGAATGACAAATGTAAACCTGGAGCCCGGCAAATGGACTCTTGATGCGCTAATCACTGATACAAAGGATGGGATTTTCTTTAAGACAAATAGAAGCTGGAGTATAGACCAGAGAAGAGTTAACTTCCAGTTTGGAACTGAGATAGCCTATAGAATTAAGAACGGTAAAATTAAGGAGATATACAAAAATCCAACGTATTCTGGCATAACACCCTCTTTTTGGGGATCCTGCGATGCAATCTGCGATGAAAACCATTGGAAGCTATGGGGGATCCCCAACTGTGGAAAGGGTGAGCCAGGACAGACAGCGCACGTTGGTCACGGTGTATCTCCTGCTCGATTTAGAAATGTAAGAGTAGGTCTAATTTGATTTAACTACATTAGTTGCTTTTGGACCCTTATCACCTTCAGTAATCTCAAATTCTACTTCATCACCTTCGTTTAATGTTTTGAAACCTTCTCCCGTAATCTCAGAGAAGTGTACAAAGACATCCGGTCCATCTTCTTGTTGAATAAAACCAAAACCTTTGTTTTCATTAAACCATTTAATAGTACCTTTTGGCATATAAATTCACCTCCTTTCATTCAAGTATAAATCTTTCCCTTATGTGAAGATCTTTATCAATCTTTTCAATATACTCATGTTTTTCTGCTTCATTGAATTCTTTTGCTGAAATTACCGAACCATAGATATCACCAATATAAAAGGTAGCAGCAAATCCAAGAGCAATATAAGAAGCTCTTTTCCTGTCATCTTTCCAGTAGATATATGAGATTACACCAGGGATTGCCACTGTAAGAAAAGAGAAAAAAGCATCTCCGTATCTTTCCGTGTAAAACCTTCCTGAACCAGGGATAATGGACGACAAAAGTGCAGAGAATGCAACATTCTTTTTAGAGATTTCAGAATCCGCTTTCTCGGAATACTGGTAGAGTTTATCAGAAATAGAAGAGAGGAATGAATTAGTTAAGGATACTGAAAATCCTTCCCTGGACTTTTTCCAGTTTCCCTCTTCAATATAAGACCATCCTTTTAGTATTATTGCAGTGTCAGAATTGTAACTCTTGAATAAGATTCGTGCATTTTCTGTATTGCCTGATAAAAGGTGGAGTTTCCCTTTCTCCATTTTTATGAATCCATTATCTTCTAATGTGTTCAAGTAGTCCATTGCATCGTCATATCTATAAGCTTTTTTATATGAAGAAAAGACTCTCTTTTTGGCAAAGAGAATTTTCTCCTGGTTTTGTGAAAGAAAGATAAATCTTTTATATTCTGTAATAGCTCTAAAGTAGTCCTCTTCCTCGAAAAGATAATTTGCGAAGGAGAGTTGTTCTTCTGATGGAGTTATGTCTATGATAAGAAGCATAAGTAGCAGGCTAAATATTTTTTCCTCCTATCTTTACAGCATCTTTTCCAGCTATTTTGTTTAAGGAGTCTATTAATTCCTTATTTATTTCGATCTGTGCATTAGGTTTAAGGGGAACAGTTTCCTTATAATCCTTAATAATTAAATAGAAGTCTTTTTTCCCAATGTGATTATCTAAGACCTTCTTAATATCGGAAAGCAGACTTTCTGTTAGTGTTTCGACGGAGAGATGCAGTTCTAATCTCTTTATAAAATTTTCTCGTAGTTCATCCATGGTCAGTATTTTAGACGCAACAATACTTGGCTTTTCGGATTTCTTGGCGTTTGTTCCTTTCCGTCCCTTTACAATAATTGCATTTCCAACCCTTAATTCCTGCCAGCACTTCTTGAATAATGTTGAAAACACGACCACATCGAAATATCCATTTAAATCCGCAAGTGTCAAGAATGTCATGTCGTTGCCTTTTCTATCCTTTGTTTTCCTTCTTTCTTCAATAATTCCGCCGCAGATTACCTCTTTTCCATCAGTAACTGAATCCAGGTTGTTCGAGGAATGAGTTGCGAAGCTTTTTACCTCTTCGAGATAGTTTTCGTAAGGATGACCAGAGAAATATAGACCAAGTGCTTCATTCTCATTGAGTAATATTTTTATTTTATTCCATTCTTTTACATTCAAGAGATTCTCTTTAACAGGGCTCATACCAGGCAGGGAATCGAAAAGTCCCGCCTGACCCAAAGCCCTTTCTTTTCTGAGATTACTCATTTCTTTAAGAGTTCTCTCTATGGATGCAAAAAGTTTTGCTCTGCTTTTTTCTACACAGTCGAAAGCCCCTGCCTTGACTAAACCTTCTATTGCTTTTTTGTTCACAATCTCAGGATTAAGTCTCAGAACAAAATCAAAAAGCGCTTTGTATGGACCATTCCGTTCCCTTTCATTTACGATTTCTCTTGCTGCTTTCTCACCAACATTCCTAATAGCAACCAGACCGAAATAGATCTTTCCCTTAACAGGTTTAAACTTCATATAAGAACTATTTATGCTTGGTGGAAGCACTTCTATGTTGTGGTTCTTGCAGTCTTCAATAAAGTAACGGACTTTCTTGCTAATATCCATGACAGAACTGATATTGGAAGAAAAGAATTCTACTGGAAAATGTGTCTTCAGGTATGCTGTCTGGTATGCAAGTTGTGCATATCCTGCTGCATGGGACTTGTTAAAACCGTAGCCAGCGAAAGGTATCATCATTTGAAATATTTCTTCAGCTGTTTTCTCGTCGACATGATTTTTTTTTGCATTTTTTATAAAATCAATTCTTTTAGAATCCATTACATCCAGCATCTTTTTCCCCATTGCCCTTCTTAAGGTATCCGCCTCCCCCAGTGTGAAATTTGCGATCAAACTCGCAGTCCGCATTACCTGTTCCTGATAGATCATTATTCCGTAAGTATCTTTTAAAACCTCCTCAAGAAGTGGATGGGGGTATGTAACCTGTTTCTTTCCTTTCTTCTTGAGTATAAATTCTTCTATATGTTTCATTGGACCAGGCCTATATAGTGCGATTGCTGCAATGATATCTGAAAACTTATCAGGGGCTAAGTTTTTTAAAACCTCCCGCATCCCGCTCCCCTCTACCTGAAATATCCCTGTTGTATCTCCTCTTTTAAGCAGGGAATATGTTTCTGCATCATCAAGGGGGATATTATCAATGTCCAATTCCTTATTGTTTTCTGCAAGTAATTTTAATGTATTTTCAATTACAGTAAGTGTTCTTAAACCAAGAATATCTATCTTAAGAAGTCCCACTTCTTCAACGGATTTCATATCGTACTGTGTTGCAATCGTTCCTTCATCACGGCTCATATAAAGGGGGACATAATCAGTTAATGTTCCAGGCGTTATAACAACCCCTGATGCATGGATGGAGGCGTGTCTGTTTAATCCTTCCAATCTTTCAGCGATTGTTATTAGTTTTTTATACTCCTCTTTCTCTTTAATAAGTGTTGAGAAATTCTTGTCCTCGAGTGAGCTCTTTATCGTAACATTCATCTCATCAGGAACACGTTTTGCAATTTTGTCTACCTCATCATAAGGAAGTCCGAGTACTCGACCAACATCTCGTATTACACCTTTAGCTCCGAGTTTACTGAAAGTGATGATTTGAGCAACACTCTTTTTACCATATTTTCGAAAAAGGTATTCAATTATTTCACCCCTTCTATCATCGCAGAAGTCAATATCGACATCAGGCATTGTTATACGTTCTGGGTTGAGGAACCTTTCGAATATAAGGTCAAAATCAAGTGGATTGATACTTGTAATGCCGAGTACATAAAGAACAAGACTGCCAGCTGCAGAACCTCTTCCAGGTCCTACCCTTATACCTTTTCCTTTTGCAAATTGAATCAGGTCTTCTATGATAAGACAGTAATCACATAAATCCATCTTTTTCATCGTTTCAAGTTCAAGATTCAGTCTTTCATCCATTTCTGGTGTGATAGTGGAGAATTTTCGCTTCAATCCTTGCCAAGCTAAATAGGAAAGGTATTCATTTGCTGATGTGTACCCTTCCGGTAATGAGAAGTGCGGGAACTGAACCTTTATGGTCTCGAGTTGGAGATCAACGTTGCATTTCTCTGAAAGCAGAACAGTATTTTCAATAGCTTCAGGTATGTCATTGAATAACTTTTTCATCTCTTCAGGTGATTTGAAATATATTTCTTTTGTTTCAAATTTAAATCTATTCACATCTTTTAGTTCATCCTTTGTCTGAAGTGCAAGAAGAACATCGTGTGCTTCAGCATCTTCTTTTGTAAGGTAGTGTACATCATTTGTTGCAACAATGGGTATATTAACATCCTTTGATAGTTTTATGAGACCTGCATTAATTTTTTCACTTCCTTCAAGACCAAGCCTCATTAATTCAAGATAAAAATTTGATTTTCCAAAAAGATCTTTATAAAAAAGGGTAATCTTTTCTGCAGCTTCGTAATTATCACTTGAGAGTGCGAGTGATATCTCACCCTGCGAACAGGCAGACATTCCTATAAGTCCTTTATGGTATTTGTGAAGCACCTCTTTATCAATCCTCGGTCTATAATAAAATCCTTCTATGTAGGCAACGCTCGAAAGTCTCATAAGGTTTCTATAACCTTCCTCATTTGCTGCAAGAAGGGTAATGTGGGTGTAATTTTTTTTCTGTTTTGAAGGTTTCTTATGAAGATCTTCCCTTGCTACGTATGCTTCCATTCCAATAATAGGTTTAACTCCGTTTTTTAGTGCCTCTCTATAGAATTTTATTGCTCCAAAAAGATTTCCATGATCAGTGATAGCAAGAGCTGGCATCTTCCATTCTCTAGCTTTTGCTACCAGTTCATTAATCTTACATGCTCCATCAAGAAGACTATAGTCCGTATGAACATGGAGGTGAACAAACCGTGTGTGTTTCATTAGTTGACCTTACCCCCCTTTTTCACAAGAACTCTATATACCCTTCTTTTTGAAACTCCAATCACCTGGATTGAGATGTTATCAAGTGTTAATATCTCCCCCTTCTGGGGTATCCTTTCAAGCGTATTTACAACAAGTCCACCGAGAGTCTGAACATCTTTGATGTCAAAATCTGTTCCCAGAATTTCGTTGAAGTCATCTAACTCTATTCTTGCATTTACAAGATAAATACCCTTCTTTATTTCCTTTATAGGGGTTTCTTCTCTATCAAGTTCATCTTGCAATTCACCAACAATTTCTTCGATGAGATCTTCCATTGTTATTAGTCCGCTTACACCACCGTACTCGTCAACAACAATGGCAATCGAAATTCTCTTTCTCTGAAACTCCCTTAGGGTATCGAGAATTCTTTTTGACTCAGGAATGAAATAGGGGAATCTCATTATATCACAAGCCCTCAAGTCTTCCCTTGTGCCCCAGAAGAGTAAAAGTTGGTCAAGATAGACTATTCCTACAATATTATCTATATTCTTCTGATAGCAAGGAAGCTTTGAGAAACCCTCTTTTCTGAATACCCCTAATATCTCCTCTATTGTATCAGAAACCTTAACAGCGACCATCTCTATTCTCGGAACCATAACTTCTCTTACAGGTGTGTCGCCAATTTCAAAGATGCTTCTGATGAGTTCTTCCTCATCCTCGGTGATAATTCCATTCTCCTCTCCCTTTGCAATAATCTCTCGGAGCTCTGCTTCGGTCTCGACAGTTAGGGGTCTCTTTCTCTTTCTCAACAGTTGCCTGAATCGTTTACCTATTTTTAACATGAATACTCCTATCATCCGGCAGGACAATTCCTCCAGAGACAATTATTTTAAAACCCCACTCGATTGGGATATTAGTTTTAATAATCTCACCTTCAGGAATTATAAGAAAGAAACCAGAGGTAGGATTAGGGCTCGTTGGAACAAAGACATTAACACAGTTTAAGTCTCCGTGTTTCTCTATCTTCCACCTTGTTTCATTTGTTACGAAAGCGAGAGTATAGATACCTTTACGTGGGTATTCGATTAGAACAACTTCTTTAAGGGCAGACCTATCAATAAAAAGGGTATCTGTTAGTTGTCGCGCACTTGAATATACAGACCTAACCAATGGAAGTTTCGAAAAAAACCTGTCAGTCGATCTTAAAAGCCACCTACCAATGAAACTTGAGGTTATCATACCGATGAAGAATATAACAATGATCAGTGTAAAGAAACCTATAATTGTTATAGCGTAAGGAGGGAAAGTGGATAACCTAGGAATATACTTCAAAACCCTTCCCGCAATATTTCCAAGTAGGTTTACAAGGAAAATAATGACAAAAACTGTAAATCCAAGAGGAAGGATTGTAATAATGCCAGCTAAAAAGAATGACTTAAGTCCCTTTTTCAGAGGTCTTTTCTTCTTCACATCAATAATTTTTGTTGTTTACCTATTGGGAAAAAAAGTTTCTCTTTAGGGAACAAATTTGACGGTTTTACGACTTCTTCCATATTACTCTTTACCCTACTTCATCTCTTACTAATACTAACTTCATTGAATCATAAATCGTTTATAGAAGAATTGAGAAAGACTTGTCTTTCAAGGTTCTCTTCTTCTAGAAATCAAAAACCTCTTTTTCACTTACTGGGAAAACTAAATTTCTTTTCAGGGAATTGATTTAGCGGTTTTTCAACTTCTTCCATATTTCTACTACTCTACTTCTTCTCCATATTACTTAAACCATAATATATAGTAAATTCATTTTAAAGTCAAGGGAAAAATGAAATTCTTTTCAGATTTCTTATTCTATAAGAAATCTTTGATTACACAGATTATGGTTAAGATCACACAGATTCCTGATACAGAATACAGAGGTCAGAAAACAGAAGTCAGAGAACGCGGAGGATGATAAGGCGTAGAGCGTGATGCGTAGGGCGTAAGTAGAAGGATAAATGAGATGAGAATTAGAGCATCCTATTTGATCATTAATAATTGGTTGGTTTTTTTATAATCCCCTGCATTGAATCTAAGGAAATAAACTCCACTTGTGACTTTTTCACCAGTATTATTTCTTCCATTCCAGGAGATGACAGTAGGGAGTAAGGAGTAGGTAGTAGGGAGCGAAAATTCTTTAACCAAGCAACCAGCAACATTATAGATTCTTAATGAAATATCTCCAATCTTCCATCTTTCATCTTCCATCATCAATCTTATTTCAACCCTGTCCCTGAATGGATTTGGGTAGTTAGTTAAAAGAATTTGACCTGATGCTCCCTTTTCATTTCCTTCTTCAACCCCTATTGGTTCCATAACGTCAATCCAGCCTGTTCCACACTGGTACAGGAGATGGTATGCAGAGGCAGAGTTCCATCCTGAAATTCCGATTGCGAACCAGTCCTCTTGCAGTAAGTCCTCCATATCCTGACAAGCTTCCTCCCCAAGGTCCCATGAGTTCCACCCCATGTCTCCTGTGTAATTGCTTACGTAACAATTTCCATCTGCAGCATCATTGTAAATTGTTATTGCACTGGAAATAGAGGGTCTGTTTTCTATTGACCAAATATCGTGGTCCTCATTATATACAGGCCATTGGGCACAGTTAAGGTTCAGACTGACGCTATCGATTGTTGTTGTATCAGGAATAATCTCTGTGTTAAACTCCACAAATCCTCTGTAAAAGTATGTGTCATTTACACTAATGTAGTCTGTAGTTATACCACAAACGTTTTTTTCTTCAAATAGTCCATCTACAAATCCACTGTGAGATTCTTCAATCTCCCAATCAAAACAGCTAGAACAGGTATCTTCCATATCTTCAAGCATCCCATTCTCATCGATATAATGGACTGGACATAGGAATATTCTGAATACCAGTCTCCCATTTTCTGTTTCGAATACCTTTGAATTTAATGTTCTCGCACACACAATCTCTTGTGAAGGTTTATAATTTTTATACAAGAGATTGTGTCCCTCTTTTGAAAATTCGCTATAGAGACTGTTATCTTCTCCAGTAAGGGGGATAAATGTGAAAAATAGCATAAAGAAAAAGGGTATTTTAACACCTTTCATTTGTCTTTTTTTTGTTATGATTACAATTATTGTAGAGCAAAATAGCAATTTGTCAAGGTTTTTTTCTTGAAGGAGAATATCCAGGAAACTCTATGTAAAATTATGGAAATAAGTCCCTATATTACATAAGGATACAGTCAGTAGAAAAGTCAAAAAAACACTTGATAAATAGGTAGATTTATGTTAAAATATGTATAGACATGTATATAGAAAAATTGGTCCTTGAGAACTTTCGTAACTATGATGAGAAGGATATTAGGTTTGATAAATCAGGTTCTTTTATTTGTGGGATGAATGCTTCAGGAAAGACAAATTTGCTCGAATCTATGTATATCCTTGCTTACGGAAAGTCTTTCAGAACAATGAATCTTGAAGAGTTAGTAATGCATTCAAAAGAGTATTTCAGAGTAGAAGGTTTTTTTAACGGTGCAAGCAAAAAAAAGATAGAATTTCGTTTTTCGAAGAGAAAAAAGAAAATCCTCGTTAATGATGTTGAAATAACAAGCATGAAGGAATTAATAGGAAATGTTGTGCTTATCCTTCTTTCCCTAAATGATATAAATCTAATTACTGGAGAACCGGCAATTAGAAGACGCTTCCTTAATTCCTTGCTTTCTCTTTTATACTCTGATTATCTTTCTGATTTACTTGATTATAGAAGGGTTTTGCGGCAGAGAAATAAAATCCTCTTTTTAAGAAAGCTCGGGAAGAGAAATGACGTATCAGGGATAGATGGATGGACTAAGGAACTTATCCAGATTGGTAGTCGGATTGTTGAGAAGAGATTATCCATCATGGAAGAGTTAAATAAGTGTGTTTCATTCTATTATACACTATTCTCTCCCCAAAAGGACAAATTGTTCATTAAGTACTCTCCGTCCTTTGAGATAAAGAATGATATAGAAGATTGTTTCAAGGAAAGCATATATGAGAGAAGAGACGAGGAGCTAGACAAAGGCATGACACTCACAGGACCTCACAGAGACGAACTTCTGATAACAATAAATGACTTGGCCATTCGTAAGTTTGCATCCGAAGGAGAGCAGAGAACATGCGCTATTTCTCTTAAGATTGCACAGGCCTCTTTCCTGAAGAGTAAAAAGAAGAATGACCCGATTATCCTCATTGATGAAGCTGTTGCTGAACTTGATAAGGTAAGAACAGAGAAGGTTATTAGCAATGCGATAGATACCGGACAGTGTTTTATCGCGACAACAAATTGTGAAATGATGAATGATATGACAGCTCTGACAATGATAGATGTAGATGGACAAACCTAATGATGAATTATTACGGATGAATTACTGTATTTCTTTAGTACAGAGATTTAAAGACTCAACTCTAGTCTTTCTGCTGTTATGGTTTTTAATCTGGGGAATCAGACATAATAACTCAAAAAGAATCTATGCTCATCTGTGATATTTTTTTGTTTTAATTAAATGAAAAAAGCAGGTAGTATTCTTGATAAGGTAATGCAAAAACTGGGACTCACAAAGAGGTACAATGAACAAAAATCTCTTCTTCTGTGGAAAAAGGTGGTTGGATCGCGGATTTCAAGTAAGACAAATCCACTGTATGCGAAGAATGGTAGATTGGTTGTAGAAGTGGAGAATTCTGCGTGGATGAATGAGCTACTGTTTTTGAAACCAAAGATTATTGAGAAACTTAATAGAGAAATTGACAAATTGGTAATAGAGGACATAATTTTCTTATTGAACAAGCATCCCGACAGGGATTCGGATGTATAATTGGATATTTAATGTGATAAAATCAAATCATTATACAAAGGGGTGATGTAATGGTATACGACGCCAAAAGCATACAAGTATTAAAGGGTATAGAGGCAGTTAGGAGAAGACCCTCGATGTACATTGGAGATACAGATACAAGGGGTTTACACCATTTGGTTTTTGAAGTTGTTGACAATAGTGTTGATGAGGCTATGGTAGGAAGGTGTGATAAGATAAAAGTCAATATTCTTGAGGATGGCAGCATTAGTGTGATTGATAATGGGAGCGGGATACCTGTTGATATGCATCCTCAACTGAAGAGACCAGCAGTAGAAGTGGTCCTTACAACTCTCCACGCAGGTGGCAAGTTTGACAGGAAATCATACCAAATTTCAGGTGGACTCCATGGTGTAGGTGTATCAGTTGTAAATGCTCTATCAGAGTGGCTTGAGGTTGAGGTAAGAAGAGATGGAAATATTTATATGCAGAGGTTTGAGAAAGGGAAGGTAAAGAGTAACTTAAAGCAGATTGGTACTGCAAAAAAGACTGGCACGAAAATAAGGTTTTTCCCTGATAAAGATATATTCAAAACCCCAAAATTCAGTTTTGACATACTTGCAAATAGGTTACGTGAACTTGCTTTTCTGAATAAGGGTCTATTGATTTCATTGATAGATGAGAGGACAGGGGAATCAGCAGAGTTCCAATACAAAGGTGGAATTGTAGAGTTTGTTAAGTATCTTGATACGAACAAATCACCCCTTCACAGACCTATTTATTTCACTGGAAAGTCAAATGGATTAGAGATTGAAGTTGCAATTCAGTATACGGAGTCATATACCGAAAATATATTCACATTTGCAAATAATATTGATACAAAAGAGGGTGGCACTCATCTTGTTGGACTGAAATCTGCACTCACGCGGTCTTTGAATGAGTACAGTAAGAAGAATAACCTTATAAAGAATGAAGTTCCGAGTGGTGATGATGTGCGTGAAGGCATTACCTGCGTTCTTTCGGTGAATTTACCAAATCCACAGTTTGAAGGGCAGACAAAAACGAAGCTTGGGAACAGTGAGGTTAAAGGAATTGTGGAATCATTTATTGGAGAAAATCTCTCCAGTTATCTTGAAGAAAATCCAAAGGTATCGAATAAGATTATCGCTAAGGTTCTTGTTGCTACACGCTCAAGAGTAGCTGCAAAAAAGGCGAGGGAACTTACGAGAAGAAAGGGTTTACTTGAAAGCGATTCGTTACCTGGGAAACTTGCTGATTGTTCAGTATCGAATCCAGAGATGGCTGAGATTTTTATTGTCGAAGGAGATTCTGCTGGTGGTAGTGCAAAACAGGGAAGAGATAGAACATTCCAGGCAATTCTACCATTAAGAGGGAAGTTATTGAATGTAGAGAAAGCAAGACTCGACAAAATCCTCTCAAACCAGGGGATTAGGACAATTGTTTCTGCCCTTGGAACAAGTATTGGAAGCGATGACTTTGACGCTGATAGGGTAAGGTATCATAGGATTATAATAATGACTGACGCTGATGTTGATGGTTCACACATAAGGACACTTCTTTTAACATTCTTTTACAGATATGCAAAGGAACTAATAGAGAGGGGTTATGTTTATATTGCTCAGCCACCCTTATACAGGATTAAGAAGGACAAAGAAATCAAGTATGCTTTCGATGATAATGAATTGAAGAAGGTACTTGAGTCCATGGGTAAAAGTGATAAAGTGCACCTGCAAAGGTACAAAGGTCTTGGTGAGATGAACCCGGACCAGTTGTGGGAAACAACAATGGACCCCGAAACAAGAACATTAAAGAGGGTTACACTTGAAGATGTTGTTCAAGCGGAAGAAATTTTCACGATTCTTATGGGAAATGCTGTTGAACCCAGACGGAAATTCATAGAGGAGAATGCCCGGGGTGTTCAGAATCTTGATGTATAGTTGAATCAGAAGACAGAAGTCAGAAGACAGACGACAGATAAGGGCAATCGGAGGACAGATGACTAAAAACAGAAAACAAACAGTTATTAAGAGTGTTAACGATTTAAAAGTATACAAGTTAGCATATAAGCTAGCTATGGAAATCTTTGAGATATCAAAAAAGTTTCCAAAAGAAGAAACATTCTCCTTAACCGATCAAATAAGAAGGTCTTCTCGCTCAGTTGCTATCAATATTAGAGAAGGTTTTGCAAAGAGAAAATATGAGAACGTTTTTATAAAACAGTTAAATGACTCTTTTGGCTCTTCTGAAGAAACACGAGGATGGTTGAGCTTTGCCAAAGATTGTAAGTATTTAGATGTGAAACAATACAAGAGACTAGATGATAGGTATGACGAATTTAATGCAATGATTTATAGACTAATGAATAATTGGCAGAAGTACTCTAACTACTGACCTCTAATCTCTGTCATCTGTTTTCTGTTCTCCGTCTTCTGTCTTCTGACCTCTGGTATCCTATTTCGTCAACAGGTCAAAAGCTTCGAGGTATTTTTTCTGTGTATTTTTTATGACATCTTCAGGAAGTGAGGGGGCAGGTGGTTTCTTATCCCAGCTTGTAGTTTCAAGATAATCCCGTACATACTGTTTATCAAAACTTGGTTGGGCGTGCCCTGTTTCATATTCTGCAAGTGGCCAGAAGCGGGAGGAATCAGGGGTTAGAAGTTCATCAATCAATATAATCTTGTTATTTAATTTTCCAAATTCGAACTTTGTATCTGCGATAATAATGCCTTTCTTAAATGCATATTCCTTTGCCCATTTGTAAATGCTAAGGCTTGCTTCTTTAATTATTCCATAGTTCTCCGTACCTATGATCTCTTCTGCTTCTTTCCCAGAAATATTCATATCATGACTTCCTGTTGCTTTTGTTGATGGTGTGAAGATAGGTTCCTCCAGTTCATCAGCTTCAACTAACCCCTTCGGTAATTCTATTCCACATATACTACCTGTTTCTCTATAATCTCTCCATCCTGAACCTGCAAGATAACCCCTTACTACAGCTTCTATGGGTAAGAATTCTGTCTTTTTGGCAATCATAATTCTGTCTATTAATGACTTTTTATATTTCTCAAGTTGAGGAGGAAGGTCATTAACATCTCCAGATATGAGGTGGTTATCAATTATATTATTGGTTTTATTCATCCAGAATAAAGACATCTGGGTCAGTATCTTTCCTTTTTCAGGAATTTCACTACCAAGAACAACATCGAAAGCTGATATTCTATCGGAGGAGACGATAAGGAGGTTTTCTTCAAGATCGTAGACATCCCGAACCTTTCCAATTTTGAATACCTTAACATCGGCTAATCTTTCCATAATACCTCCTAAATGCTTACAAAATTATGACACTGATTTAAACAAATAGGTTGTGCTTGGGTGATAAGTGTCGAAGTTACAATTCTGTTTATAAAGAACTTAACTGAAGATGTCAAGTTAAAAACAGTAAGATACTCTCGCACGATGCGAAGCGATGTGCGAAAATGCGAAAAAATTCCACAAAAAATACTGATACATTGTTGTTAACTTTATATATCTATAACCTTGTATACCCTACTAAGGTGGCATAAAATATGCATAACTAATATTAATAGAATAAGGAAGTTAACTGAAAAGGAGATAATTAGGGAAAGATTACAGTTATTTGCGATTGATTCAGTAAGAATAAGGAGCAGTGACAATAAGGGTAATAATTTTTTCCTCGAGTTTCTCTGGGAGTCGTTTAATTTTAAAACCCAGATTTCTGCCTATGTGAATTGTTATGTAATTGGTGTTTATGACACATCACACCTGTAAGATAGAGAGAAAATAATGCTTGACAAAATTCTAAATTTCCATTATTATTATAGATTGAGAAAAACAAAGGAGGTTTTATGAGGAAGGCATTGTTCTTGATCGTACTTTTTGTGTTTGTAACAAGCCTTTTTGCAGCCAATTCAGAGCTTGAAAGTATCAGGCAAGCTATTGAGGAAAGTGGTGCAAAATGGCACGCAGGGATTACAACCATTTCCATCCTTTCAAAGGAGGAAAGGAGAATGCGTTTAGGTTGGTTGAAGGAATATGATCCTACACCAGAAGAGAGAGGAATGTACCCTGCATTTCCACCTGAACGAACGTATCCTGAATCACTTGATTGGAGAAACTACGATGGTGTCAATTATATAACACCAGTAAGGAATCAAGGGGCATGTGGTTCCTGTGTATGCTTTGGTGCTCTGGGAGTGATGGAAGGGATGATGAATATTGATGCAGGTGTTGAAAACCTTACAACAGATATGTCCGAACAGGAACTTCTCTCCTGCTTAGGAGGATCATGTAATGGCTGGAACGTTTCAGGTGTAATGCCAGACTTACTAAATCACGGGGTTTCTGAGGAAACCTGTTTACCGTATCAAGCAAGCGATGCCGTACCATGTGGTGACAGATGTGATAGTTATGAATATACGAACAGAAAATTACAGTATTGGGGTTATACTTATCCCTATGTATGGGGGCTTAAGGATGCCATGCAGAATGGACCTATAATCGTGACTTTTGATGTCTATGCTGATTTCTTTTCTTACGACACTGGTGTTTATGAACATGTGTGGGGTGAGTATGATGGTGGTCATTGTGTAACGATGGTTGGGTGGAACGATGCTGATTCCTGCTGGATAGTTAAAAACAGCTGGGGCCCAAGTTGGGGGGGGGAAGATGGTTATTTCAGGATTAAATGGGGAGAGTGCGGAATAGAAAATGGAGCTGCATGGGGAACGGTTAGACCGGCAGGTTATCCGAAATTCTCCTTTATAAAGCATGCAATTGATGATTATATCGGTGATGGTGATGGAATGCTCAATCCTGGTGAACAGGCAAAGATTGTTGTTACTATTAAGAATGATGCAGGATGGTCTGATGCCCAGTTTGTAGAAGCAGTCTTAAGATGTGATGATTCAAGGATTTCGATCATAGATTCAACAGCAGACTTCGGCACAATGTTGTCCGGAGATACAAAGAGTAATGCATCAGAACCTTTTGAAGTACTTGCATTGGTTGACACTTGTCTTGACCCTGTCACCTTTACCGTTTACATTACTGCTGTTGGGGATGACGGTGCAAGTTGGGTAGAACTTCCATTTGACATTGAATATGGATGGAGCCAGTATGGATGGCCTGTTCTATCAGGGCGTGTGAGGACTTCTCCTGCGGTTGTAGATTTAGACAACAATTATCTGTTAGAGATAGTTTATGGAACTGACGATGGGAACCTTTTTGCAAGAGAATATAACGGAACAGATTTCTCAAGTTTCCCTTACGGTATACCGAACAAGATCTGGGGATCACCTGCTGTTGGTGATGTGGATAATGATGGAGCAAAAGAGATCGCATTTGCAGGGTATAACGGGGAGATTTATCTCCTTGATAGGGATGGGAACCTCG
>SDBS01001083.1_pt1 | contig 27669 bp, 16 predicted proteins | sample 2277091 | NCBI WGS metagenome assembly SDBS01 (sample SAMN10404972, study PRJNA504765) | marine sediment metagenome | isolation source: marine sediment core GS10_PC15, 163 cmbsf | place: Arctic Ocean: Southern Knipovich Ridge | collected 2010
TAGACCTCGTTTCGTTTTTGCCGTTTGGTCTGATTTAAATTCATCTACAACAAGAAAGTTTAGCACTTCACTGATTTCATTAGTCCCTATTAGGGCTAACCCAACGGCAATAACAATATCGGTGTATGCCTGCTGTTGTTCAGGACAATCTATCTTTGTAGAAGGCTTTAATGCAACTGTCTCGCAATTAATTGCCTCTGGTAGAGCTTGTTTTAAGTCGCCAAAAAGCTTATTATTTGCACTGATAAAAACTTTTAATTGTGTATGAGTATTTGATCCAAATATTGCTCGTAAGGTCAGTTCAATCTCACGTGTTAACGCCGGTACCAGGGTTTCCGAAGTACTGCCCCCAGCCTCAGTTAAATCTTGACGGTTAAAATGTCTGACGCATACAAGCCTGCCCTTTTCAGTTATTCCCAAGATTATCCTCGAATTATCAGCATGGATAATCACAGAAGGAGTGTCATCAATCAGATTATAGCTTAGTGATGTAACCGCATAAAGCGCGCAAACATCCGCCGTAACTGTCGAACATTTTAGGCCTATTTCGTTTATTGTTTTAACCCGATTTTGGAGTTCCAAACGGCTCAGGGAGGCAATGAGAAATTCCCTATCATCTTCTTTCAGCTCACGACTGCCACAAATACCGGCGAGGAGTTCGTCAAAAGGAATCGGGAAATCGTCTTCGAGTTCAAATTTTAAGAGTTGCTGTACATCCTCATTTGCCGAAAGGTCCGTTCTGAAATTTTGAAAGAAAACTCTGTTAGCAGGCGCTGTTACTGTGACTTTTGCAGAGATATCAAAATTCTCTTCGGTTATCATGCTGTTAATCAAAGTCTTGATATCTGCTGTAGATTTTTCTTCAGAGGAACCACTTTTCGGTATTTCTCGGACACACGAGCGTTCCAGTGAAAATCCACCTCGATTAAAGCACAGTTGAACTATGCTTATTTTGTCTCTATTAATATCTATCCCTATTGACCGCTTCACACTATTTGGCCTTAACAGTTGTTGCCATTTTACATGCACTGATTAGAGTTCTTTGCGTAAAATTGTCTCTATTCGTGTGGTGCCACTGTCTTTTCTAAGTACAATCTGCACTTTTCGCACGAACTGGCCGGCCACGCCGGTTACAGTTACATTATAATAACGACCCTTAGGTTTAACAGTTATTAATTCACGGATAGACTCATAAACCTGGGGTGTCATGCCGGGTACATTTTGCAGTTGTCCTACGCTTCCATAGCGTTTGCTTTTTCGTCGTTCAATAATAATATTCTGCATCAAACCAAAACTCATCATATCGGACAAACTCTGAATAACCATCGGCGAAGCTTCATTAATATTTATCTTCCCGTCGCCGTAAATGGTCAAAAATCGCCGAATTCCATCTACAGGTTCTATATTCTTAGATTCATCGCCGGCTCGTCCATGGAATATTTCCGTGGTCATCCCTTTTACCAACAACAGTTCATTCAATATATCAAACGGAGCATTTTTACATGAATATGGATCCATGAGGTCCTCGTAATAATCATTTTCAACACCTTCATTTTCTCTTTTTATGAAGGGCAGAAATGTCACTTCATCATCATAATCAGCCCAATCAATAATTGCAGGAATCAAGCTATAGCTAATAGGAGATTGTTCCTGGTATTGATAATTCAAAAGGTCAATTAGTTTCAGCATTTGGTCCACTCGCTGCCGTACAATTTTACCGCCAGATGTTTTAAGAGCATTTATGTTAATCTTTCCGCTTTCTTCGTTAACCAATATGGTGCAATAGCCGCTTTCAACTGGAATTTGAACCGCTCCGGAAAAAAGAGGGCTGAATCTTTCGTCATAGAGTATATTATCATTTTGTTTCAGTGTTGCCATTGCAATAGCAAGACCGGCTTCAGCGTAATTCAAGGCCTTAGAGGCATGACGAAAATTGTCAGAAAGGTGAAGCTTCAGGCGCGATTCATAATTGAATTCTACAATAATCGCCACCAAAACGGCTATTATCAATAGAACAGCAATTAAAACAAAACCTCTTTCTTTATTTTTTGTTGATTTTACGATCATTTGAACCTTTGGTATTTCTGCCACGTGGCAAATCTGTACCGCTCACTGCGGTCTCTTGAATGGTAACTCCGCCGGTCTGGCTTCCTCTACAAACTATCTGAACTGTGGATATAAACGACAAAGTTCCAGCCTCCTCAGTTTGCAAAACAAACGATATCCCGACCGCTTTAGGTAATAATCCTTTCATATCATTCGAATCCCATTCTTCGAGCCACTTCTTGCCGTCGAAATACTCAACCGTAATTTCCTGTACACTCTCCAGAACAACGAGCCAATCATAATCATCCTCATCGTCCTCAAATCCGCCTACATATCTTCGTTTACTTCGCGATAATGTATTCGTTGACTCATCTAACATGTATTCAACTATAGCAAGACCACCGAGACTATGCTCTCGTTTTGAGTCCACTGCTGAAGTTACGAATTGCAAAAAACTCTCTCCCGATGAAACTTCTTTACCCACAAATAAAGATACATCTTCCTGTTTGAGAAGTCCTTTTTCTCCTGTTCGAATATTTCCTGGTAAAGTTTGTGGAGACTTATCCTGGAAACCGGCGTAGCAGCAGCGTATCTCCGACGCAATCCTTTGCAGAAAAACTCTGGCCTGCTGTTGCAAAGCGTGCTTTGGCTTAAAATGTGTCAGGGACCTTGTGGTTGCCGTATAAGTTCCGTAAACGCTTCCTAAAATAAGTACAAGCATGCTTAGTGCTACGATAATTTCCAACAAGGTAAAACCTGGTCTTTTAGTTGTTCTTTCGGTCATTTTCATATTATATCGCACTGGTCTTAGTAACAGTCTTGTCGATGAAAACATACGTTGTCAAAAAAATCTGTTTCCGGCTTTGGCCTTCATGCCACATTATAGTAACCGTCACCTTATGCATCCCCGTTAGACCCATATCTTCAAGCTCTTCGATCTGTGCTTCAGTTACTTTTGACTGCCAGTCGAAAACAATCTCCTTTTCCGGGTTTTCGACACTTCCTTGGTCTATACCTATTTCAAGATCATTCTCAGTAATTACTTCAGCGAGTTTGGCGTTTCCTATGAGTGTTGCCTGAGTTAAATTCCAGGCTGAATCGGTCATAAGAATGCTTGTAGTAAGCAAATGCAAAAGAGGTACTAAGCCAATCACTGTAATGGCTAAGGCAATCAGTACCTCTATCAGGGTAAAGGCGCTGATTCTGCGAGGATACAATAACTTGGTTTTATCATTCTTCCGCATTTTCAATCTACTTATTCGGGCAATTCGAATATTTCAACGTTACCTAACATCTCGTTGATAACAACGCTCATTTTCCTGCCTTTTGAGGAAGCTATATAAACTGTTACCGGCTCAATCCAACCTTGCGGACTAAACTCTATCGTGACAACATCCTCCAAATCAGCCCTCGTGCCTCGAAACTCTATGCCAGAGAATTGCGCACCTTCAGGAAGCCGGCCCCTCAGGTTAAGACCATCAGGTATTGGCATCACTTTGCCGTCTGATGTTTGGGCTGTAACCCAGTACTCTCCTTTTTCAATATCAAAGTGGAGTAAATGTGTTACGTGTGTACAGACAGCTCTCTGATGGGCATATTCGGCAATGCTGGCAATTCTGCTGACGTTGTTTCGAAATCGCTGTCGGTCTAAAAAACCAACCGAAAACTTTGGGAATACAACCGTGACACAGGCAGCGACAATCAATAGAACTACAGCTAATTCGATCAGTGTAAATCCATCCTTTTGCCTTCGCATGAGTGATTACTCCTGGTCAAGGTTCCAGCTTTCGATGTCTGCATCGTCGCCGGTACCACCATCTTCTCCGTCCTTGCCGTATGATTCCAAATCATAGTCATCACCTCGCAAACCAGGACGAATATACATATATGGACCACCCCAAGGATCTAATGGAACCTTACCTCCTTCTATGTAACCACCTTGTTTCCATCCTCTCAAGCCAGGGTCGTTTATAAGAGCCTCTAAACCCTGAGAGGTTGTTGGAAAGCTACCCGTATCCGTCTTAAGAAGCGCCAACGCTGACTGGAAGTTTCTTATCTGGACTCTTGCTTTCAATCTTCGGGCCTGCTCCGGCCTATCCAGAATCTTAGGCATTATTATTGTGGCGAGAAGACCAAGGATGACTATTACAACCATTAACTCTATTAAGGTAAAACCAGGTAAATGATCATAGCGTTTTGAATATCCCAACGTTTTCATTAGTGTGCTCCCTAAACAATAGCTCGGTTAATATCAAAAATAGGCAATAAAATTGCAAGAACAATAAATCCAACAATAATTCCCAATAGAACAATCATTACCGGTTCAAGCAGTGACGTTAGTGCCTTTACCGTTACCTCGATGTCATTATCAAATGCATCTGCAACATTTGTAAGTCCTTCTTCAATACCACCGCTTTTCTCACCAGCAGCAATCATGTGAATTACGATAGGTGGGAAAACGCCGCTTCTTCGGAACGATTCAGCAATGCCTGTCCCATGGCTTATAGCATCTTTGGCTTCATCAACTACGCCAGAAATTACCGTATTACCGATCACCTGCTTGGAAAGTTCAAGCGTTTCAACTATTGAAAGCCCACTGGCTAAAAGCACCGCCAATGTTCGTGAAAAGCGGGATATTGCTATCTTGCGGTTAAGATTGCCAAAGAGCGGCAATTTCAATTTTAGCTGATCCCAAACTCTTCGGCCTGTGGTTGTCTTTGACCACAGTATCGGAGCAACTATGATTGCAATAAGTATAATTACAAAAGCCCAGAAGTAATTCTGCATAAAATTACTTAATTTAATTAACATAACAGTTGGCCAGGGAAGCTGACGATTCATCTCGAGAAACAGCTTTGTGATACTGGGAATTACATATGTGAATATAAAAACTATGACACTTACACCCACAATTGCCATAAATAAGGGATAAGCCATAGCACCTTTTACCTTATTAGTAAGATTAGTGCGTCTCTCTGCCATCTCAGCCAATCGCAGCAAAACATTTTCCAGCGTACCTGTAGCCTCTCCAGCTCTAATCATACTGACGAAAACTTCCGAGAAAACCGCAGGGTATTCAGCCATAGCTTTTGCCAACGGAATACCTTCATTAACTCTGTCACGTATCGGCGCAAACACTTTTGCTAAAGGCTGAGTCGATAGTTGCTCAACCAAAGCGGACAAGGTAGGTACAAGCGGAATGCCGGCATGCAGCAAAGTCGCCAGCTGTCTTATAGCAATTGAAACATCCCGTTGTTTTATCTTACGAAAGCTGATTGTTCTTGAACCTGTACTGATCTGCCGATGAATATCTCCTTCCACACTTGTGAGTTCCAGAACATGTACTTTGGCTGTGCGAAGCTGCCTTCTTGCGTCCGCAATTGAAGTTGCATCGATGGCCCCACGTTTTCTGTTGCCTGTGCTGCTTAACTCTATGTACTTAAATAAAGGCATGTGCTATTGTCAATCCTTAAAAAATCAAACTACCTCATCCTGCGCAACACGGAGAACTTCTTCAATAGTTGTCTCGCCGGCAAAAACCTTTCTTAGACCATCTTGACGTAATGTATACATGCCTTTCTTTATGGCCTTCTGTTTTATTATATTTGAGCCGGTATTAGTCATAATCAGTTCTCTTATCTCATCGTCAATCGTCATCAATTCAAAGATTCCCTCTCGTCCCACATATCCGGTATCAATACAATTCGAACATCCTTTGCCTTCGTATAAGTCTTTTTTATTATACGTTGATTGGGAGTCGAATACTTCCATCTCTTCTACACTTGGTGTGTAGGAAATCCTGCACTCCGGGCAGATAATCCTAACCAGTCTTTGTGCCATTATTCCTATTACAGAAGAACAAACCAGGTAAGGCTCAATCCCCATATCAATCAAACGAGTTACAGCACTGGCAGAGTCATTTGTGTGGAGCGTACTTAAAACCAAATGCCCTGTTAAAGCGGCCTGAATAGCGATTTGGGCAGTTTCAAGGTCACGGATTTCTCCAACCATAATCACATCCGGGTCCTGTCTAAGAATATGCCGCAAGTAATTTGCGAAAGTCAGGCCTATCTTTGGATGTATTTGCATCTGACCAATCCCGGCAAGCTTGTATTCTATTGGATCCTCAACTGTCATAATGTTCCGAACTTCCGTGTTCAGCTCACCCAGGACGCTATAAAGGGTAGTTGTTTTGCCGCTACCGGTGGGGCCTGTTAAAAGAATTATTCCGTGAGTTATTTGAATAAGTCTGCGAAATTCTTTTTCAGTTTTCGGGGCGAAGCCTAACTGGCTGAGTCCGAAGCGCGCGGTAGTCTTGTCCAAAAGACGAAGAACAACGCGTTCTCCGTCAGAACTGGGCACTGTTGAGACTCTGATGTCTATTTCATTTTCACTTATTTTAATCCTGCTTCGCCCATCCTGTGGAAGTCTGCGTTCGGCAATGTTTAAATTTGCCATGATTTTCAAGCGTGATACCAACGCAGCAACATATTGCTTAGGCAGAGTAAATCTGTTATGTAATACACCATCTATTCGAAAACGAACTTTCACTTCCTGCTCATATGGTTCAATATGTATATCACTTGCTCGAGCTTGTACTGCCTGAAAAAAAATAGTATTAACTAATTTAACAACTGGTGCCCTGTTCGCCAGATCCTGAAGGTCTTCTGTGGTGGATCCTGAAGTTAAGCTGACGAATTCCTTGTTATCATCTAACTCAGTTAATGCTTCTGAGGCAGAACCTTCACTTTGATAATAATAGTGGCTAAGTCCTTCTTCAATTACCGAAGATGTACAAAGAGCCCTCTTGCAGCGAGTTCCGAACATTTTGACGGCAGCATCAAACGCCATTACATCAAGCGGATCGCTCACAGCAATACTAACCATACCATCCGGCTCGCCAAATGGGAGAATCTTATGTTTTTTGAGGAATTCGATCGGTAAGTTTGCAACTAATTCTTTGTTGAGTTTTTCCTGCGGCACATTATCTAAATAGGAAAGCCCCCATTGTTGAGCCAGGGCTTTTAGAACTTCGACCTCAGTGATATGGCCTGCCCTGAGTAGTATTTGACCAATTCTTTCGTATTGGTTTTCGGTAGTTTGCAATAGGAGAGCATCAGTTAATTGCTGCTCTGTAAGTGAGGTTTGCTGTAATAGTAGCTGTCCTAATAATTCCACCTTCATCTTCTCTCTTCTTATTTATCGCTGGCTCTATCAGCTTTTCCCATTAATAGCCATTCACACAGCACGGGATTAGGATTTGATTTTGGTTTTCGTTAGTGAATATCTAAAATAAAAAACTTAGTTCATCTTCAATATTTCTTTCTGATTGTAATGTCTGCTGTTTTTTCAGTTCTGTTATTTGTTCGAGAGCTTCCTGGGTTTTCAGAACACGCGGAGTTATAAAAAGAAGCAGATTTGTTTTTTGGACACGATCCCTATCCACCCTAAACAATCCTCCGATGAGTGGTAGATCTCCAAGTAAAGGCACTTTTTTAACAGTAGTTTCCTTGTCATCCCGTATCAACCCGCCTATAACAACAGTTGTACCGCTCGGGATAGAAATAACGGTCTTGACTTCACGCAGAGATGTAGTCGGTGTATCCCCCCCCACTACGCCCGTTGTTGCTGATGGTACAAGTTTGCTAAAACTTGCATCAACTTCAAGACGAACAAGATCGCCCGGACTGATGTGCGGCGTGACTATTAGTATGATGCCAACGTCTTTAAAATCGAATGTTTGAATTTTAGTAGGTGTAGCGGGGTCAAGTTCAGTAACACGCGAATCTCTCACGTAGGGGACATTGTCAACCACTGTTATAGTTGCCTCTTGATGGTTGGAAGTAAGCACATGCGGTGTAGAAAGAATGTTAATTCCTGAGTGTTTTTCCAGCGCCTTTAAAACAGCGCCAATTGCTGCTTGCCCGCCGACCTCTTTATGTACGCCAATAGACAAGCCCTCAAGGTTGCCGGATGCCGCTTCAACTCTGGGACCTAAGTTTGTGAGTGCGAAACCACGAACACTGTCAGCAACTGCCTCATCAAGTGTAGCCCAATCTATGCCGATTTCTTTTAAAACATCCTCACTTGCCTCAATTATCTGGAACTCAACCAGTACCTGCTCACGAACCACATCTAATTTTTTAATTATATCTTCGATAATCTTGTAGTACTGAGATGATGCTACAATAATTAGTGAGTTGGTGTTTTCGTCTGCAGTTACCTGCAATGGCTCCCGGGACTCGATTTTGCTCCCTGTTAACAATTGCCCCAGTACCGCTGAAAGCGATTTCTCAAGATCTACCGCTTCTGCATGATCAAGATAAATTACGTGTATGTTACCCGCTTCAATAGGACGTTCGACATCTAATTTTGTGATAAGGTCCCTGATTATTTCTGTATCATCAAGATTTGCTACTACAATCAAAGAATTGGTTCGTTCATCTGGCAATATCTTCAATATTGCACTCGCTCCTCTGGGAGCGGCTCTCGCTATCCTGCTGCCGGCAGCTACTGTACTTTGCTGCATAATCTGTTTAATCTGTTCACTAATAGTATGAGCTGAACCATACTTAAGACTGATCAAAGTAATATTCTCTTTTGCACCTTCAGTATCAAGCTCTTGAATTAGCTTTGCCATCCGATGGATATTGGACGAAGTATCAGTTAAAAGAATTGAGTTTGTCTGTAGGTATGTCGTTAAATTGCCTCCGGTGGACACTAAAGGGGTAAGCGAGCTACTGATATCTGCTATGTTGGCAAAACGTATTGGAATAATTTGTGTTACAATACTGTCGTTTTGGGGGATTAATGCAGGATTACTGCCAACGCGTATTAAGATATTGCTTTTTGATGCCTCTGCACGAGGAATGATTTTGACTATTTTGCCCGCGGGTACAGCGGCATAGCTCTTAACTTGCAGTACAGACTCAAATACTTCATAGACTTCTCCAATGCGTATCTTAGTAGGGGAAATAAGTGTGACAGTACCACGAATATTGTCGTCGATAAGAAAATTAACCCCTGTAAGTTCACCGATCGTCTTGATAAAAATCTTAATATCTACCTGGTCAAAATCCAGCGAAATCAGTTTATCTGCCATACCCGGCTTGAGGAGTGCCGGCATATATACTTCTGACTCTATCATCTCAGTAGAATCGCTGGATACTCGACTCGTTGGTTGCTGATTTGCAAGACATACTGATGATTGCGGTTCCATCATCAGAACACAACTACAAACCACTATAAGCAATAAGGGAAACCTTATGCTCCATAGACTCGATTTCATTTTATCACATAATATTGACATAATTCATGTCCTTGATTAACAAAAAATATCAAATTGTACAATCGTTACTTTATTCTAAATGAAAGAGTCTTCTTCTCGTTGCCCCTCAAAAGCTGAGTATCCAGTGAAGATTGTGTTCGTGCCTTCCTAAGAATCTGGAAAGCCTTTCGCCTATTAGTTACTGTTTGTCCATTTATAATCTGAATAACATCACCATTCTCAAACCCAACATACCTGGCCATACTCGAATCTTCCAGACCTGTGATACGTATTCCATTTTCCTTTCCATTTACAACGTAGGGAGCCATGTCCACCGTTTTTAGAATGGCTTCCATCCCTCCAACCTTTGCAAGAAAAGCCCTCTTATTTATTTCTCGTTCAGTGGGCGAAATAATCTTTACAGCCTCAGCAATATCCGTTTTTTGGGCTATAACAGGTTCTGCCCTTTTTGCAACAGGGCCCGGAACTTTACTTGCCACAGACAAGTTTAACACCTCACGTTGCTGCCCATTGAAAAGGACTATTCTGTTTCGCTCAATTTTTTCAACCCACGCCCCCTCAATAATATCTCCGGTTTTATAAAGGTCCTGTATCTTGGTTTTTACATTTTCGATTACAGCACAGGCCACTTCCTCATCCCCTGCAACTGTGGCAAGCAGCCGAAGTTCTCGAACAAAAGGAGCCGTAGTATCTTTTTTTCCCTGTTGTGGATTCTCCTTAACTGCGTTCGATCCTGAAGAGCCGAAAATATTCCGCTCAATAATAATCTTAGGATTATCAACCAGTATTGGGTCTTTACTGAGAGCAATTTTCCCTTCCTCGATCTTGGGGATTGGCTCTACAATGGCACTCTGCCCCCCATCGTTACCAAAGATGAAACTGGCTACTATATACCCTAAGATAGCGAGCAAGACCAAGTTTGCGGCCCGCAATAATTTGCGTATTTCTAAAAAGCCCTTCATAATTTCTAAAACCCGAAATCCGCTATATGTCTATTACAATCCAACCGCCTAAGTTAAAACCGCTCCGATAAAGCCATAGCAGACATTAGCTAAACCGTGAAACAAGACCGGCGCTAACAGCGATTTAGTCTTAACAAACAACCAGCTAAAAAACAATCCCGTAAAAAATGTAATAATCGGCATTGCATTTCCCAGAAGCACGCTGTGTGATATAGCAAAGACGGTTGCTGACATTATTATACCAATTAATTCAAAAAATACACGTTTTTTTTGTATGGACACGGTTAATAAATACAAAACATTGCTTTGAAAATAATCCCGAAAGAATCTCTCTTCAGCCACTGCAACGTATATGAATTGATAAGCTACCCGCATGGGAAAGCTGATGGCCAATGTTCCACAGGTACATGGCAGCGTGCAGTTTTACCCATCAGTTCTGGAAATCGGCACTCGTCTAGTGCTTTGGAACGTTTCGCAATTGATATGATTATAAACAACGGGAGGTCCTCAAATCAAGGAATGATTCCTATTAACGAGAAAATCTTCAAAGGAGCAGTGGATTGGGCCTAATAAATCAGGGTTCCTCTCACCATTAATTTTAATAATCCCAGACGTGGTAAGGTGCTTACTTTAATTCATCTTTCCCTTTTTGAAGATTCACGAAGAATCTTAAGGAATTTTGCGGGGACTCTATACTCCAGGCTCTGGGCCTTATGCACATCCTCCCAGGCTTTGTCATATTTTTCCTTAATGCAGTACGCAGCACCACGTAAGCAGTAAGCCTTAGCATATTTTGTGTTGATCTCAAGGGCCTTATTGAAATCTAAGATGGCCCTGTCATATTCACGTTTTTTGGCATAGGTAGCGCCACGTAAACAGTAGGCTTTAGCATAACTTGGATTTATCTCAATGGCCTTGTTGTAATCTGAGATGGCCCTGTCATATTCGCCTTTATCTTTGTAAATACTCGCACGATTGTGACAAGCTTCAACATGCCTTGGATTTATCTTAAGGGTCTCGGTCAAGTCTAAGATGGCCTGTTCGTATTCACCTTTCTCAGCGTAGACAAGGCCCCGGAGATAGTAGGCTTCAGCGTGCCTTGGGTTTATCTCAAGGACCTTGTTGAAGTTTGAGACGGCCTCGTCATATTGGCTTTTAACAATGCCATAGATGGTCCCACGTAAGTAGTAAGCCTCATCATTCCCTGGGTCCATGTCAATAGTCTTAGTGAAGTCTGAGATAGCCCGATCATATTCACCTTTAGCGAAATAGGCATTCCCACGATTGAAATAGTCAATGGATTCGTTTTGACATCCTGTCAGGAATAGATAAACAACTATGCCCGACCTGAGCAGTATATTCTTAAAAGCTTTTTTGTTCTGAACAGGTACCATAACTGAACTTAATTCACTGTATCGATATCCTATCAAAATCTTCTCTTTATGTCGCCACTTAATCAGGGAAAAGGATAGAGTCTATAAACTCATTGATAAAACCAGCACAGGATATTTTCTGAATCCCTTTTTTTATAGTGGTTGAGCGTTCTAAAATGGCCAAACTCAAGCCGAATTTAAGTACTCTGGCAATAATTAAATTGCCTGTTCCTTCAATCAAAACTTTTTATCTTACACATAAAAAAGCATCTGGCAATGATGCTTATCACTGCCAGATGCAAGGCTTCTCTTATTATCCGATTTACATTATATGTCTTACACTATTGTCTTTCGATTACGCGCATCCTTTCGCTTAATTATTACCCAGACAATAGTAAGTAAAACATATGGCAGCATGTATTCAATCACATTACCCTGGCCGGTAGAAGATATATCACAACCTCCACCGCCACCACCACCACCGCCGCCGAGAATGGAGCCAGGGGTAGGAGTAAAACCGCCGATACCAAAACCAGTAAAGTGTGTGGTCTTGAATCGAACGGCATGGACACCAGGGGGCAAACCGTCTAAGGGAGTCAGGTGCTCGACATCGCTTATGCCTTCCTGTGTCCAAGGTGACGCCGGGGGCAGAATGCTTGGATCGTACCAATACACAGTATATACCGAGTGGCCGGGACAATCCGCTTCCGCGTGCGGTATGGTTATAGTTACCTGCTCACTGAACTCTAATCCACTTGGCCCAAATTCATAAGGCACCCCGAAGCCACCAGGCGGAACCGAGGGAGGATTGAGTAATTCGGAAATTGTGATCTTGGTATCTACAGGAAGCGCTCCAGCAGGAATTTCAACGATAACATCGTCTTCGTCATCAACACCATCGCCTTCATTGATTTGCACTATACTCGGTTTAGAAGCCGTTACCGTTGTTTCCCGTAGAATGTCCCCAACCGAGGTTGTAGCTACACCAAAAATATTATCTCCGAGTCTATTGTCCACCCAGCCCATATACGGGTTACCATATTTATCAATGCCCATGACTGGAGCTGTCTGCGTATTTGCTCCCTCATCATCATTGACGAGTATATTGGTCCCGAAGTCTGAGCCGCTCTCGGCAAAATAGATATCAATGTCTCCATTGTTATTCTCCACATTGCGGTAATCTTGCCAACATGCAAATATCTTTGTGCCATTGAACGCGATAGACGGAGCTCTTTGCTCGGTACCGGGTTCATCCACAATAGATATACCAGTAAACGGCTCTGCCGCCTCACTATTCCCGTAGAATATACTGGGGAGACCGTTGTTCTCATCATCAAGCCACAACAGATGTATAACGCCATTGGAGACCACGCCCACCGGGCTTGACTGATTACTGACAGTTTCAACAAGCGAACCAGGAACCCATGAATGGGACTTCGCCCCATAGATGTCCGTGCCCGTGCCGTTAGTGACAGCATTTTTTGCATCGGTAAAGAATATATACGCAGTGTCATCTAATTCATCTATGGTAATGAATGGTTCAGTCTGGGCGCTTGGGTAGATCATTTCCTTTTCTATAACCCATGTGGAACCATCATCAGTAGAAGTTGCTACAACAATATTTTCATCTCCAGCACTATTATCCACAAAGGCAACGTACACCTTACCGTTTTTATCAACCGCAATTGTCGGTGATGTTTGATCACTATTATTTTCTTCAGGAAGAGGATCTTCGGTGTTGACTTTTACGGGAGTGGACCAACCGGTTCCATTTGTTGAGAAAGAGTGGAATATATCCCACTTACCACTCGGGTCGTCGCCCTGACAGACGACGTGAATTATCTCATTGCTTCTGTCTATTGCAATAGCAGGATTACTCTGGTTATTCACTCCACTAAACACCGGCACACTATCTTCAAAGGCGCTTCCGTCTGCCGGTAGTTTAGCGATAAGGACGTCTTTGTCACCGGCAGCATTCGTCTGGAATACAACCAGGATATTATCATCAAAATCCCTTGCAGTGGCCGGATTATTCGGCACAAGGTCGCCGATGTCTGAGTTCACCTGGATGTTCGGCCCGAACGAGCGCATTACGGTATAGAAGTGGTAGGTTTCATTCACAACGTTGCCGGCTTTATCCTCTGCATATACCTCAACTTCCACTTTTTGCTCGTAATCAAACAGAGTCGATGGCTGGAAAACAAACGTGTAGTCCTCTTCTGTCCCCATACGTCTGCATATACCTTTGCTGGAGTCATATATGCCTTCTGGATTCTCGTTGGCGCCATCATAAATAACCTCGCCTTCGACCTTAATTTCAACGGTATCGAGAGCTATACCAGTTCTTCCACTTGTATCGGCAATCACCTCATCAGTAATGTGAAGCTGGATGATTGTATCTCTCGCGACCTGGTCCGCAAAGCGTTCGGGTATAAAGCCTGAGATTTCCGGCAGTGTCTCATCATCGCCTAGTATTGTATAAGTGTGGCTCTCGTTTATTCCTATCGTTCCAGAAGAAGGCTCACTTAATGTGACAATAATCGTTTCATCCGGCTCTACTTCATCATCGTTTGTAATGTATATTTTAATACTTTCCACTGTATCTCCAGCCGGGAATGTCAAGGTTTCGTTAGCAATTGTGTAATCCACACCTTTGGTGGCCGTGCTACCACCCATCACCAAATATTTGACCGTTACATCTTCGAGAAATCCCTGCGAAAGCGTTACAATCAGTTCTACAGAGCTATCGGACTCAAAGCCGCTTGAACTAACCTCGGCAAATTCAATTACCCCGTCATCGTCAAGAATTTTGTATGCGTAAATTCCGTTTGTTCCTATCGTTGCATTCGTAGGATCGCTTAGGGTTACATAGATTTTCTCATCGAGTTCCACTTCAGAATCATCGTGAATTGTTATTGGAATATTCTTCGTTGTTTCTCCGGGCGAGAATGTCAAAGGTCCGTCAGCAATGGTGTAATCGTCACCGCCTCCGGTAGCTGGGCCGCTAAGCGTATAATCAACGGTTACAATCTTCCCGGATGCTGGAGAAAGCTCAACATCCATTGACACTTGAGAAACTGCACCTTCTTTACCTTCTAGTAAACCGGTAGGGGTAAATTCAACGCTTGGCACATCATCGTTATCAATGATTGTATAAGTGTAACTATCTTTCGTTCCGATACTCGCGTCTGTGGCGTTGCTTAATGTGACGATAACTGTCTCATTATCCTCATCCGACTCATCATCAAAAATCGTTATTTTGATATCTTTCGCAGTCTCCCCGGGCCAAAACTCCAAATAGCCACTATCAAGTGTATAATCCTGACCAACTATAGCTGTTCCACCGGTTATTGAAAAGTCAACTTTTGCAAGCGCGCCGGAAACTTCCGAAATTTTGACACTCATTAGTACCTCAGGAATACCCTCATCGCCGCTTGAACTAACGTCAGCAAATTCAATAATCGGCGGCTCGTCATTATCTACTATCGTGTAAGTGTGGGTTATATTAGTTCCCAATGTGGCGTTTGTAGGATTGCTTAATGTAACGATAATTGTCTCATCACCCTCATATAATGAGTCATTGATAACCGTGATTGCTATCTTCTCCGTAGTTTCCATGGCAGAGAAGTCCAAAACGCCAGTGCCAAGAAGCGTATAATCCACGCCACCGCCATCAGCCGATCCAGCAGTCACCGAATACTCAACCTGCGCAGTTTGGGGAAATCCCGGCAAAAGCGTTACAGTCAGTTCTACAGAGCTATCGGCCTCAGAGCCACTTAAACTAACGTCAGCAAATTCAATACTTGGCAGGTCATCGTTAATAATTGTGTAGATGTAACTTGACACTGCTCCTGTCGTTGCATTCGTAGGATTGCTCAGGGTCACAATGATTGTCTCATCGGCTTCACCAGACGAATCATCTATAATTGTTAGTGAAATATTCTTCGTTGTCTCTCCGGGCAAGAATGTCAAAGGTCCGGCAGCAATGTTGTAATCCACGCTTTCATCAGCATCGCCGGAAGTTGAATAATCAACTGTTACAGTCCTCCCGGATACTGTAGAAAGTTCAACATCCATTGACACTTGAGAAACTGCACCTTCTTCACCTTGTAGTAAACTGGAACCGGTAAATTCAACACTTGGCTCATCATCGTTATCAATAATTGTATAAGTGTGACTTGCGGTTCCGATACTTGCGTTTGTTGGATTGCTTAATGTGACAATAACTGTTTCATTATCCTCATCCAAATCGTCATCAATAATCGGTATTGATATAGTCTGCGGATCAGTATCTCCGGCCGGAAACGTCAAAGAGCCGCTAACATTTGTATAATCAACGCCACCTGTAGCTGATCCCCCGGTGATTGAATACTGAACTATTGTAAGCAGGCCGGATTCTGGTAAAATTCTGACAGTCAGTTCCGCCGGGCTGTTATCCTCAAAGCCATCGGAACTGTCACTAACAAATTCAATAATCGGCGGGTCGTCATTATCTTTGATCGTATAAGTGTGGATTATAATAGTTCCCAATATGGCGTTTGTAGGAGTGCTTAATGTAACTTCAATTGTCTCATCTAACTCATCCAACAAGTCATCGACAACCGTGATTGCTATATTCTCCGAAGTTTCCCCGGCAGCGAAGGTCAAAGTACCAGTTCCAAGAAGCGTATAATCCACGCCACCGCTATCAGCCGATCCGCCTGTTACTGAATAGTCAACTTCTACTTCTTCAACAGACGCAAGGGAAAGCATAACATCCAATGTTACTGCAGTGACAGATTCGGAGCCGTTTGAACTAACCTGATCAAATTCAATACTCGCAATATCATTGTCGATAATTGTATAGGTGTAAATATCATTTGCTCCCAATGTCGCGTTGGTGGGGCTGCTTAAGGTTACAGTAACTGTTTCTTCATTTGTCTCATCGAGAACGTCGTCTTCAATTGTTAATATGATATTCTTCGTTGTTTCCATCGGTGAGAATGTTAAGGTGTCATCAGCAAGCGTATAATCCACACCGCCTCCGGTAGCCGTGCCACTAACAGAGTAGTCAACAGTTACGGTCTTGGCGGATGCCTGAGAAAGATTAACAGCCATTGTCACCGGGGAAACTGCTTCATCACCCTGTGAACCGGTACTACTAAATGTAATTACTGGTATATCAGCATTATCTTCTAAAATCGTATAAGTATGACCTGAGGTTCCTATATTCGCGTTTGTTGGATTGCTCAATGTGACTTCAATTGTCTCATCATCCTCATCCGTCGAGTCATCGACAACCGTGATTGCTATATCCTCCGAAATATCCCCGGCAGCGAAGATCAAAGTGCCAGTACCAAGAAGCGTATAATCCGTACCACTGCCTGTAGCCGTTCCGCCCGTTACCGCATAGTCAACTTTCACTTCCAGACCAGATGCTGCCGAAAGACTGACCGTCAGTCCCGCCGGGCTGTTATCCTCATCGCCGCTAGAACTGGCAACGTCAAATCCAACAGTCGGTGGGTCGTCATTATCTTCTATCGTATAAGTGTGACCTGAGGTTCCTAAATTCGCATTTGTAGCGTTGCTTAATGTAACAAGGATTGTCTCATTATCCTCATCCGTTGAGTCATCGATAACCGCGATTGTTATCGTCTCCGAAGTAGAACTGGGAGAGAAGGTCAAAGTACCACTGTTAGATGTATAATCATCACCGGCTGTAGCCGTTCCATCGCTCAACGAATAATTCACTGTTACAGTTCTCCAGGACGATGAGGAAAGCGTAACATCCACTGTTGCTGCGGTAGTAGCTTCAGAACCGCTCGAAGCAGAGGAGCTGAAACCCACAGTAGGCGGGACGTACAATCGATCTATTTCAGTATCCCCACTCGTTGGATATTCGTGATTTGTTCCGGAAGGCCATATATAAGATACTAATCCCGTAAACGTTTTGGTTGCTGTCTCTCCGGCCGGTGGCGTTACAGTATATGTTATAATAGTGTCTTTTACTAAATCGGGATAAGGGTCGCCAAGGTTGATTAACAGCCAGCCAAGTTGGCTGTCTCCCGGCAAATTCTTTCCTGGTTGCGGACCTGCAATTACTTCAACAAACGTCCATCCAGAAGGATAAAACTCGTCGATACCAAAAGCATTAAGTGCAATGCTCTCATCTACATCGATGGTCAGGGTAACCGTTACATTTTCACCCGGGACGTAATTAGCCGGCGAGAAGCTGCGGGTGCATGTTATTTCGTTAGCCGCATAAGAAGCAGAGGTGAGGCCCAAAAGGGCACATAACATAACGATAATACATTTTATCTTAGGACTCATCATCATATTCTCCTATCGAATACCAATAAACCAATATTATACATAATTTCATCTTTTAAATCCACAAAAACTTAAAAAACTACGGTTGTTGCCCGGGTATATAATTCCCGTCTACGTCACAATGATAACTGCCTGCCGCCCATAAATCTATTCCTCCAAGGACGTCCAGCATGGAGACATTGCCGATAGCCCACTCATCAATATAGGCGAGGATTTCAAGCATAGATATCGCATCATCACCGTTCGTATCCGCCGGATGATTACATTCGCTCTCCTCACCCACAAAGACGGCAAATTTGGTTAGATGACTGACCTCAAATATAATAGTGTAATTCAGCCAGTTAATTCGCACATTGGAGATACCATCGGTTTTCCACTCCTGGACACCGGCATCGAAATAACGCAGCTCTAATGTATCTTCAAATTCCTGCTGAGTCATACCGGAAGGTAACTGGAAGCTCATCGTTACAGTGAAAGTGTGGTTTGTATCAATCGTAACACCCTGCTGGTCAAACTCGAAATCATAGACAGCACTGGCCGTGCTGCCGGTTGTTCCCGAGAAAGTCTGGCCGGGATCGCCATATCGTTCGATTGTAAGGCTGAGCGCCTGAGTATCACTACCCGCACCGGCTATAGCAAACGGCGGCACGTAAATTTCAGTATTATCTTGAGTGCCCATTATACTTGCGGTGCCACCGGTAGCATTTGTAACATTGGTGCTGCTTGTCGTTACAAGGTTCGAGCTTACTTCGAACGTGAAGATCTGGCTGGCCGGATTACCTGAGACAAGAGGAGTAGTCTCCGCAATTTGGATCTGAACCAGAGTGTCACTTGCGTCAGCCGTATAATCAATGTTAAAGCGGTTCAAAGCGCTATTCGATGTCAAGCTGCCTAAAGTTCCACTACCTTGATCTATTGATACTTGAGGTGCGTCTAACAAAACCTGGTCTGAATAAAACTCCATAGAAAGAACAACCGGTGTAGTATTACTGGCGGAAGAGCTGACCGTGAAGACAGGAGGTTGAGCTGTTCCAACAACGATAGGAACATCGGTAATGTTCTGGCTTGCCGCAAGTGTAATTCTGCTGCCATCATCCGGGTGGACAACAACACCGTAAATTCCGGCGTCAACGGCCAAAATATACTCTCCGGGTGTAAGTCCTGTGATAGTGAATGCGCCGCCAACTGTTTGAGCTGTTTTATGAGTATAGTCATTTTCGTTATAAGCGACTACAGTCGCCGCATTGACGTTAATGCCGCCTTGATCTTTAACTGTGCCGCTAATCGAGCCGACATTGGAATCCAAAGCATAGTCAAGGGTATTAGAGCCGGCATTAATTGTAACGGTTGTCTGAGCATCAGCGAAACCCAGGGCTGTAATGTTTACCGTGTAGTTCCCGGTGTTCATAGCTGACATTGTATAATCACCGTTGCCGTCTGTGACTGCCAGCTTGCCGTTCTCTACGATTTTAACGGTTGCCCCACTCACAGCAGCGCCTCCATTTGTATTAGTTATCTTTCCGGAAAGTGTGCCGCTGGGCACACCGGTAAAATTTATATCCTGTGTCGTTGTGCCGCTACTAACAGTGACTAATGTAATGACCACACTTGGCAGATTCACGCCGTAGGCTTTTAACTGATAATTACCGACCGGCATATTTGTAAATTCATACCGAGTTGTAAAGCCGGCCCATGCGACCGCATCACTTAGAAACGCAGGATTTATTCTATTGCCACTGCTATCCAGGGCAAAAGCGTAAATAACACACCAATCTTCGGGGGTATAATTATATCCGGGAGGCACAAGAATATTGCCTTTGAGTGTTCCTGTACTTCCTGTATAGGCGGTGAAATCTATATTTGGCTTATCATCCCCCTGCGTTAGGGTGAATCTTTTCCAGTCGTGCAGGACTACACTTCCGCCCCAGCCCGGCAGGGTTTCAGGATTATCAACATACATTCCAATCCCGATATCACCCGGGGGTACTGCCATTGTGTATTTTCCCGGAGTCTCACTGGCATTAGGCACGAAGTAATCTCCGTATCCATCTTCAATCTCGTCATCTTCTAAATCGCCAACGAAAAACCGATCTATATCCAGGTAATCCTCGTCAGTATATGTTTTTGTCATGTCCATAGCTATTAAGCCAAATTCAAAGAATCCGTATTCATCATAATCATTCTCCTCATAATAAGGATAATATATATTGTTGGTCGAGTCATAAGCTGCTATCTGGTCGTAGTTAGTAATACTGCCGGATAGTGTTGCTCCTTTCAGATTGCTGTTCATAACGACATCCTGGTCAACATGCTGGCCTCTACCAACTATGATGTCTTGAATTTTGGTAAGTAAAAATCCCGGTTTTTTGCACTCTAACGTATATGTTCCCGGCGCTACAAAATCCAGAGTGTACTGTCCAAGAGCATCTGTAATACCATCCTCGGCTTCAGACCAGTTACCATCGATATCCTTGCCCTCTAAATCCACATCAGCGTCCACGATAGGTTGACCATTTTCATCAGTCACCACACCAGTAACTATACCGGCTTCATAAACCACAAAATCTTTTGGCAGTGCCACTTCCTCACCGGCGTATGTTATATTTACTGGTCCTTGATAGGCCTCGCCGGACATATACTTGATATTATCCTGCACTATTGGATTCCAGTTATCCATAGTAACATAATTATCATTTCCGACAGTTAAACCGCCGAGTTCGAAATAACCATCAAAATCCGTCCATGTATCATCTCCGAAATCTCCCCATTTGTTCCACCCAAGCTGTACTCGCACGTCGCTCATTCCATCACCGGATTCGTTGACTACACGGCCCGTGGCAATACCACCCGGAGCGAGGGTATAATCCACTCTGGTATCTTGAGTGAGAGACGCTCTAACAAGATTACCTTGTTCCCATTTCGACTCGAAGGTGGCTGGATCAGCACTGCGGTTGTCATTAACTATATGGACCTCAATAGAAGTATGCCCAACTGGTGGCTGAAAAATCATATAACCTCCTTGCGACCAGTTCCAACCAGCTTCACCGACTCGGGCATATTGTCCGTCGAGAACATGAACATTTCCCGGGCTCCATACATTACCACCGAATGACAAGTATTGAAGGATATTATTGCTTGAATCTTCTACAGCATCAACATGCGCGACATAACCATCCTCAGTAAGGATTACATAATAAGTATATGTACCGCTGAAGGTCTTAGTAGCTGTTCCCGTGCCTAATGAAGTATAGCCGTAGCTCTCCGGATCGTAACCCTGCTGTCCGGATAGTGGTTGTGTACCCCCATAAACTTCATATGTTGTGCCGGGCAGCCACGCATGTCGAACCCACACGGGATAAAACTTGCCGGGCGATGGCAATACCCATAATTCGTACATACCATTATGATCGGTCCCGGCGCTGTGCCATTCCCAACCATAATGCGTCCAGGATGCATCTGAAATCACATCGGCGTAGGGGATAGGAGTACCACTTGTCGATTTAATATAGCCCCATATCCGAGCGGCCTCATGCATCATTATGTTCATATCAGGTGTATCTGCTCCAGCTAAAACCTGGACATTGTAAAGGTCTGCATCGACATAGCGAGTGCCCCCCACATCCTGGCTATATATATTGACACGATAGCGGCGCTCCCTAAGACCGGTGATTTTATAAAATCCAGTGGCATCTGTTTGAGCACTGCCTGCATGTTCCCAGGCACGCCAGTCTGCAATGTTTTCATCTGGACTTTGAAACGCTTGAACCCATACACCTTCCAATGCGCTGTTGTCCGAATTCTTTCGAACATATCCGGAGATTGAGCCAGCCTTTTGCAGTGTAATGTCCCTAACAGTATCCTGGTTATCGATGACCTGTACATTGTAAACGTCAGTTCTGGCATAGTAAGTGCCCCCCACATCCTGGTGACTGATATAAATATGATAGTGGCGCGGCGCAAGATTGGCGAATTGATAATTTCCATCGAGATCTGTTTGAGCCCAGGCTACCTGGTCCCAGGCATTTTCATCTGCTACCTGTGGATCACTCCCTTGATACAGATACAACCATACATTCACCAGGGAGCTGCCGCCCGGTTCGTCAATATGTCCTTTGATTGTGCCGACCCCGAACGCCGTTGTTGACAAACAGACCAAAGCGAGAAAAACCGCTAAAATTATTATCCTGCTTTTCGCGCCGCCTCCGATTATAAAAGAGTCCATTATTTGCGAAAGAGACTCCTTTTCTCTGCCAATTTTCCCCCTTTTATTCCCGATGTTCATTTATTTCTCTCCTTTCGAGCTAAGATTTAGAACAGCTTTTATTTGTTAACAGACTTAGACTCTTACAACAGAACCACAATACTGGAAAAAATAAGACTTTTGAGGAAAGCTAGCGCAAAAAGGCACTTCCCCTTATCAGCTTTTCTCAATGTACCAATAAGCATTTAACTTTGTTCCCGGCTTAAACTTCCGTTCAGAAGCAGATTTTTTACAAACAAAGACTTTATCAAAATGCTACAGTACGACTCTCTCAAATCCGCTCCTCCCGCGGACTCTCAGAAGAATTATGCTAAAAGAATTATTTTTCACCATCACTGCTCCTGCCAATTATCCTAAAGCATAAACATTTGAACTTAAAGCATTTACGCGCTTTAGTCAAGTATTTTTCCTCATAGTTCAGAAATTTTTTTTTACACCTTTCCAAACGGCTCTGCCCTTTTACCGGCTTTTCAGCTCATTCAAAAGCTTTTTCACAACAATAGCATAGCGCCGAAATATCTTATGGTGGTTCTCCATGCTTAAATTTCTGCTCAGATTCATCCCAATAATAACGCCCCGCAGACCACAAATCCATTACCTCAAGCACTTCAAGCATGGTTACGTTGCCCTTAGACCACTCATCCATATAGGCAAGGTATTCAAGCATAGATATCACATAATCATTGTTTAGATCTGCCGGATGGTATATGGCTTTGACATCGCTTACTGACAGCCCAGAGAACATACCGCTACTCGGCAATCGAGCGCTACCACCCTGGCCATCGGTGAAGTAGAAATAGTAGCTATGGTTTCCAACGCCTAAGTTCATCGGTCCGTATTTATAAGTACCATTTGATTCAGAACCGGAGCTCGGCTCCAACTCCATCTGATAGCTCGTCCCATCAATATAGACGTTCTTGGTATCTGGCCAATCCCCATCCGCATCATAATAATGCACATACCAGTAGAAATCTGTGCTGGTATTCCCTGATGAAGGACTAATATGAACTGTCGGCTGCTGTGCAATCGCAATTCTCCCGGTGCAAAGAGACAGTAATATGATTGCCGTACTATGAAATTTCAAGTGTTTAACCATCTGATGTTATTGTTCCCTTTATGACCGGGCTGACCGCCGTGACGACGAGATGCACCGGATTGTTTGGGATTAGAAGGCCTAACAGTATCGGAGGATGGTGGCTTGGAAGAGTTGGGGGAATCCTTCGAGAGTTCAGCAATGCGTCGTTTATTGAATTGTTCTCGTATAGATGTCAATTCTTATCTTTCGGCCATTTACTATAGCTATTATCGGACATTCCCTCCTTAAAAAAAGTGTTTTACGTTAATTACATCTTGAAATACAGTACAAAATTAAAAAAATCGGTTATTTTTTAATGTTGGGTGTGTCACCCAATACTATCCATCACACAAATTCAAATAACAACAATGATGTTAGTTAATTCGCCCGTATATCTCGCCGATATATGAATCAGGGCGAGTAATGCTGCTGCTGTAGAGCAGTGCTATGCAGCAGCGGTTACCAAAATAAACAATCATACGGAGGAGGTAACAATGGCTAAAATAATAACGAGATTATCCATTGTATTGGGGCTCTTCATAGTATCATTCAGCATAGCAGAAGCAGGTGAAGCTGATTCATCTAAGTCCTTACCGACCACGCTTCTTCACGGCTTTGAGGGTGGTAGTGGTCTGTTCCTTACTAATCTCGCTTACTTAGCAAAACCACCGAAAGAAGGTGAAATATTTGGGCCACCAAGTATTTCACAAAGTACGATTTTCCTTGACGGAATAGGCCGTTATGCTTATGCCGTAACTGAGAATATTTCTGGCAACATTGAGTTAGGTTACTCCTATGAACTCTTTGACGTTGATGATTGGATAGATGATATTTACAATGTTACCGGGTTAAGGGCATCCGATAACGTAAAGGTTCACAATTTTAACATTCGGACTAAGTTTATAGAGGAAGGCGGTTTCGGGATTGACTGGATGCCTATAGTAACTTTTGGCACACACTTTAAGTGGAATGAAGACATATCAGACATCAACCAGCAACTCAATGGGCTTCTTGATACTTTTGGCGCTGATCACAGTTTTGGCACCGAGTTTACCCTTATGGCAAGTAAGACAATCGAAGATATGTTTTCTCGGCCATTTATCATATCAGCAGGCCTTCGTAACGGCGATTCAATCCACACCGGACTTCTTGGATTTGCTGGCGAGAGGCGGACTACCTTTGAGGGTAGCATCGTTGTATTTTTAACAGATCGTCTTATTATCGCCACTGAATATCGTCAAAGCCCAGATTTTGTGGACGATTATAATCTTGGAGGCAAAACTCTCGTTAAAGGTGAAAGTGACTGGTTTGATCTGGCCTTAGCCTATGCGATTGATGAGAACCTGACAATTGGTATTGGTTATTCAAGTACAGACTTTGGTAACAACATATTAGAGCAGGATAACAGCGTCTGGGCTTTCCAGGTGAAATATACTTTCTAATATCAAACAGGCAATATAGAATTGTAAAGTACTTAGTGACTCAGACACCGGATCTGTCCCATAAAGACATAGGGACAGCTTTTGGAGGCCATTGACTGCCAGGCAACCAGGAGATTTATTGTCTGAGCGAGCAGGAGGATCATCCGCATCTGATGATCCTTGGGCGTCCAGGCCTGAACCAAGCCAGTGGCCTCCTGGTCGTTTTAAATTGAAAGATAAGGAGCGTTCTGTGAGATTCCAAAACTATCCGTTGAATTAAGATGAGGTAATTGTTAGAATGGCGCGGTGAATTTTTGACTTGTATGGGAGTGTCGATTAATTTTGAAGAAATATAACCTGGAAGAAATAAAAGAACTGTAGCGACAAGAGCCGGATGATAACGATAGAGTCTTTAAAGCAGCAACAGAAAATATAGAGAAGTATCCTCCAGAGGTTTAAGCCGTGATTAAGGAAGAAGCCAAGCAAAGACATGAGGCTGAGCGAGATCGTGAAGTCAAACCGCAGCGTAATGCTACGCCTAAACAGAAGAAGGCTGAACTCTATCACGATGTAGGCCAAATACTTCTTGTTTGGGGGATATTTGGTTATGTTTACTATGTGCTAAAACAATTTGAAAAAAAGGGAATAGCTGTACTCTTTTTTGCCAATCCTGACACGTTATTAACATTTGCGTATAATGGTTTTCTTTGGGCTGGTCTAATTCTACTTTGGCGAGCAGACAAAAACGAAAATCCAGATAGAAAATCGAAGTGGTTGACACTCTTAAAGGTTTACGTTTTAATTAGCTTAATACTAACCGGAGTGACATTTGTATTACCAATCGTTATGAGAATAGTGCGGTGAAATTAGAGTCTATCAAATCCGTAGGTTATCTGGGAATTGAACTGGTAGCAAAAAAGAAAAAAAAGGCAAAGAAGAAGTGAAGATTGTAAAAAAGCCTCTGCTCCTTGGGATTTTGAGAAAGTGAAGCAAGGACTTGGTTGTGCAGCCACTATTACTATAGACCTTGTTGTTGGCGAGGTCAATAGAAAAGACATCAAACTTAGAGATTTTCTCCTAAGCTTTTCCGTAACAAATCCTTGTGAAGCCAAAAGCAGGTATTTATTGCTTCAGTCAGGCCTCCTAACAAACGGCGTAAAAGAAAATTAGGTTTGTCCAATTCACGCTGAACCAATACAGACTCAGGTAACCGTTCACTGCGAACTCTCAGAGAGAAACTAATTAAGATCGGAGCTAAAGTTGTCAAGCATGCTTGATATGTGACTCTTCAGATGGTGGAGATGATGGTATCAAGATCATTGTACCATGACATTCTATAGCTTATCCATCGATTGAAACCTGTGGCCATTGGATCTGACTAATACCAAAAAAGACTGGAAAACTTGATTTTGTGACAGTAATGATAGTTGAGGTCTGTCTTGATATCGATAATCAGCCAGCTAATTCATGCTTTTACGGCCATCAAGGCTGAAAGACACTCGAAATGAAGCCGGAAATCTTGAATTATCAGGATGGATTTGATAGTATGTTAAAAAGAGGCTTGGCGGTGTAGCTGGGCAAAGATATAGAAAGTCATTTGGGAATCCCAATTGAAAACAAGTTTTTTTAAGGCAAACTATTTCAATGCCCAAGACCAAAGCTAAGAAAAGTAAATACATCTTCCTGTTTTTGCGTATTTTGGTGGTTACAGCAGCAATTGTCTGGGCGATATCTCAAATCGGTCGGGAGCAGAGATGGAACAGCTTCATAGAGCATTTCCGTCAAATGAATATATGGATTTTTGTCGGCACTCTTTGTATCTTTACTCTCACACATGCGATAGTAGGGCTGCGCTGGTGGTTGCTGCTGAGAAGTCAGTCCGTCTTTATAAATCTTTGGGCCGCTGTCAGACTATATTTCTTGGGCTGGTTCTACAATAATTTTATGCCCAGTTCGGTGGGGGGTGATTTAATTCGTGCCTGGTATGTTACGCGACATACAGAAAAAAGATTCGAAGCAGCTTTAAGCGTATTTGTCGACAGGGCCATTGGATTGTTAAGCACGCTGATGATTGCAGCCTTTTTCTATTCGGTTTTCCTTCGAGGCCAAAATCTTGCGATAACTTCTCGTGATGACCAGAGAGCTTTTCTGGAAACTATCTCAGAATACAAGTGGCTTTTTTTGGTCATCATTATGGTTATTGCAGTTGTTTTTTGTGGGCTTCTGGTCCACAGGAAAACGCGAGCAATGCTTAAGAAGAGATGGTCATCTCTTTGCCTTCGTAGTATGAAGATAATTGCCAGGCTTAAAGATGCGGCTGTTATTTATTGCAGCAAGCCTTTGACAATCCTTACAGTACTTGGCTTGACCGTTTTTGTGCAGATTATGGTAATCTCCGCTTTTTGGGTCCTTGGAGTAAATATGGGCATTGAGGCCGGTATCAAGTACTATTACGTATTCTTTACGCTGGCCTGGGTGGTTGGAGCCATACCTGTCAGCATTGGCGGAGTGGGGGTGGTCGAAGGTTTTCTTGTTATAATGTTTACTCGATTTGCCGGTGTCGAAGCAGAGGCGGCGTTGGCTCTGGCTCTGTGCCAGCGGATAGTTTGGATGATTACTTCACTGCCGGGGGCGGCGATACATTTGATTGGCGCACATTTGCCGAAAGACTTTTTTGTTGACCATGATAAGCCGATAGCTTAGTTAATAGTGCTCTGGATAAAAAGCCGTGTTGTTAGCGGTTTCAGTTGCGTAAAACAGGTAAAATGGTAATAATCATTAATACATCCTTACAGTACAGTTAAAGCTATTTTCTTTATTTGCCGATACTTATGGTATAGAAAGACTATTGGCCAGCCCGAACCAATCGGACGCGAACATTAACTGGATTCCCACTTTATTAGTGCGCGTGCTACTGCTAAGAAGCAGTTTTCG
>SDBS01001084.1_pt1 | contig 27655 bp, 25 predicted proteins | sample 2277091 | NCBI WGS metagenome assembly SDBS01 (sample SAMN10404972, study PRJNA504765) | marine sediment metagenome | isolation source: marine sediment core GS10_PC15, 163 cmbsf | place: Arctic Ocean: Southern Knipovich Ridge | collected 2010
TCTTTGAAGTTATCCGTGACTACGAAGTGGCCGGAATGCTCCTTGATGAAGCCTGTCGTTGGACAAAAGAACACGGCATGACTGTGCTGCGCGGTCCCGGTGGCTACTCCAATGCCACCTACGAACGCCAGGGAGTTCTGATTGACGGTTTCAGTTATCCTCCCACGTTTGACCTGACCCACAATCCGCCATTCTATGCTGAATTCCTTGAGAAATATGGTTTCCGAAAAGCTAAGGATTATCATGCCTATATTATGGATGTGCCAAAAGAGGTTCTGCCCCGGGTTAAGATGTTGGCGGAACGAGTACGACGCCGAAGCAAATTGGAGACGCGGCCGCTGGACATGAAAAGGTTCCGTGAAGATGTTAGCTTGATAGCGGAAATATATGGTGATGCATGGGCACAGAATTGGGGCTTTCTACCGATTACTGATGAAGAGGCTTCTATCATGGCAGATAACCTCCGTCTGGTGATCGACCCCAATGGCGTGCGGTTTGCCTTTGTCGATGGTGAGCCGGCGGCCATGCTCGGTATTTTACCTGACCCTAATTATTGTCTCAGACCGCGCTGGCGATGGTATGGTGATTCCGATGTCGTGCGTCTGGCAAGATTGCTTCTGGGACGACGGCGCATTCCATACGCCAGGTGGTTTTTCTTCGGAACACGACCAGCCTTCCGCAATTTGGGTATTGAACTGGTGCTGGCTGCGGAGGTGTTGGAGTACGGCTCAAAGCTCCATTATCAAACCTGTGAAGCATCTATGATTCTTGAAGATAATGAACGGGCGATTGGTGAGCTGGCAGCATTGGTGGACATCAGGCGCTACAAGACCTGGCGTATTTATGACCTGCCTTTGCAGCAGCCGCCGACCCAGGATTAGCTTGACGCAGTCCGTTCTGATTTAACTTCGTAGCTCCTCCAGTGCCTGTTCCGCTTCCTGAGTTAGCGACGCGTCGTCTGATAGCTCGATAGCCCTCTCAAAGTCGGCAATAGCCTGGTCGTAATCTCCCTTACTATAGTGGGCAAAACCTCGGTTGTTGTAGGCTGAAGCAAGACCAGGGTCTAGCGCAATGGTTGTGGTGGCGTCGGTAATGGCTCTGTCATATTCATCCTTGCCTTCTTGGTAGGCAAGCCCCCGGTTGTTATAAGCTTGAGCATAGTCAGGGTCTAGCTCAATCGCCCTGCTGTAATCGGCAATAGCGTGGTCGTATTCTCCCTTTCTATAGTAGGCAAGCCCCCTGTTGTTGTAGACGAAAGCACGATTCGGGTCCAGTTCAATAGCCTCGGCATAATCGGCAATAGCGTGGTCGTATTCTCCTTTCCTGTAATAGGCGAGCCCCCTGTTGTTGTAAGCTGGTGCGTAGTCGGCGTCCAGCCAAATGGCCTGGTTAAACTCCACGATAGCGTTATCAAGCTGTCCGTTATCCAGGTAAGCCAATCCCCGTTCATTGTGCTGTCGTGCCGTCTCCGAGGAAGCGCAATCCGGATTTTCCTTCACCGCCACGGTGACCGCATCAGCGCTGGTGCGGAATGTCCCCCCGCTCTCACCCCGTACGGTAAACAGATAATTGTCCGCAGGTGTATTGCAGGTGGTTTTCACAAAAAGCCTTGTTGTTCCAGTTGGAGTGACCGTGGTTCTATCAAACCGGACAGATATGCCTTCAGCGCTGCTCCAGTCGGTGGTAGTTAGCAGTACCGGTTGTGGTTCGCCTCTTACCAGCTTAACGGTAACGGTTATCGTAGCCGCTTCACCTTGCATGATGCTTACTGAGTGTGGATTGACGTCAACATCAAAGTCAAAATCCTCCGCTGAAGTAAATACACCTTCGCCGGATATTCGTCTCGCTGTCCATGTGGAGTTGAAACTCCTCGTGCCGAGCGGGTCTGATATCCTGCCTGACATTGTCCCGGAGGCGGATGCGGCATTCGGGAATGACGCATTTAGTTTACCGGTCGCACTTCCTGAAATGGACCCGGCTCCGTTGTTGTAGGACGCACTCATATCGAAAGACATTGACGTGCCTGACATTTTGCCATTTGTTATCGGAATATCATAGGGCGGAATACCGGCAGAACCTCCGCCACTCCAGCCGCTACCGGTAAAACGACCGGAACTATCTACCGTGAGTGTCGCCGTTTGCTCGGACTGGTCAGCTATCTCCCAGGTCTGCCCCGCCGTCTCACTGGTACTAGCGGGTTTCTCGGCTGAGCAGGCACTGAGCACAAGACAGCCAGTCAGCATAACAGGGACAAACAATGACCGAAAACGTCCCCAGTCAGTGCATTTCCCGGTCTGCTTCGTCACAATGACTCCTGTTTACTCCTGTGCTGCCCTCTTTGGTCAATATTCTATGCCCTAAATACCTGCTTGCCTACTCAGCCGTCCACTTCGGCTCCCTTTTCTCCACCCACGCTCTCGGCCCCTCCTTTGTATCTGGGGTGGTGGCGTTAATCGTCATTGCCATTTCGGCCATTTCCAGGTTAACGTTACGGAACATATCAATGCCTCGCCATATCAGCCGTTTGGCAAACTGTGTGGCTACCGGCGCTTGCGCAAACTGGAGGCATAACTCCTTTGTCGCCGCCGGTAGTTCGTCATGCGGGACAACCTTGCTTACATATCCTATCCGTAATGCTTCCTCAGCGTCTATCATCTTACCCGACCATATCAGCTCGCATGCTTTGGCTATCCCCACGATACGGGGCAAGAAGTAGCATCCGGCATCACCGGGGAGTAGACCCATTCGCACGTAGGTCATACCTGCCCTCGCCTTATCCGACATTATTCTAATGTCAGCCATACTCGCCATGTCCATCCCCGCTCCCGCTGCCGGCCCGTTGATTGCTGCGATATATGGTTTATCTAGGCTCTCCAGAGCGCGGGGTACCTTATGAACGCCCAGTCGCATGGAGTTTCTTCGTGCGTAGAGAAGCGGTGCCTCGCCTCTACCTCCACTGGCAGCTGCTCGCACGTCCATCCCCGAGCAAAACCCACGTCCCGCCCCCGTTACTACCAGTACCCTCACTTTTGGATCTGTCTTCGTTTTCTCAATTGCGTCTACCCACTCATTAATCATGGTGGGGGTAAAAGCGTTCAGGGTCTCAGGGCGGTTCAGCGTAATCGTGGCAATGTAGTCCTCCACAGTGTAGATTATGTCCTCGTATGCCATAGTCCCTCCTTTCTATTGTTACAGTGTATTCCTTATCTGTTAGCAAGCCATCAACGGCTAGGCTATCACTCCCTGCTCCTTGAAACGGGCGATGTTTTCCCAGGTATAGTCGTGCTCCAGGAGAATTTCCTCTGTGTGCTGCCCGAATTCTGGCGCTGGCATTCTAACGCCTGCCGGGGTTTTGCTGAGGTGAATTGGGTTGGCTACTATTTCCATACGTCCGTGGGTGGGATGGTTATAACCGACAAAGAAGTCATTTGCTCTTGCCTGGGGGTCAGCGATGACCTCCGGTAAGCTCGCGATTGGACCCCAAGGCAACCCCGCTTCAGTAAGTTGGACTCTCCATTCATCCAGGGTTCTGCTCAAGAAAGTTTGCTCTAAAACCTTGAACAGGGCAGTGTGATTTTCAATTCTGTCGTCAAAAGTTTCAAACCTGGGGTCATGCTCTAAATCTTCGCGTCCCAGGCTCTTACATAATCTCGACCAGTAACGGTCCGGCTGGTGGACTGCGATGCGCAGCCATCTACCATCCTTGGTTTTATAGGAGCCCAGCAGCACGTTGGCCAGGTCCTCACGGTTGATATTCTGTCGGTCTTGTCCGGTAACAAGGGCACCGCCTATGTCGTTGGCGTTAACAAAGACCCCGGCGTTGAATAATGATACATCCACTTCCTGTCCCACCCCGGTTCTCTCCCGCACGAATAGCGCCGTCATTATCCCGCAGGCGAAAGCCAGTGCCGCCACACGGTCACCAAGGGCTATCGGAGTAGTCGGCGGAATCATCTCCGGAGTTAGCAGCACGCGCAGAATCCCACTCCTTGCCCAGAAAGCCTCAAAATCATAACCGGGCAGGTCTCGGTCAGGCCCCTTCATACCATAACCGGTTACATTTGCCCAGATAAGTCTGGGATTGAGTCGGTGAAGAGTCTCATACTCTACATTGAACTTCTTCAGTTCACGCGGACGAGAGTTTGCCAGAAAAACGTCTGCCTTTCCCAGCATTCTGTGCAGTATTTTTTGTCCGTTCTTCTTGGACAGGTCTAGAGTCATCCCTCTCTTGTTGCAGTTATGGTTTTCAACACTGTAATCAATATCCCAGGGTATGCTTCTGCCACTAGCTCTGTTAGCTTGGTCAATAGTCGGTAGACTTCCGGTATCTCGTCCCATATCACCCCTTGTCGGGTGTTCTATATGGATTACCTCCGCCCCCCAGTCACCGAGTAGCCGACCAGCCATCGGCCCCGCCATCCCCGATGCGGTTTCTATAACTCCGATACCCTCCAGACCAAAACCCATTAATATCCCCCTCCCCTTGCCAGTCCTGAAGCTTGCTTTTCTTGGTATTTCCTCTTCTCTTCCTGGTACCATCCAACTTCTTTGGCTATCATCTCTCTAATCGGCAGGTGGTAGGGGCATCTCTCTTCGCAGTCGCCGCACTCGGTGCATTCGGCGGCTTTGGTCAGCACTTCGTTAATCCACCCGTGAAACACCCGTTGCGGCGGCATCCGCTTCTCCGGGTTGCTGATGGTTAGCGCCGATGATATCGGTATTCCCTCGCTGCAGGGCTGGCAGTAATCACATCGTCGGCAAAATAAGGTGCCCAGTTCCTCTCTCAGTCGCTGCATCTCGCGCTGTTCCGCCTCCGTCATGTCCCTCGGCCCCTCCAGCACTCGTACCAGTTCCTCTATCTCCCCCATTTTCTCTATCCCCGGGATTGGCACTACATCCGGAAACTGGAAGAGGTACTTGAAGGCGATAGTAGCGTTGGTTAGTCTGCCGCCGGCTAATGGTTTCATCGCAATGAAACCGACGTCGTGCTCTCTGGCCAGTGGTAGCAGTTCGTCGCCCGCTTCGCGGTTAACGACGTTAAAAGGTATCATAATGGTCTCAAAGCATCCTGATTTCACCGCCTCTTTAGCCACCTCAGTTGAGTGAGAGGTAATGCCGATGTGTTTTATCACTCCTGCCCTTTTGGCTTCTTCCAGTACGGCCCTGGGTCCATTGGGGTCAAGAACTAGGTCCAGTGATTTAAGGTCGCTGACGCCGTGAAACTGGTACAGGTCTATAGATTCAACCCCGAGGCGTTCCAGGCTCAGCTTGAGCTGACTCTCCATGCCGTCACGGGTTTGAGCAAAGGATTTTGTCGCCAGAATAAGCCCCTCCCGCCGTCCTCTAATTGCCTTACCGATGCGCTCTTCGCTGTTGGTGTAGGAGTTGGCGGTATCGATGAAGTTGACCCCCAGGTCCAGACACCTCCCTACAATTGCCACCGCCTCCTTTTCGGAAAGCCTTTGAATTGGCACACCGCCGAAGCCCAGCTTTGATACCACCATCTCTGTCTTGCCGAGTCTTACATAAAACATACCTGCTCGCTATCCTTTTACCTTGCCCAAATCCTGTTTGATTTTACCATCAAAACCCGTGACACCGCTACCGACATGGTAAAGCATGGGTCGGCTGTTGTTGCCACAGAAGGGCTGAGCGTTGAAGCAATCTCGCACAGCGAAGAATCTCACTCCCCGTTGTTGCGAACGGAACTGCTCTCTGGTAACCACTGTGTGATGACTTCGCCCGGAGGTGATATAATACTGGCGGGGGTAGTATCGATAGGAAGCCAGTAACTATTGAATTAGCGGTAAGGAGGTCAAGAAGATGCCGGGTGTCGCTGAGGATAGTAAAATTCGCGTTATACAGCTTGACGTAGTCGGGGGTATCGTCTCCAATGCCTATCTGCTGGTCTGCCGGCAAACGGGAGACAGTGTCATAATTGACGCCCCCGGACAGGCCGGCAAAATCCTGGAGCAATTAAAGGGCACCAACCCCAGATACATATTGCTGACCCATAATCACGGCGACCATCTGGGAGCCCTGGCTGAACTGCGGTCAGCGCTGAAGATACCCGTTGCCGTTCACCCTCTTGATGCCGCGGCGTTACCTTCACCACCTGAGATTGAATTGAATGACGGTGATTCTGTATCATTTGGCAACATTGAACTCAAGGTCTTGCATACCCCGGGTCACACCCCCGGCGGCCTGTGCTTCTTAACTGGCAAGTATCTTATCTCCGGTGATACTATTTTCCCTGGGGGACCGGGTAGGACCGGGTCGCCGGATAAGTTAGAGCAAATCATCAGGTCAATAACGGAGAAAATCTTTGTCTTGCCTGACGATACTCAGGTGTATTCCGGGCACGGCGATGCCACGGTATTGAAAAAGGAAAAGGAGGAATTTACCGTCTTTTCCTCGCGACCTCACCCCTCTGACCTTTGTGGCGATGTCCTTTGGCTTTCCTCCTAGCGCCAGAGTTGTTCCCGGTGGAAGGTTTCTGCCAGTTCAAAATCCTCGCCTTCAGCCATTAGCTGGTATCTCTCTCTCATCCGCCCCTTCATCTCGGCGAATCGCTCAGGAGGTATCTGGCTCTTGTGAGCGGCAAGGGCATCCATCTTGACATCAAAGGTATCGGTGATATCCGTGCGATAGTTTGTGTCTTGTGAACCCCACAACAGGACCTCTCTGACTCTGTGGGGTTGCAGACCTTCCTTAGCTAACTCTGGATAGGAGTGAATGTCTCTGGCATAAGGGAAAATGGCATCCAGTGTCACCCGTGCCGCAATGCGGTGGTCCCGGTGCCAGATATAACCGCGGTATGGGTCAGAGGTAACCACCACCTCAGGACGGTATTTTCGTATCATGCGCACTAGGCCTTTTCTGAATTCGTGGTTATCCTCCAGACCTTGGTCAGGATAACCGAGAAACTCAACATCTCTCACCCCTAGTAATTTGCAGGCCGTTAACTGTTCTTCTTCGCGTATCTTCGCCAGCCTCTCCGGCTTCATCTCGGGGTCGCTGGTGCCCTTGTCGCCGTTGGTGCAAACCACGTAGACAACATCCTTTCCTTCTCTTGTCCATTGTGCCACTGTTCCCGCAACACCAAATTCCGCATCATCTGGATGTGGCGTAACTACCATCGCATAAACTGGTTTTACCTCGCTCATGAATCTCCTCAGTTCTGACTGGATTGCATTCATAATTGTATAACATCGGCTGGCTTTGATACAATGTTTTATCGGGAGTATCAGAGATTGAGATGAATAATTCCCACTACATTATCAGAAACTACCGTGATTCGGATTTCAATACTTACCTTCGGCTAAGGAACGAAGCGGCGAAGTTAGGCCCCTATCCCTACCCCCTTACACCACAGTCTCTTCGTAACAATCTGGCGCGACCCAATTACTCCCCTGAGCGTGACCTTTTTCTCGTTGAATTATCAGGAGAAGTCGTCGGCTATCTGGACGTCAGGCCGGAGACAAAGATAGAGCGGGTTATCCTTGACTGTTTCATCCGGCCGGAGCACCGTCGTAAAGGCTTGGCTGGAAAGCTCCTCACTCATGCTGAAAATAGGGCTAATGAACTTGGCGCAAAAGTGGCTCATGTCAGCGTTCTTGAGAAGAATACAATTGCTCAGAAGGCATCAGCCAGGCTGGGCTTCCGGCTTATCCACCGTGAACATGAATTGAGGCTCGCTCTTAATGAAACCACCGTGCGTGAAACTCCCGCTCTCTTCCCCATCCGTCACCTTCAACCGGGTGAAGAAGACAAACTGACCCATATTCAGAATCGGTCCTTCACCGGCAGCTGGGGATACAACCCCAATACGGAAGAGGAAATCAGATATGCTACCAGCACCGGAGCCTATATCCCTGAAGAAATACTCCTCGCCTGCGACGGAGACAGACCCGTTGCCTATTGCTGTACTGGCGTTGAGTACCAGGAAGAAGATGGCGCAGACAAAGAGATAGGCAGAATTTCTATGATTGGGGTAGACCCGGACTATCAGAAACTCGGTATGGGCAGGGCTGTACTGCTAGCCGGATTATCCTATCTCAAGAATAAAGGCGTGCGGATTGCTCAGTTGACTGTGGATGATGATAACGAACCAGCCATTACCCTCTACCGCTCTGTGGGCTTCCGGAAATATGACACCAGCCTCTGGTACGAAAAGGTGCTCGGTTAACCGACTTTAACCGTAAAATCGGAAAGTACCTCGCCGCATTCCTCGGCTATCATCCCGGCAATGTTTGACCAGTCAAATCTGGCCACTGACGCCCGCATTCGTTCTACGGCCCCCTCCCCACCGTCTGGCTGGGAAAGTAGCAGAGATATCCTGTCGGCAATTTGCTCCGGGGCATTGTCTTCTATCACGTACCCCGTTTTCCCTTGCTCAATAATATTCTCCATGTCTCCCACCCTGGTGGTCACCACCGGCGTGCCGCAGGCTAAAGACTCCAGGGCTACCAGGCCAAAGCTTTCGTAGTAGGATGGAATAACGCATACATCAGCCGCACTGTAGTAGTAAGGCAGCTTCTCCTGCTTTACTAACTCCAGAAAAGTAACCGAATCCTGTATCCCTAGGTCCTGACATATCCTCTTCAATCTCTCCAGTTCGTCTCCACTGCGCTTGTCACCACCGACTATCAGTAGTTTGAGGTCAGGTCTATCCCTGAGGTAGGTCATCGCTCTGAGTAACGAATCTATGCCTTTCAGCGGTTCGGTTCTGCCCACGAACAGGATGAGCTTATCACTATCAAGGTCGAGGTATCGTCTGGCGCTATCCCTCCCAATCGGTTGAAACAGGTCCAGGTTCACCCCACCGGGAACGATACCGATTCTGTCGGCTGAAGCGCCGTAGTGAGTGTGGAGCTGTACCTTCTCTCCTTCTGTGGCGGCAATAATGCGATGACAATCATTGGCAAGGCATCTTTCTGTCTCAATCCGTAGCTCGGGCTCGTCTTCTCCGATGTCTAGCGCATTCTTAACCGCACCCAGGGTATGGAACATTATCATTTGGGGAACATTCCACCAGCGTTGCAGGAATTGCCCCACCCAGCCGGAAAGCCAGTAATGACTGAACACCAGGTCATACTGCAGGTCGTTATTCCTTCTGAAATCCTCTAAATTGCAGACGAAATCAGGAAGGTAGGCATAGACTAGCAGCTTGTTCATATCATCAACTACGCCGGCTTTGAGGTGAATCAGTCGGGCATTCTGACCTATCTCCACAATCTGGAGGTCATTCGGATCGTGGACACGGGTATAAACATCCACCAGGTGTCCCTGCTGCCCCAGCTCATAGGCAAGCTCTCTCACGTAGACATTCATGCCGCCGGTATCTTTACCGCCCAGGTTACCTACCGGACAGCTGTGAACACTCAAAAGAGCTAGTTTTAGTTTTCCGTTTACCATTTAATCACGTCCACCAATCTCTATCTGGCAATTGTATATCGCCACCTCTCTACCGCCCAGGTGATACTTGTAACGCTCATCACCCTTCAAAAAGTCAAACCTCTTCTTACCCCTCTCAATACTATCTTTAATGTGCAGCGCTTTAGACAGTATACCGACACTCAAGGACCTGTATTCCGGGTCGTACCCGCTGTTGTATAGGTACACAGTATCATTATACTCAAAAGCAATGATTCCCGCTACCGGCTTGTCGTCCAGCTCCAGAATACCTGCCCTCAGCAGTCCTGCCCTGGCCATCTCTGCGGTCATAGATTTGAAAAAGGCGTCCATTTCATCTGTCATGAATGTCGCCTTGTCTTCCCGGCTCTCCACAAACATTTTCAGGAAAACATCCATAAAATCAGGTACGGCTTGACTTTCTTCAATAAAACGGTAGTTGATGTTGCCCGCTTCCTCCAGTCTCCTTAGTTTCCGTCTTATCTCGTGCCGCTGTTTGCTGTTTAGCATCTGCAAATACTCGTCCCAGGTAGCTGGTAAATCTACCTCCAGAGAAACGTCTTCCTGATGGCAGGAGACTTCGAGTCCGGATTGTCGCGCCGTATCCACCAGGCTGGTCATCGCTGTGGAGTCCGGTCTTATCGCCCACAGGTCTAAGCGGGTCAACTCTTTTTGCTTCAAATCGTCAAGTAATGCGTTGTAGAAATCTGTCTCCTTCCCCGGGGCGACAATGAAGTCTGCATAGTCGCAGACATCCGCATTGCCAATTATTGAAGCTACCTTGTCCCTGATTAACAGCGGGGCAACGCCGATAATCCTGTCTTCTTGCCTGATTACGGGGATATAAAGCTCGGCTTGTGATGCAAACGCTTGGCGCCATATCTTCAGCCACGGCGGCAGCACGAAAAGCGGTTGCCAGTTCAACTCGTTACGGTGGTCTTTCCATAGGGTAGCTAGCCGGTCAAGACTCTCCTCGGTGATGCTATAGCTCATAATTCCTGTACTTTAAGTGTAGCACTTCACTATGGCTGAGGCAACTGATTGGATATGCCGGCTATTCTTCTTCTATCGTTATCCGTATAATCTTGTCGCCCTGTACAAGCCTCTTGAGGACATCCGCCCCCTCTGTTAGCTGTCCGAACACCGAGTGCATCCCGTTAAGGTGGTGCTGTGGGGAATAGGTTATGAAGAACTGGCTCCCGTTGGTATTTGGCCCGCTGTTTGCCATCGATAGCGCCCCGGTGACGTGGGTATGCTCCGTAAACTCATCGGCAAATGTATAACCCGGTCCGCCGGTACCTGTGGCGGTAGGGTCTCCCCCCTGGGCCATAAAGTTAGCGAGAATACGGTGGAAGGTAACGTTGTCATAGAACCCCTCCCGGGCAAGAAATACAAAGTTATTCACCGTTCTCGGAACATCGGCGGCAAATAGCTCCAGCACCAGGTTCCCCTTTTCTGTTTCAATCGTGGCCGTGTATTTCTTACTGGTGTCAATCATCATCTCGGGTGGGGATGAATAGGTCTTTTGCACTGGTTCTTCCTCCTTTTCTTCTGCTCCCGGTACAGCACCAGAACACGATGCTGCCAGTAGTGGTAGCATCAGTGCAATAATACCGGTTACTCTCCATAGATTCCTTATCATCAATCTGCCCCCTCTCTTAAATACTGGGTCTCCTCATTTTAGTCTGCCTTTGCCAGAATGTAAACCGCGTCGGTCAGTCGGGCTACCACATAACTTGAGTAGTTGCTATAATAAGCCCAGACAAATACTTGGGAGGTAGAGTTGGAAGTAGACTTCTCTAAACTGGACAGGGCTTTTAATCCGAAAAGCGTTGCCGTTGTCGGCGATAGCAAGAAAGGTAACTTCCACTGGCTTCGTAATGAAAGTACCTTTAAGGGCAAACTCTATTCGGTTCAGGTTAATCCTGAATCAATTGAAGGCATTAAGGAACTGGGTGTTGAAAACTACCCCAGCCTTTTGGATATTCCCGGAGCAGTCGATTACGTAATCATTAATACACCGCGGGCAATAGCTCCTCAGATACTGGATGACTGCATTCGTAAAGAGGTAGCCGCCGCCCATTTCTTCACCGCTGGCTTTGCCGAGACCGGTACCGAAGAAGGAATCAGGTTGGAGCGGCTGCTCACTGAAAAGGCGGAGCAGGCGGACTTCCATATCGTTGGCCCCAATTGTCGGGGAATCTTTAATCCCGCGATTGGGTTGCGGCAGATAGGCGAACAGTACAGCGGCTTTGCCGGTCCGGTGGGTATTATCAGCCAGAGTGGTGGCCATGCCATGTACTTCAGCCGTGAGGCTCATCTGCAAGGAGTGGACATCAACAAGTCGGTAAGCTTTGGCAATGGCATAGTGCTTCATGCCAGTGATTACCTGGAGTTCTTTGGCCGCGACCCGGAAATCAAGGTCATTGGTATGTATCTCGAAGGCGTCAAGGATGGCCGGCGGTTCTTCACTGTCTTAAGAGGCGTAGCTGCACAAAAGCCCGTGGTCATCTGGAAAGGTGGCTTAACGGCGGATGGGGGACGGGCTATCGCCTCTCATACCGGTTCCCTGGCTGTGCCTCAAGCGGTGTGGGATACCGCCGTCCGGCAGTGCGGCGCAATTCAGGTGGACGGCATGGAAGAACTGATTGATACCATTAAGGCTCTGCTTTATCTCTCTCCGGTTCGCGGCGATAGGGTAGGTGTCGCTGGTGGTGCTGGCGGACAATCAATAGCTATCACCGATATTCTGGCGGCAGCCGGACTGAAAGTGCCCCTGCTCTCACAGGAGTCCTATGATGAACTGGGGACATTCTTCAGCCTGATTGGTGGTAGCTACCGTAATCCACTGGATACGGACGTCGGTGGTAATCGTCGGGAATTGGCACGTATCTTTGAAATTCTTGAGCGGGACCCCAATGTGGATATCCTGATGCTCTTATCTCGGGTTGGTAGGTTCATGTTCTCTCCTGAATGGCGGGAAGCGGATGTCAATGCCATAGTCAGTATCAGAGATAAGACCTCCAAACCCGTGCTCGCCATCCAGCCCTACACCACGCCGGAGGAAATGCAGGAAGCCCTTGACACTATCCCGAAGTTCCAGGAAGGCGGCGTCCCTGTCTTTCCCACCATGGAGCGTGGCGCCGCCGCCCTCAGGAACGTCTTGGATTACTACCGCTTTAAAGATAGTCTTGATGCTGATTAGTTAATCAAGGAGGACCTAATGAATAGTCAGGAAATATGTTACCTGCCGGCACTGGAAATGCGCGATGCCATCAGGGCTAAGAAACTCTCTCCTGTAGAAGTAATGGATGCCATTCTCAAGCGCATTGAGCAAATAAACCCCAAAATCAATGCCTACTGCACCCTGGTCGCTGATAGCGCCCGCGAACAGGCTAAACAGGCTGAAGACAGGGTAATGAAAGGCGAGGAACTCGGTCCTCTGCACGGTATCCCGGTATCTATCAAGGACCTGGTATTTACTGAAGGTATTCGCACTACCGGCGGTACCCTTATGTACGAGAATTTCGTCCCTGATCAGGATGCCATTCTCGTCGAACGGCTTAAAGCGGCTGGTGCCATTATCATCGGCAAGACTAACACCCCCCATGCTGGCTGGGTTGCCATCACCGATAACCTCGTCTTCGGCCCCACCCGTAATCCCTGGAATCTGGACCGAACCCCCGGTGGTTCCAGTGGCGGAGCTGCCAGCGCTGTTGCTTCAGGCATCAGTCCACTCGCCCAGGGTGGTGATGGTGGCGGCTCAATTCGTATTCCCAGCAGTTTCTGCGGAGTTTTTGGTCTCAAACCCTCCTTCGGACGTGTCCCCCAGGGCCCCGGATTCCCTGGTCTCTGGGAGGGGCTGTCTGTTAGTGGTCCCATCACTCGCACCGTGCGCGATTCCGCCCTGATGATGGAGGTTATCGCTGGCCGGGATGACCGTGACCACTTCTCTTTGCCTGATGTCAACCCGAAATACCTGTCAAGGCTCGGTGGCGACCTCAAAGGGATGAGGGTTGCCTGGAGTAAAAACCTCGGTTATGCTGTCGTTGACCCTCAGGTTCTCAAGATAACTGAATCAGCCGTCAGGACTTTTGCCACCCTCGGCTGTAACATAGAAGAGACTGACCCCCAGGCAGATAGCCCGCAGGAAAACTTCTCTACCGTTACCGCCGCCAGCCTGGCATCAGATTTAGTTGAAAAATTACCTCAGTGGCGCGATCGTATCGAACCAGCCCTGGTTGCTTTCATGGAAAGGAGCAAGGACATCTCCGCCACGGACTACATCAAGGCACGCATTGCCAATCTCCAGTATAGCAACAAAATGCAGGCATTCTTCGACAACTATGATATCCTGCTAACACCAACTCTTGCCGTACCACCATTTGAGATTGGCATCTATAGCCCCAGAGAGATTGCCGGGCAGAGGGCAGCACCCCTCGGCTTTATGCCCTTCACCTATCCATTTAACGTCACCGGACAGCCCGCATCCTCAGTTCCTTGTGGCTGGACGGATGACGGCTTGCCTGTCGGTCTTCAGATTGTCGGCAGACGATTCGATGATGCTACCGTCCTCAAAGCCTCCGCCGCCTTTGAGCAGGCTTCTCCTTGGGCAGACAAACGACCCCCACTGGACTAACAGGAGAGATTTTGATGTCAAGAGGTGTCCTTCTCATCAATACCAATGTTGTCCGCCCCCCTGTCAGCCCGATAGGTCTGGAATACGTTGCTGAAGCCCTTGTTGATGGTGGGATGCCGCTCCAGGTCCTTGACCTCGCCTTTGAGCCCGATTGGAAAGCCTCCTTGAAGCGAGAACTTAAAGATACTGAGCCGGTGGCAGTCGGCATATCCGTAAGAAACACTGACGACTGCTCCTTCACCTCAGGACAGTCCTTCCTCCCCTGGATTAGCGAGGTGGTCGGCGAGGTCAGAAAGCTTACCGAGGCGCCTGTATTTCTCGGCGGGGTCGGATTTTCCACCCTTCCTGAGACCGTTCTGCGGGTTACTCAGGCCGATGGCGGTATTGAAGGTGACGGCGAAGAAGCATTGCCGTCTTTGGTCAACTCTCTTATCAAGGGCGAAGACTTTGAACACCTGCCCAACCTGGTCTACTGGCACAACGGCAAAGTCATTCGTAATCCCAGGACTGATGTTGACCTCCAGCGCCTCCCCCTGCCCCGTCGCCGCGTCTTTGACAACAAGCGTTACCAGCAGTTTGGCGCTATGGTGGGCATCGAGACCAAGCGAGGCTGTTCCCAGCACTGTGTCTTCTGTGCCGACCCCGTCGCTAAGGGTAGTAATGTGCGTCTTAGACCACCAGCAGTAGTCGTTCAGGAGTTTCGGGACCTCCTTGAGCAGGGCGTATCTTGGTTCCACCTCTGTGATAGCGAGTTCAATCTTCCGCTGCAGCACGCCAGGGATGTCTGTCGGGCTATTATTCAACAGGGACTGGGCGACCGGATAAGGTGGTATACCTACTGCTCACCCGTTCCATTCGACCGGGAATTGGCTCGTTTGATGAAGAGCGCTGGTTGTGCCGGCATCAACTTCGGTGTTGACTCCCTGTGTGACGACCAGCTACATCGGCTGGGTCGGGTACATTCCTCGGACGATATTCGTCAGCTGGTTCACCTTCTCCACGAGGAAGGACTGAACTACATGTTTGACCTGTTAGTCGGCGCTCCCGGAGAGACGCTGGAGACGGTACGCACAACGATAAATAAAGCTAGGGAGTTCGATGTCCCTCTGGTTGGAATATCCACCGGGGTTAGAGTGTATCCCGGTACTCCCCTGGGAAAGAACGTCGCTGATGGCTTAATCAGGGAAGGACTGCACCCTGAGACTCGTGACGACCTTGCCCGCCCCCTCTTCTATCTCTCTCCTTCCCTCGGTGACGACGCCGTTGCCTTCGTGAATCAGCTTGTAAGAAACGACCCCAGGTTCCTGGTTCTGGCCACCCCCGGTGAAGAAGGCAGCTATAACTATGCCGGTGACGAACTGCTCAGCCAGTTGATTGCGCAGGGCGCCCGTGGTGCCTACTGGGACATCCTCAGGCAGCACCGTAGCGTGTAGCTTACTTCTTCAGGATATGTACCGTGCACACTCCACCCGCCCCGGAGCACTGGGCAATGCCAACCTTGGGGTTCTTGACCTGCCGTTCACCGGCTTCGCCTCTGAGTTGGGTTACTATTTCGTGGACCATCCTGATGCCGGTCGCCCCGAAAGGATGCCCCATCCCTTGAAGCCCTCCGTCAGTATTCACCGGCAGCTTGCCGTCGATTTCCGTTCCCCCATCCAGCTCCAGTTGCCACCCCTTTCCTCGTTCCACCAGCCCCATAGATTCTATCTGAGAAATACTCGCATTCGTTGCCGCATCGTGGACTTGCACGATGTCCATATCCTCCGGCCCAAGCCCCGCTATTTCGTAGGCTTCCTTTGCAGTGAGCGTAGTTACATCGGTACTGCCCGGCCCCCCGATGCCCGCGGACATCGTTGTCCGTAGTGCTGCACCGGCAATGGTTACCACCCGCTTCTTATCTTTCATATATTTATCTGCTACTTCCTTGGCGCAGATTACCGCCGCCGATGCTCCCTCGCTGGTGGGACAGCATTGGTATAGGGTCAGCGGCTCCGTAATCATCCGCGATTCCAGCACCTCTTCCATCGTGAAGGCCTTCTTATGATGAGCGTACGGATTCATCGCCGCATTCTTGTGGCACCTTACTGACACATGAGCGAACGCCTCTACTGGTGCCCCATAATCCTCCATGTACCGGCGTGCCTGTAACGCGTAAGTAGCCATCATGTGGTCGGCGCCAATCATCCTCTCCGGACTGTATTCGGCGGTTACCGATACCGGTCCCCGTGGCACCTTTTCCGCCCCGAATGCCAGCGCTACATCGTACATCCCGTTGGCAACCGCCCAGAAGGCTTGCCACAAACCGGTAGACCCGGAGGAGCAGGCGTTCTCCACGTTGGTAACCGGGATGCCGGTAAGACCTAGGTTCTGTAGAACAACCTCGCCAACAGACATACCGTGGTAGTAAACGTGCCCGAAATAGGCCGCTTGGATGTCCCTGTATCCTGCCCCCGAGTCCTCAAGGGCTTCCAGAACTGCATCTCTTGCCATGTCGTGAAAGCTCTCCTTCGGGAATCTCCCGAAGGCATGGAGACCCACTCCGGCTACAACTACTTCCCGTGCTGGTTTTATCGCCATCTCTAAGCTCCTTTCCGACTACTTGGATATCGGTCGCCATTTGTAGACGACTACTTCATTTCCGTCAGGGTCCTCGCCTCCCACTCTGAGTGTTAGTTCCAGCGGCATACCAATCTTAATATCCTCCCTGGGGAGCTCCACAACTTCAGAAAGGATACCCACCCCCTCTGGGAGCCTGACCTGACCTAAAATGTAGGGTACATCTCCCGTCCACCCACCGGGTGCTGCCCAGACAACAGTGTAGGAAGAAAGAGTTCCCTGTTTGCTCAGTTCCACCGGTTCCACCTCATCCGAGGTACAGTTTACGCAGAAGCGTCGTGAACCAAAGAAATGTGCTCCGCAACTCTTGCATTTCGTTCCCAGGAGCACCCCCTCGGTGCCATCACCAAGGAGTTCTAAACGGTCTTTTGATACTGGAATACGTTGGGGCTTTTTCTGCTCTGCGGTACTCATCTTCCTTCTGTAATTACCCCCTTGATTCAATTCTCACTACGGTATGTACTAACCGGGTATTATCTTCTGCTGTTTGAAAAACTCAACCAGTTGTGCGGCTACTTCTTTGGGATTGCCTTCCAGAAGGTTGCTCTTCTTCTGTATGATACCACCTTCCATTATCAACCTCAACTTCTCTACCGATGATAGCTTGCTATCCGGCACGAATAGCCCTTTCATCCTTGGTTTCGGAGGAGTCAGGCCGGTCACGGTAGTTTTTGAGCCGGCAACCCCCGGTTCTTCGGGGGATAAGCCGAGTTGTTTTGCATCGTACTTCACGATTTCTTTGCTTCTGGCTTTCATAATCCCCTTTATCGTGGGATTTCGCGGGCTATTCAGACCTGCTTCCATGGTCAGTAGGGCGGGGAGAGAGCACTCAACCACCTCTCGGTCTCCCTTTTCCAGCTTCCTTTGCACTGCGAGCTTACTGCCCTCGGAGCCAATATCTACTTTGACAACCCCCCTCACCAGCGGGACGCCCAGCATTCCAGCTACATAAGTGCCTACCTGTCCCGCCTGGGTATCGTCCGCTCTCTGCCCGCAGAGAACGAGGTCATACGAAATAGAGCCAATAATCTTGGCTAACGTCCTGGCGGTGATATAGCTGTCTCCGTCATCAAAAATCGGGTCGCAAAGCAGAATGGCGTCGTCAGCCCCCATGGCAAGACCCTTGCGCAGAGCATCTTCGGCAGATGAATCGCCCAGGCTGACCAGTGTTACCTGACCCCGCCCCTCCCCTTCCTTGATTCGTATCGACTCCTCAATAGCCAGCAGGTCCAGTGAACTGATGACGTAGCTCGGCACCAGTTCCTGGAGGGAAACTACCCCTTTCTCTACGATAATCCTGCCCTCTATGTCGGGCACCTGCTTTACGCAGACTACTATGTTCATTGATTATCACTATTGGTCAGTCTTCAGAATTCTGCGCCAGCACCTCTCGTATTTGGGCGGTTAGTGACGGCAGCACTCCCAGAACATCACCCACCACTCCGACATCGGCAATCTTGAAAATGGGAGCATTGCCGTCCGTGTTTATCGCTACGATTATCCCGGAATCCTTCATTCCCATCGTATGTTGAATCGCTCCCGATATCCCGCAGGCTATAAAGAGTTTTGGCCGCACCGTTTTCCCGGTCAGCCCGATTTGTTTCTCACTGGTAATCCATTCCTCATCCACCGCCCTTCTCGTTGCTCCCACCGTGCCCCCAATCACCTCCGCCAGTTCGTGGACCAGTTTGAAATCTGACCCTGAGCCCAGCCCCCTTCCCCCGGCGACGACAATCTCCGCCTCGGTCAAATCTATTGCCCTTGGGTCGCCTGGTATAAACTCCACACTTTGTATTTGCGGTTTTTCTGGCTCCAGGCTGACTTTCAGGTTTATTACCTCGGCGGTGGCTTCTGTATCCGGTGTCTTCATCTCTATAGAATCAGGATTAAGGGTTGCCATCTGTGGTCTGGCTGAAGGGCAAACAAAGGTGGCGGAGGCTTTGCCTCCATAGACCGGCTTGGTCTGCACCAGCAACCCCTCACTGTTCACATCTACTCTGTCGCAGGATGTAACCAGCCCCGTCCCGAGTCTGGCTGCCACTCTACAGACAAGGTCGGTCCCGTTTATGCTGTCTACCGCTAGCACCACGTCCGGTGAGTGTTCTTTAATGACCTCCGTCAGTATCTGGGCATGAATCTCAACGGAGTAGGGAGCCAGAGCTGGATGTTCAATGGATAGTATCCGACCGGCTCCATATTGAGCCAGAAGCTCAACTTGCTCACCCGGTATACTCCCCGGTATCACTGCGGTAAGCTCGTCGTTCAGTTTGTCGGCAATCTTTCGCCCTTCCCCAACCACTTCCAGGCAGCCGCCCCGCAGTTTCTCATCCTGTTGTTCTACTAATACCCAGACCCCTTTTGCCGGACACATGGAGTCATTTTATCCTTTCCGTCTGCTTATCAAATACTCTCAATATCAACCTACAGCGCTCTCCCGGCGACAGCCCCCTCCCGTGTGGCATCGTGCACTCTTCTGATACCGTGGGCATCACCAATGATATGTATCTCTGTAACCTTGTCCTTGAGAGCATAGTACAGTGCATTGTCCTCCCGTCCCCCGTAGGCAATGACAACGGTATCCACCCCTTCAATCCTGCGTTCCTCCCGGGTGAAGACATTGCATACTATTATCGTACTACCGGATATCTCCTTCACTTCGGTATGAGGTGAGAGGGTAACCCCGTTTCGGAAAAGACGCTGATAAATAGCTTGCTGCGTGCAGGGCTCAATTTTAACGCCACAGTGATAGTCCGGACAGGTAATCTTTACCTTTTTCCCCTGCTCGGCCAGGAAGTCGGCCACGCTCAGGCTTTCTATATCACCGTCGCCGCCGATTACCACCACGTTATTGCCCACCGTTACCTCTTCGTTCAGGACCTGCCGCGTCTCAACGACGTTATCTCCATCAATACCGGGGATGTCGGGAATGAAAGGTACGGAACCGGTCGCAACCACCACCGCATCCGGGTTTTGCTCCGCTACCGTCTCTGCGGTTACTTCGGTATTCAGGTGGACGTCTACGTTGAGCAGCTTCATCTGATAGGTATAGGAGCGCCCCAAATCTAGGAATCCGTCTCTGCCCGGTGCCTTCGCCGCTATCTGGGTCTGCCCACCCAGTTCGGACCCTTTATCATACAGGGATACTTGGTGTCCTCTGCCGGCGGCTATCCGCGCCGCTTCTAGTCCCGCCGGCCCCCCGCCGATTACCATCACCTTCTTTTTAGCTGACGCTGGCTGTAGTTCCCCCCAGCCCGGCTGTCCTTCCAGACCTACCGATGGGTTCATCGTACAGGTGATTCCAGTGCGCGACCCTATAACCAGGTCGGTGGTTACTCTTCGCCAGCACCCCTCGTTACAGCCGATACACTTCATTATCTCGTCAGTTCTACCCTCTTTAGCCTTGTTGGGGAACTCTGGGTCGGCGATAATCGCTCTGACCATGCTCACCATATCTGCCTGGTTGTTTGCCAGTATCTGTTCTGCCTGAACCGGGTCGGTGATTCTCCCTCTGGCGAACACCGGGACATCCACCACCTGCTTGACGGCGGCAGCGCAATAAACAAAATCATCCAGGGGGTAATACATCGACTCAATAACCGTAGCCGTCGAGATATAGGTACCCACACTCACGTTTAGATAGTCCAGCTTGCCTGTTTTCGTCAACATCGGTGCCATTGTCAGAAAGTCATCAAGAGTATAGCCTCCCTCGATGAATTCCTCGGCATTTACTCTCATGCCCACCACAAAATCATTCCCCACCGCATCCCTGACTGCATCTATCAGTTCCAGTGCGAATCTCATCCGATTCTCCAGACTGCCGCCGTACTCGTCCGTCCTCTGGTTAAAGTAAGGGGACATGAACTCAGACACAATATAACCATGGGAACCATGAATGCCCACTCCGTCCATGCCTGATTCCTTGGCGACAGTTGCCGCATAAGCATAATTGTTGATAACCTCTTTTATTTCATCCTTGGTCATTTCGTGTGGGATGCTCCGTACCATCTTGTTATCCGGGATTGGTATCGCCGAGGGTGCCCACGGTACCTGAAGAAGGCTACCTCCCTGTCCGCCGGAATGCGCTATCTGGCAGATTATTTTCGCTCCGTGCTCGTGCACCGCGTCAACACCTCTCTTGAAAGCCTCGACCACCCCCGGCACACGGAATAAACCTGGCCCCGGGCCGCCAACCTCGGTAAGATATGTTCCAATCATACCGATTCCCCCTTTTGCCTTGGCTGCCCAGTATTGCACCATCCTGTCATCGGGCAGCAGGGCCATGCGGTCAAGATACAATGGGTGATGGGGACTGCTGTAAATCCTGTTCTTAACAGTCATCGGGCCGATCTTAATTGGTGAGAATAAGTGCTTAAACTCCTGTGCCATTTTGCTCCTCCTGAACCTTTCTATTTGTATCTCTTGTTCCTATCTCACGAACCGTTACTCTATTTCTCCCCTGGTTCCGTTCCAGGCGTACATGAATAACCCTGTTATATCATCCGTAGACTGCGGTATCCCGTTCTGTCGGCGAAACTCCGGTGTCAGCCTGTCTGCGTTGGGTGACTGAGCCAGTCGCGCCATATAGACGCTGGCAAAAAGCTCGGCCTGCTCCATAAACTCGTTTTCGTCCAGTCCGGCATTTTTAATAGCGAGGGGAATACCCGTCTCATCCTTTAACTTATCCAGCCCACTGAGCAGGTTGCTTACTCTGGTCTGGTCGTCTTGCCCGCTTATGCCCAGTAATGTCGCCAGGCCGCTTAGTCGTGCTTTATGACTGGGATAGAGAAAGGCAAACACCGGACAGAGCATGAAGGCGTTGGCTCGTCCGTGAGGGACGCCGAATACCGCACCGAGGTGATGGGCTAATCCGTGCACCAGCCCCAATCTACCGTTACTGAAAGCCATTCCTGCCTGGAGTGATGCCAGGTGCATCTGGTCGCGGGCTTGCATGTCCTTACCATTGTCCACCGCTTTCGGTAGCCACTCCCGTATTGTCTTCGCCGCCCATAGTGCTATGGAATCGACCATGCCGGATGGCCGACTGAGCACGTAGCATTCTATGGCATGAACCATGGCGTCAAAACCGGTGTCGGCTGTTACTGTCGGCGGCATGGTGGCTGCCAGTTCCGGGTCGGCGATGGCTATATCAGGCACAAGGTGTCGTGACCCGAATCCGGTCTTCTGTGGCGGTTTCGCATCGCGGTCGGTAATTACTGCAGCGCCGGTCACCTCGGAACCGGTGCCGCTGGTGGTGGCAATAGCCACGTATTTCGCCTTTTTACGGAGTTCACGGCGGGAAGCCTCTCGTAAGAATTCAGTTAATGGCCGTTCGGCAAGATTAGGGTGCTCATAGAGAACCCAGGCCGTCTTCCCGGCATCTATTGACGAACCGCCACCGAGACCGATAAACAGGTCGGGTTTAAATTCCTGCGCCGTATGAAATACATTCCAGGCAGTGTCCTTTGATGGGTCTGGCTCCACTTTGTCAAAAACTGTCGTTGTTATCTTGTTTGCCTGCAGGAGTCTTTCTACTCGCTCCACCAGACCTAGCTGCCGTATGCCGGGATCGGTAACGATGAGGGCTCGTTCTCCCTGTATTGTGGCTAGACTCTCAATAGCCCCCGGTCCGTAGAAGATGTGTCGTGGTACAACAAATGTCCGGTATGCCATCATCCACCTCCTGCAAGTCTGTTACATTCGGATATTGTCGCTATTCTACAAGTCCTGTTTGCTGCTGGTCAAGCCCGCTCTCTTTCATGGTTGGCTATCTAGACGACAATATTTAAGGTAGATGGCAGTATCAAAAAGCGGGCAGGCGCTTCTCCTAAGAGCTCCCCATCAGCCTGGAGAGACATCGTTTGTTTTGGCGTTATCTCTACTTCCCTGGCTCTCTCTACGGTAACCTTGGGGTGAGTCAGATGAGTGCCTCTGTAAATTCGCGGCAGTGACCAGAGAAGGTCTGGTTTACTAATATCATCTATTATCATCACATCGAGCAGTCCATCCTTGGGGTCGGCGTCAGGTGCAACAAACATGTGCCCTCCGCCGTACTTGCCGTTACTCATTACAATAGTACAGACCTTTCTTTCAACTGCTTGCCCGTCCAATTTTATTGATACTTCCTTATTACTGTAACCCAGGAATGTCGTCAGCAGCCCCATCAGATAGGAAGGCATTGAGCCCAGGGCCTTAAATCTCTCTGTGGTCGCCTTGACCACTTCGGCATCAAACCCCAGACCGGCGAAGTTTACAAAGAGCCGTTTCACCGCCTGACCATTATCTTGATACTCAACTACACCGAGGTCGACCAGTAACTTTTTAGGACTCAGCAGACGCTGGCAGGCTTCTTCATGGCGACGTGGTATTCCGATGGTACGGATATAGTCGCTACCTGTCCCGGTGCTTATCACGCCCAGCATAACGTCTTCGATGTTGCCGGCATCGTATAGACCGTTGACGACCTCGTTTATTGTGCCGTCGCCTCCCACGGATACCACCAGTTCATAGCCCTTTTTGGCTGCTGATTTAGCCAGCTCAATCGCATGTCTCGGCGCTTCTGTTATATCGTGTTCAAAGCGCAACCCGATGTCTTTTAGCAGGCGCATAATCTGTGGCCATTTCTTGGCAGTCTTGCCTGCACCGGCTACTGGATTTACAATCAGCTTCGCATATGACAAACGCCTTGTCCTCCTGAAGCGGGACTGTTGCTAACTGTCTTCTGACTTTGCAGTGGAGACATTATAGCACATTATACTTTCATAGGTTTTGTCCAGCAGCGTTGTCTTAACGGAATTCGCTTGATACAATAGTAGTGTCGGACTACCGCTGTGATTGCGAAGTAAATGAGGAGCAATTATGGACCTTGAAGAATACCAGGCAAAGCGAGACTTTAAGAAAACCCCTGAACCAGGAGGCAGGCAGCGAAACAGAAGAAAGTCCCGTTTCGTTGTCCAGAAGCATCAGGCAACCCGTCTTCACTATGATTTCCGCTTGGAGATGGACGGTGTCCTCAAGAGCTGGGCAGTACCAAAGGGCGTGCCGCTCGAACCGGGAATCAAGCGTCTGGCAGTCCGGGTGGAAGACCACCCCGTTGAGTATATAGACTTTGCCGGCAATATACCGGATGGGGAGTATGGAGCCGGGACTGTGGAAATCTGGGATGAAGGTGAATATACGCTTGATGGGCTAAAGTCTGACCTCATAGAAATAACCCTGGCTGGTGAGAAACTGGTCGGCGGCTATGCCCTGATAAACACCGACGGCAAAAACTGGCTCCTGATTAAGCGAAAAACCAGGCAGGAATGAGGTTGCTCCAGAGCTAATTAGCTTTGGCTACGGCACCAATGCTGCCTCCTGAGAAGTCCTGACAACCATAGTATTGCATAATAAGTTTTCTTGGTGTATAATGCGCATAGTGGTTTTAGTTTAGGTTATCAAATACTTAGTTGATCTGGTTTATCTTCATTAATACTCAAGTGCTGGACGACCGGGACTCTAACCAACTATATAATAGAGGAGGGTATCCAGTGGCTTTTGAGGACAAGCAGATTACGTGCTCCGACTGTGGAACTGAATTTACCTTCAGTGTTGAGGAACAAGAGCTCTTCGCATCCAAAGGCTATACCAACGAACCGAAGCGGTGCCTTGCCTGCCGTCAGGCAAGGAAGGCACGGGGTGGCTACCAAAGCGATAGCTACGGCTACAGACCCCAGCGTCAGATGTTCCCCGCAGTCTGCGCCCAGTGTGGCAAGGACTGTGAAGTGCCGTTTCAGCCCCGTGAAGGTAGACCGGTATATTGTAGCGACTGCTACAATTCCATCAGACTAAACAGATGACATTAGTTGGACGTTAAGGTCACGCATAGGTTGGGGTTGTCCGGACTATGTGTATCGCTAGAAATGTGGGTGTGTTATGACACTGAAAGTCTCTATACGTGAAGGTGAAACCCAGGACTCTTTATTGAGGCGCTTTCAAAGGATGATTCAGATGAGTGGTGTTTTGCGCGAAGCAAAGACTCATCGTTATTTTCTATCCAAGAGAGAAGTCGCACGCTTGAAAGCAAAGAAGAACGCCCGCGCCAGACGACTCGGCAAGTGAGTTGGATTGGTTAGCAGGCGCTCAACACAGTGATACCGTAAGTCACTCTCTCCCGGGAATCTCTAGAGCTTCCTGACTACTCCAATCACCCTGCCCTGAATTTCAACGTTTTCAGCGGATTGGTAGACTGGCTCCATTAACGTGTTCGCCGGCCTAAGACAGACCCTGTCTGGCTCAAGGTAAATCCTCTTCAGGGTTACCTCCTGTTCTGCCTTTAGCCACACGGCGACCATATCACCATTTTCAGCCGCACTGACTGATTCCATGATTACGATATCGCCGTCATCTATCAGCGCATCCATCATTGATAACCCTTTTACCTTCAGAGCATAGACCCCTTTTTTCCCCTGGGTTAGCTCTTCGGACAGTTCAAGGCTCTCCAACGCCTGGCTTGTCAGGGTTTCCGCCGTGGGTACCGGGATCGGTTCCCCGGCAGCAATAGTGCCGAGTAAGGGTACGCTCACGGTATTCTTTCTATCCGTAAGCTGAATGCTTCTGAAAACCTCGGGGTCCCGGCGTATTCGTCCCTCTCGGTCCAGCACATTCAGATGGTGCTGTACCACTGCGGTTGAACTGAGACTACAGCCTTTCACAATGTCCCTCACCGTTGGTGCGTAGCCCCGTTCATTGAAAAAGTGTCGTATGAAGTTGAGAATACGCTCACGGGTTTTACTGAATCCCGGCTGTCTCACATTACCTCCATTAAACGAGTGTTCTATGAACGAGTGTATCACAGCAACTAGCTTCTGTCAAGAGTATCTGCTCGTCTATAGGATTATTGCCGTATCCCCATCTCACTGCGAGGCATGCCGGCAACGAAGCAATCTCACACACCGGCTTCTCAGGCACACTGACGCACTCGCTACCTGTAATCCTTGAGCGCCTGTGTCGGTTGCTCTAGGAAAGCATCCCGGTTGGCTGGAGACATCACTACATTCAGCCCCTTACTGCGTACTATCTCCACAACGCTTTTTAAGGAAGTGGCAAGACGTAGTCCCCCGTACACGAAAGCGACTGACCCTGTGGCTGGCCGGGCTTCTTTGATTGTGGAAAAAGACATATTGAAGGCAAAAGGTTTGCCCAGCACAATCCTTAGCCTGTCTTGATATATCTGGTAGCGCCGCGGTAGTATCGCATTGAAGAGTAGGGCATCAAAAACCGTCACCCCGAACATTACCAGAGCCCCCGCCGTATCAAAAGCCAGAAATACCAGCCCTAAAACCAGAGTCAATACTAGGGTACTGCCCAGTATCAATTTGACCCAGAGGTCATATTGGGCTCTGTCCTCGTAGATTAGGTAACTTGGATTACCCGTTTCATCTCTGGAGACAGAACGACTCATCTTAATACTCAACCTCTAACCATAGTCTAATCGCTGCTCAATTTAACCATAACAGTAGTTACCTGTCCAACGAGTCCCTTTATTGCTTGCTTACCAATAGCTATTCAGTTAGACTGATATGTCGGGAGGTGACTATGGCACGCCTGACCTTCTACGGTGGCCTCAACGAAATCGGTGGCAATAAGATACTCCTTGAAGACGGGGAACGAAACCTTCTTCTGGACTTCGGGTTCCCCTTTAAGAGGCACAAGCTGTTCTACGAGGAATATCTGAGACCTCGTGGTGGCGCTGGTCTGCTTGACCCTTTGGCGATGGGTCTGCTACCGCCGTTGGCCGGACTCTACCGACTTGACATAATGCCATCAGAGCTATGGCAACAGTTTCGCAATAACCCGCTTTACCGTGAGCTTGACCGGCTGGATGGAGTGCTATTATCCCATGCTCATCTTGACCATTCGGGCTATATCTCCTTCTTGAAAGAGGATATACCGGTATATGCCACCGCAACAACCGCATTTATTGCCAAGGCGATCCAGGACTCGGGTAGGGCTGACTTTGACCAGCAGGTCTCCTATTTCAGTCCCGTCGTTCAGGACTACCCGGCTGGCTGGAAGCAGATAGCCTTTCTTGGCAGTAGTGAGGGAAGACGGCAGCGGCAGTTCTGTATCGCCGATATAAACCCGGAAGCTCTGGATAGTGATGCCGTTCAGTTCTGGAGTTGGGGATTCTGGGAGAAAACTGCCAGGCAGAAAGAACTTCTCTCCTGCCCCCTGAATACTCACACTGGCTGTGCGTTTAACCTCCGCTGTTTCCCTGTGGACCATTCTATTCCCGGCGCCTGTGCTTGGGCTATTCAGACCGCTTCCGGCTGGGTTGTTTATAGTGGCGACCTGCGACTTCATGGTAAACGCGCTCAGCTTACCGAAAAATTCATTCAGGAGGCCGCAGAGCTTCAACCGAAAGTGCTTATTCTGGAAGGCACCAATGTACCCCGTGAAACGAATGTTACCGAACGGGAAGTCTACGAAAATGGCCTGATAGCCATCGCTGGTTCAAGGGGTCTCGTTATTGCTGATTTCTCTCCAAGAGATGTCGACCGCCTGCTCACCTTCCTTCAAATTGCCAGAGACACCGGTAGGAAACTGGCGATACTGCCCAAAGACGCCTATCTCTTGAAGACCTTGCGCCTCCTTGACTCGCGAATACCTGATATTGCTCAGGAAGATAGCCTCGTCATCTATCAGAAGACCACTGCCAGTAAGTCCCCGGACTTGTGGATGCGCAATCTCTACGATGAATATCAGAATAAGATTGTCTTGGCTGGTGATGTAAGCTCAGCACAGGGGCAGTTTGTCCTTTGTTTTAGCTTCTTCGACTTAAACGAGCTTCCCAGCATTCGTCCCCAACCGGGTAGTCTTTATGTTTACAGTTCCAGTGAACCCCATGATGAAGAGCAGGAGATTGACTTCCGTCGCCTGCATAACTGGCTCGAGCACTTCCAGTTCCGGGGTTTTGGACTTCCCATAGAGAGTGGCGGTGAGTGGCAG
>SDBS01001085.1_pt1 | contig 27651 bp, 24 predicted proteins | sample 2277091 | NCBI WGS metagenome assembly SDBS01 (sample SAMN10404972, study PRJNA504765) | marine sediment metagenome | isolation source: marine sediment core GS10_PC15, 163 cmbsf | place: Arctic Ocean: Southern Knipovich Ridge | collected 2010
GCCTATTATTGCCGAAAGACCCATGTATTTTAACTATCAAGATGGAAGAGATGGCGGACATGATGTAATAGGGACTGTAATGCCTTCTATAACTATTCCACCTGAACCTCCCAACAAACCACCTATAGCTGATATTGGAGGACCATATTTTGCTGATGAAGGTTCTGCTGTTGTTCTAGATGGAAGTAAATCTTTTGATCTTAATGGTGCAATTGCAAGTTATCAGTGGGATCTGGACAATGACGGCAAATATGATGATGCAATTGGAAAGATCATACAGCATACTTGGATGGATAATGGTACTTACAAAGTAAGTCTTAAAGTTAATGATTACAAAGGACTTTCTGATGTTGGGATTACAGAAGTAATAGTTTCAGATCTTGAACCAAATGCAGACTTAGAAGGATCTGCTTCTCTATACATAGATGAAGCAGGCAGCTTTAATGCATCTGGTTCTACTTCCTATCCTGACAGTATTGATTCTTTTCGATGGGATTGGGACTGTGATGGAACTTTTGATCCTTCAGGAGATGTTGGGGTAACTCAGACACATTCTTGGGCAGTTGCAGGAACCTATACTGTTGCTGTTCAAGTTACAGATTCAGATGGTTCTAAAGATTTCACAACAATAAATGTTGTTGTGTCTGAAATTCCAAAAGATCAACCAAAAGCTGTTATAGAAATACCCCCTCCAACGTCTGAAGGAAGTCCAGTAACTTTAAATGGCGGCAATTCATCAGATCCTGATGGCACAATTGTAAGCTATGAGTGGGATTTTGATGATGATGGACAATTTGATGATGCTATTGGAGTAGTTGTACAAAATACCTGGATGGATGATGGTACTTATCCTGTCAGTCTTAAGGTTACTGATAATGATGGGTTGACTAATGTTACCACAACAATAGCTCAAGTTAATGACCTTTTACCCTCAGCATTCCTTTCAGGAAACACTATTTTAAACAAAGGGCAAGAAGGAAGCTATGATGCCACAGGATCAACTTCATCTCCAGATCAGATTGTCTCCTACAAATGGGACTTTAATTATAATGGAACTACCTTTAATCCTTCAGGAGATGTCGGATCTGTCCAGACACATTCTTGGGCAGCTGAAGGAACCTATACTGTTGCTGTTCAGGTTATTGATGATGATGGTTCAACTGATATTGCAACATTAGATGTTAAAGTTTCTCTTTCAGAAGGAATCAAGAATTTTGATATTGAGGGTATTGTATTTGGATCTTGGTGGGAAGGCGAATATCAAGAACAAGAATCAGATCAGTCATTAATCAACTTAATGGAAACAGGCTCTGATTATGTAGGCATTCTCGCAACCCGGTATATGGATACTGGTCTTGGAGAGGGAAAACATTCAACATCCAACAACATTTATAGTCATACTCAAAAAACACCAACAGACGATGACCTGATTCATGTAATAAATCTTGCAAAAAAACATGGGAGAAAAGTATTTCTTAAACTGCATGTAAATGTCATTTTGAATGATGACCCCTATGAAATATACGGAAATTGGTCTGATTGCTGGGCAGGTGATATTAATCCTTCAGATCCGGACGAATGGTTCAATTCTTACACAGAATTTGTCAAACACTACGCTACTTTATGTCAGGAAAACGGAGTGGACATTTTCTGCTTTGGCACGGAATTGAAGTCAATGACACTACCTAAATATGAAGACCAATGGAACAATGTTATAAATGCAATAGAGGAAAGATATTCGGGTGAGATTACTTTTTCCTCCAATATGGATTTGGAATTTGAGAGAATACCTTTTTGGGATAGGTGCGACTATCTTGGAATAGGTCCTTATTTTTCACTCACTGAAGAAATAAAAGATAATCCAGACCTAGACACAATAGTAGACGGTTGGTTTAATTCTCCTATTGACGGTGAATTAATAGAAAGACTGGAAGAGTGGCACAAGGACAATAATAATAAACCAATACTATTTACAGAAATAGGGTATTGTAGTGTTAATACAGCATCATATGAGCCATGGAAAGGAACCCAAGGATTACCTGAAAATTGGCTATTGCAAAAGAGATGTTATGACGCACTTTTCATGGCCTTTCAAGATAAACCATGGTTTGCTGGTATGCTCTGGTGGGATTGGTTGTGTGATCCTAATGCAGGCACAACAGGCTTGAATAGAAAAGAATATACACCACAAAATAAAGATGCAAAAAATAGTCTAAAGAATTTTTATTTTGGTGTAAATCCAGAGGATGTTGCTTACATAAAGATTGTAGATGGATATGGTGTTGAAGTTACCAATGGAACAACAATCTATGAAGGACACCATAAAAATTTGTATGCACAAGCATATGATTTAAACAGTCAAATACTAGGCTATATTCCATGCGTATGGAACATCTCAGGTATAGGCAGTACATTAGAAAGTAATAATGTCGGATTCGCCAGATTAAATGCGGTAGAAGAAGGCTTTCTTACAATTACAACTATCGATTCCGCTGGAAACTCTGATTCGGTAAATCTTACAGTTGCCCAGAAATATTTAAGAGTGCCTTCTGAATATTCTACAATAGAAGAAGCAATAAATGCTGCCAAATATGGAGATACAATATTAGTTGCACAGGGAAAATATATTGAAACAGCCAATATAAATATAAAAGATGGAGTTAGTTTAATAGGCACTCAAGGTGCGCAATATACTGAAATTGAAGGTGGTTTAACATTACTTGAAGGAACTCATGAGGATACGGTAATTCAAGGTTTTACCATAACTAACCCTAATGGGAACGGAATTAAAGATGCGGGCTATTCGGTAAATGCGGGTTCACCAACTATAAAAAACAATGTCATAAAAAATAATTTGTTAAAGGGTATAACTGTTACTTATTCCTCCCCTAAAATTTACAACAATATCATTGAAGGAAATTTTGGTGGGGGGGTATATAGTAAATATGGCGCTATCGAGATTATTAACAATGTTATTGTTAATAATGAATCAACTTTTGATGGAGGCGGCATTTATATCGAAGCTTCTACAGGCAAAGTTTTCAATAATATAATAGTAAATAATTACGCTAGTAGATATGGAGGGGGAATAAAAGGATGGAATCTTGGCCCAGAATTCAAAATTGGCTACAATGATGTTTGGAACAATAACACTGGCACAGGAAATGAAGAGAATTATGGAACTTGTCCTGAAGGAGAAGGTGCCATATCAGTTACCCCTTTGTTTAATCCTTCATTTCCGGAAGAATATCATCTATCTGATACTTCTCCCTGTATAGACACCGGTCATCCTGATCCAAAATATAACGACAAAGACAATACACGCAACAATATGGGAGCTTTCGGTGGTCCATTATCCAGCAAAGACTAGAAAGGAACATAAATGACAATAGAAAAATTAATATTTTAATATTATTATTGTAGTAAAGACCTTTAAAATAGAATAATTTAAAAGACCGAAAGGTATTTTTTCAATACCAAGTAGGTCTTTTTTATTTAAAATGAATATTTTAATCATTTTTAAAAATACGTTTTTCTAAAAAATCCTTGACAAACAATTTTTAAGGGAGTATATTATAATCTCTTATTTTTTAATATAAAAAATTCAGCTCTTTTACAACTTTCTAAACTTAAAAGGATGGTGATTGGAAAATGGAAATCCAAATTGGAAAAGACAATCAAATGTTCTGGAAAAATCCAAGACAAAGTTTTTAAGAAAGGATGAGAAAGAATGAAAAAATTCTATTCTATTGTTTTGGTTGTCATGCTTTTTATGTTATTTTATTTGCCAAATCAGGCTTTTGGGGCAGATTACGGAATTGATGCAGCATATCAACATTTATATGAAAGAATGGATCTTTATGAGACTGGAAATGAATTAAGATTAGTTGAAAGTTTTATGGAACCTTATCCTCCTTACCAGAACTATATTGCCCATACCTATGATAATGCATTAACAATATCAGTCCTTTTGGCAAGAGGCACCCCTGAAGATATTGAAAGAGCGGGAATTATATCACGTGCATTAGTATGGGCACAAAATAATGATCCTGCAGGTGACGGAAGATTAAGAAACGCCTATTGGGCAACCGACATTGAAGCTCCCTGGGGCGGGGTGCCTTCAATTGAAGATTGGAATTCTTCTTGTGGAAATATGGCCTGGTCTATAATTGCCTTGCTGGAATATTATAAAAATGATCCTGATCCAAAAATTTTAAAAGCTGCAGAAGATTTAGGAAAATTTATCGTAAGAGAATACAAAGATCCCAATAATTCAGGATATTTTGGTTTAATTGGTGAACATTGGAAATCTACTGAACACAATACAGATGTCTATGTTGCTTTCCAAAGGCTATATTGGACAACTTCTAATCCAATCTGGAAAGATAGGGCAAGTTTGGCAATTGATTTTGTTAATTCAATGTGGAATTCCAAAGATGGAATGTATTGGGTTGGCACGAAAAGTGATGGAGTTACTCCTAATTCTGCTTACCAACAGCAATGTGAAGATCACAACAGCTGGCCAATTTTAGCTTTTGGTAAAACCGATAAATCGTCAAGGATTATTTCCTGGCTGGAAAATAATATAGCAACTTCTCACCATGGATTTAGTGGTTTTGACTTTAACACTGATAGAGACGGGGTCTGGTTTGAAGGCACAGCCCACATGGCTTTAGCTTATCAAGTTGTTGGAAATTCTACAAAATCTAATTCTTATATTTTACAACTTAGAAAAGCTCAAAAAGAAGCTTTAAATTCTAATGGAAAAGCTATTCCTTCTGCTTGTCATAGTACGGTAAGCACGCTTTGGGGAAATTGCTATGCAACCGGACATGTTGGTGCAACTGCCTGGTATATCGCTTCTGAATTGAGATATAATCCCTATTGGGGAACATATAACAGTATTATTATAGGAGAATCTGAAAATTTCTATTTTGCAGAAGGATATACAGGAAATGGTTTTGACCAGTGGCTGACAATACAAAACCCTAATTCTTCTGCAGTAAATATTGAAGTCACTTATATGATAAAAGGGAAATCAAATAAAACTAGATTTTACACAATTGGTCCAAAAACTAGATCTACAATATCTGTAAATGATGCTATTGGAGCAGATAAAGAAGTTTCCATTCAGGTCAAAAGTAATAAACCAATCATTGCTGAACGTCCAATGTATTTCAACTATCAAGGAAAATGGCAAGGTGGACATGATGTGGTTGGAGCTGCTTCTTCCTCAACAAATTGGTATTTTGCAGAAGGATATACAGGAAATGGTTTTGACCAGTGGCTGACAATACAAAATCCTAATTTATCTTCGACAGAAGTAACAGTCATTTATATGATTAGAGGAGAAGCAAATCAAATAAGACAGTATACAGTTGGTTCTAAAAGCAGATATACTGTCAGTGTAAACGAAGCCATTGGAAATAATAAAGAAGCCTCCATGCAAGTAGTAAGTAATAAACCAATCATTGCTGAACGTCCAATGTATTTCAACTATCAAGGGAAATGGCAAGGTGGACATGATGTGGTTGGAGCAACTTCTTCTTCCCCTGTATGGTATTTTGCAGAAGGATATACAGGAAATGGTTTTGACCAGTGGCTGACAATACAAAACCCTAATCCCCACTCAACAACTGTTACTATTGTTTATATGGTAAGAGGAGGAGGAAATCAAACACAAACTATAAACATTGGTGCAAATACCAGAGAAACCATATCAGTAAATGAGGTAATAGGCGCAAATAAAGAAGTTTCTATGAAGGTAGAAGCCTCAAGACCAATCATTGCTGAACGTCCAATATATTTTAACTATCAAGGAAAGTGGCAAGGCGGACATGATGTGGTTGGATATGTATATTGATTAAAATTAAAATTGAATAAGAAATAAAATATTTTTTTAAAGCCGTTTGCTAATAATTAATTTATAAAACAAGCAAACGGCTTTTTATTTTCAATTTTTATTCCATTTGACTTATAATTCTTGATATAATAAACTTAAATATCTATATTTTAAAGATAAAATTCAGCTCTTTTACAATTTGGACGAAAGGTGTGTGGAAATAATGATTGTTTTGTTTGTTTGTCTTGGAAATATCGAAAGAAGTCCAAAAGGAGCAAAAATTTTTAAAAAATTGGCTCTAGAAAAAAAATTAGATGTAGAAGTTTCATCTGCTGGTCTAGAACTCTATAAGGATCTCTCTCCACAAGAACTTAAAGAAGAATTTAGCAATGATCTAGATCATACCCCTAAGATAATTACTCAAGAATTAGCTGATAAAACAGATATTATATTTGTTATGGAAAATTATATGAAAGAAAAAATAATTGAAAATTTCAAAAAACCAGAGGATAAAATAATCACACTCAATGTTTTTCAACATGATTGTACAGATATCTCCAATCTTTATAAAATCCTAGAAGAAAAACTTAAGCCTTATATAAAACAATTTTCCGAAAATTCACTGAAGGGAGATGTCAGAAATGACTAAGAATAAAAAAACAGCAGTTTTTTTAGACAATGAGGGGCCTTTAACTTTGAATGATAATGCTTATGAAACAACCGTTGCACTGGCAAAAAAATGTGGTTTAGGCAAAGAAATTGGAGATGCTTTCTATAAAAGAATGAGTAATATTGACGATATCTGGGGAGATTTTCACAGAATTTTAAAAGACCCTACCTATTCATCTGGTCATACTCTTAAAGTAATTTTGCCTTTTTTTAAGGCAATGGAAGCTAATTATAATTGGCTCTATGAATTCGCAAGAAATAATGTTAGAGCAATGCCCTTTGTTAAAGATACATTACAAAATCTTAATCAGAAATATGAAGTTTGGCAAATTTCTACTAGTTACGAGTTTTTTATTAAAGCATTTTGTAGTCTTATAGAATTTGATTTTGAACGAACTCGTTGTACATATGTAAAAGAATTTGATGAAATTCCTATAAATCGAAATGAATCAAATATAATTTTGGACTTTATGAAAGAAGTGGCTGATATGCCTATTGTTGAATATAATGAGAAAACTGGAGGAGTTATACCGAAACATCAAAAATATTATAACCGATTTACCTCATTTGTTTGGAAAGATATATATAGTATGCCAGCAGGAAAGCTACTCAGAAGTGTTCATCCTATCGGTCAGGCCCAAAAGCGCGATAATGTTGCTGAAATATGTAAACAGTATAATATCTCTCTTGAAAATGCAGTTTATGTTGGTGACAGCCAAACAGATGTTCAATGTATTCAGCTTCTTAACAATAAAGGCCTTACAATGATGTTTAATGGTAAAGGTAAAGTTTGTGACAATTCAGATATTATGTATATTGGTGAAGATGCTCGAGCTATTGAAGAAATAGTTGATCTTTTTACTGCTGAAGGAAGACAAGCAGTACTCAATTATTATAATCCTGCTTGTAAAGCCAAATTCGGGGGATTATTAGCAACAGTAACATTTTATAATATTGATAAACTTAAAGATTTAAGTGTTAAAAAACGAAAAAAAATTCGCGGTGTAAACATTGGGGAATTAACCTAGAAAGTGATTATGAAGAGAAGGCTCTAGGAAAGGAGTAAGAATAATGATATGCGGTATATGCCACAATCAAACAGATAAAGCATGGGTTTTAGGAGGAATAATACGCTGTAAAAAAGATGCTGAAGAATATTTTGGTTGTACTATTGAAGAAGCTGATCAAAAAATGGAAGAGATAAAAAGAAAACGTTTTAAAGACTGTATTGTTTCAATCTTTAATAAAAGTAACACTACACTATCAGAAGATAAAAAAATTGATGAATTAACAAAAGACCTTATGAGTTTTTTTGAATTAGAGAAAAACTATAATTATTTAGAGATATTTGAAGATCCTTTTTAATAAGATGAGGGGTGAAAATTGTGAAACAAAATATAAAAAAAGAAGAGATAATCAAAAAGATGGAAGTATATTTTAAGGAGCCGGATCCATTAATCACAATCGCCGCATTTATGACTTATTCAGATCTTAATTCTTTTCCAGCAGACAGAAAATTTCTGCATAATTTTGTAAATAAAGCAAGAAAAGAAGAAAAATTCAAAAAATTACTGGAAGATTTTGCTTTTTCTGAAGTAGATATTTACCCATTTTCCCGTTTTTTGGAAGAAATTTTAGATTCTTTAATGTTATGTAGATTTATGTACATTGTTCACATTGGACCCCGTAGATTCGAAATCCCAAAAGATGAAAGGGAAAAGGTAAAAAAGAAGGTAGAAAAAAGATTTGCCGATAATGAAGAATTTATACAATGTGTCAAAGAACTGGGAGAAAAATTTAGAGATTATGTGAAAAAATCAAGAATGAAAATAATATAGAAGAGGAGTGACGAAAAATGAAAGATTCTAAAAAACTTCAGAAAATAACCAAAACAATAAACTTAAATAATCCCAAATTCTATAAATTAAAATCTGATTTATTACTGGTTTTCTCTGATGAGAAAAAGATTTTACTAAATACAAAAACTGGTGAAATTTCAAAACCTGATGAAAAACAAAACATTCCTGAAAATTCATTATTCGAAATTTCCGGTAAGGCAATGATAAAAAAAGAAAAACCTGTTTCTGAATATTGGATATTTTTTACCCTGTTTCATCCAGTAAAAGAAATTGACCAATTTACTGTCTATAAAGAAAGTAAAAATTTAAAAGAAATTGTCAGCGAAGTTGCTGATCGGGCAAATGATTTAAATGTTGGTGATGACTTTGACTGGTTTCGCGGACATAATAGTTTCGGCGGAGAAGGATTAAAACAGAGTGTAGAAATTATTCTATCTGCTCTAAATAATGAAGATTCCAAGATTCGAAAATTTGCAGGTTGGGCGCTATTTGAGCTTTTTGATCATCTTGACCATAAATGTTATGAAATTTCTGGACATTTTGCTTTAAAAGAGGCTCCTCAAAAACTGAAAATTGCTATAAAAAAAGAAAAAGACGAAAAAGTTTTGAAAGTATTTAACAAAGCAATAAAAGCCGTCAAAAAAAATGAAAAATATCTACAATAGAAAAAAATAATCATAAAGGGAGCTATATTTCAATTTTAATTGAAAAGCTCCCTTTATTTATTTTAAAAAGAAAAAAGGCTCCAAAAATATAAAAATTTTTGGAGCCCGTTCAGGCTAAAAATAGTGTTCTAATTAAGCTAGTGCTTTTTCTGAATTTTTGCTAAGCATGGCTTTTCGTTCTTTTGCTCTTCGTTTAACCTCTTTTCTGCTTTCTCTTTTATCTTTAAATAATTCTTTTGCTTCTTTTTTCTCTTCTTTGAGTTTGGGCCAGAAAACTTCTACTACACTTTCTTTAAAATTTGGACACAAGCTTCGCAAAAAATCTGCGGTAACTCCTGCCAAAAAAGAAAAAATAGCCCAAATCAATACAACAACCGGAGCTGTAATCATCTTTAATACAGCAAACCTTTTTCTTAAAACCAATACCAAAAGCATTAACACAATAGCTAAAGCTATTTTTGGATATGCTATTGCTCCGCCCACTACCGATATAAGAATATCATCTGTCGTCATTTCATTTGCCTCTTTTCTCTTGTTTTTTTTCGATTTATCCAAACTTTTCTTTTCTTTTTTCTTTTTTTCATCAACAGATTCTGGCTGTGTTTGTGGTTCAGAAGGAAGATATGGTTCAAATCTCTTCATTTGGTTAGAAATCTTAACTTTCCATCCTGGATCAGAGGAATAATCTTTATTCATGCCAGCAATATTTGCTCCATTAAAATACTTTTCACCTTCTGTAAGATAATTCTTTCTGACATAAAAAGCAACTGTTCTAATTCCATCGCTCTTTGAGTTAAATGTTCTTGCATATTTATATGGAGCTCTATCATAAGCTCCAAACCCAAAAAGATTGTTCTTTTCCCTTGCAATTCTGCTTCTTCCCCATCCTGATTCATGGATGGCTAATGAAGCTAAAAACTGGGAATTAACTCCAGTTTCTTCCTCAACTTGAACAAAATCTTTACCAAGCCCTTCTAAGGGAGTCCCGGCAAAAACCTCGTCAATACCTGATGCATCCAAACCGCTTTTGCTCAAAAGATTTATATTAAGATAATCTTGGGCAAAAACAGAAGAAGGAATGCTTAGGTAAAAAATCACAGCTACTACCAAAATTCTTATCATGTTTTTCATTCTTCTCACCGCCTTTACCCCTCCTTCCAACATTACAGTTAATTATTCATTAAACATTTACTGTTTTTTGCTATTCCATTATAATTATCGCTTCCTTTCTTTCTTATTTTTCAGTATTTTCTGAATATCTATATATCTATACAAAATCAGGATAAATTAGCCTGATAGAATATTAAATTTTTATTCAATTGTTAAGGTTAAGGGACTTGTCTCACCATAAGGCAGACCTGTTTCGCCACAGTGGCGGATTTGCTCCCTATTTTCTAATTCTTCAAAATCAGAAAACAAGAAACAAAAAAGACGACCGGTTTCACTACTCGCTCCCTATGACCTAAGTGACCACATACAGACCATAGTTCATCGCATTCGTCAAAAGACAAATAATCTTAAATTATTAAGGAAGGTCTAATTGTAACTTAAAAAGAAAAGAATGTCAATAGTTTTTTTGAAAATCACTAATTTTTAACTTGTCCGAGGTCGGGTAACGGACAAGTTTAATTATCCACTTGAAATATCTTAGGAACTTTTATAAAATTAAAATAACTTAATTTAATGGGGCTAAAAAAAAGGAGGCGAGCAATGAACGAAGAAGAATATAAAAAAATTCAATTTAGATGTGCAAAGTGCAAAACCCGATTTGATGTTTGGGTATCAAACAGTGATTTCACTGCCGAAGCCGAGGAGATGATTGAAAAACATTTTTATGATCACTGTCCAGTATGCAAAATCCTCGGGGAACTGAAAAATAAAGAAATAAAACATTAATATATTTTATTAGATTTTTTTAGGGGATAATATGGAATTTGAAAAAATATTCAATCGTTCTATGCCTCTTTTGAATATAGAATATTGGTATCAAGGAGAAAACAAAGGGTTGGCTCAATTGACAGAACAGTCAATGTGCTTTAACCCTTTATTTTTATATAAAAAAGACAAAGGTGTTGATATATATTATGATCTTGATTGTGAAAATAATGAAGAAATTTTGATTTCTTATTTTAAAACCCACCCAAATAAATTTAAAACATTAGCAAATGAATATAAAAAAGATTGTGATAAATTAATGCAATTGTCCCAAAAAGCAACTATTGACGATATACCTACATTTTTCCAATTACTGGAATCATTCTGGCCCAAAATGTCTGCAATCTTCTCATTGGGCAAATTAATTAAAGGCAACGATTCAAAATCAATTTTCAAACATGCATATAATTTAAGACAGAAAACAGAAAAAATAGAATATTTATCCAATTATAATCTCATGAGATTGGTCAATGATTTTTTGCCGGATTTAAAAGAATATACAGACATGTTGACTTTTAAAGAAATAATAAACAAGGACATTCCTGGTATGAAAGAACTTTCAGAAAGAAAAGAAAAATATAGTTATTTTGAAGGCAAGCTATATACAAATTTAACTGTTGAAAAACTAGAAAAATTAAAGAATATAAAAATTATTTATTCCGGTTTATCTGATAATCAAAAAAATAAAAAAATTATAAGAGGCACACCAGCAATGAGAGGTAAAGTAAAAGGGAAAGTTACAATAGTATTTGAGGCGAATCATCTGGAAAAAGTTAAAAAAGGAGATATTTTAGTTGCACCCATGACCACTCCTGATCATATTATAGCCATGGGAAAAGCCGCAGCTTTCATTACAGATGAAGGTGGAATTACCTGTCATGCTGCTATTGTCGCAAGGGAGATGGGAAAGCCTTGTATTACAGGGACTAAAATCGCCACCTCTGTTTTACACGAAGGAGATCTAGTAGAAGTTGATGCCTATAAAGGTATAATTAAAAAAGTATAATTTTAAAATTGTAAAGATTAAAAAATGGCTTTATAAGGCCATTTTTTATATTATTTACCCATTGACATTTCGAGTAATTTTTGATATAATAAAGTAATTTATTGTAATATTCTTGTAAAATATTTAAAAGAGAAACTTTATGATTGTTCATATTTGCTTTCTTTTATTCTCCTGTTTGGTTCTGATTAAAAGTGCTGATATTTTAATTAAATCCTTGGTTAAAATTGCCTATTTTTTAAATTTAAGCGAGTTTACTGTAGGATTTATCATAATGTCTTTTGCCACATCTACTCCAGAATTATTCGTTGGAATCGGTTCTGCTATAAATAAAACTCCTGCATTGTCTCTGGGGAATGCAATTGGTTCCAATATTCTAGATATCACTTTAATTGCAGGACTGATAATTCTATTGGCAAAAGGAATAAAGGCAAAAGGAAACACATTAAACAAAAATACTTTATACATTCTAGCAATAGTTATAATATTATTGCTTTTATCTCTAGACAAAAACCTGTCAAGAGCAGACGGCGCTATTCTCCTTTTAATATATTTTGTTTATATGGCAATACAATTTAAAGAAAGAAAGAAATTTAAAAAGACTTTAAAAAATGGTTCAATGAGTGGGATTCCTAAACAGTTTTTGCTTTTTTTAATAGGTATTATTGTACTTATTATAAGTTCACATTTTGTAGTAAAATTTGCTACTCTTATTGCTTTAGATTTAAATTTATCCATTGTTTTAGTTGGCTTGATTATTGTATCTTTAGGCACTTCTCTTCCTGAATTGACTTTTGAAATGAGAGCAGTAAACTCCGGGCATGAAGGAATGGCGGTTGGAGATCTCCTGGGAAGTTTTGTAACTAACATAACATTAGTTGTGGGATTAGTAGCTTTGCTTTCTCCAATAATTATTGGAGATTTTACCCTATATTTAACAAGTGTCATTTTTTTGTTTATAGTGGTTTTTTTCTTTGCAATATTTACAAGAACAAAAAAAGAACTTTCACGGCAGGAGGGAATGACATTAATAATGTTTTATGTTGGATTTATTATTATTGAACTTATAGTCCATTCAGTTAATTTCTAAAACATAATTATTCAAAAATAAATCTTAATAAATGTCCGATGCAAAATTAAGTATTGGGCATTTTTATATTTAATATGTCAATTTGACTTTATTTTTTGGTTATGGTACTTTCAAATATAATAGTTTTAGAAAAATACCCTGCACATTAAAATTTCTAATATAAAGGAGGAAAGCTTAACTGGAATCAGTAAAAGAAAACCAGAATAGAAAAAGGGGTGAAATTGAAAATGGAGACAATTGGCCGATTGATAAAAGCATTTTTAATTGTATGTATTATTCTTTCTCTATTGTCTTGTGGTCAGCTTTCAACTAAATCAATAGTAAAAGAAAAAAAAACTGAAAATTCTGAATCTAATCCTGAACCTAAACCTAAAGTTCCAGTTATAAGTCCAGCTGAAAAAATCTTTGATTATCTAGAAGAAACAGAGGGTCTTGTTAAAAAATCACGAGAAATAAAACAAAAAATTCCTGAATGTGCAGATTTAAATAACTCATTTGATTGGACTGCATTTGTAAATTCAGGGGATATTAATATTTTCACTTTAGATCTCCGAACAAAAAAACCAGTTTTTAAAAAAGTAAAGGATATATGTAGCGATGCTTTGGCAGAATTAAATAAAATAGACGTTCCTAAAGAATGCAAAGAACTGCATCAGGCAAAAATTGATTTTTTTGACGAATGCTACAAACATTCTCAAAGAGGCATTGAATATATAGATTATCTTGACAGGCTTTGTAGCGCTCATATGGAATTGATTGAACTCAGGGACGATTTAATGAATTATCCAGTTTCTGATGATTTGAATGTTGTTACTATGCAATTAAGAGAAATACAAAATAAACTGGTAGGAGCAAAACAACAAATCAGTTATTGCGGTGTCCCTTTTGACTGTACTGATTATCAAAGCAGTTTTTTAACAATGGTAAGTGTTCAATATGGCTTTATAGAAGAAGTTATTGATGCAATTCATGATCCAATTATTGCTCAAAGTGAAAGCCGATTAATTGAAGCTTTTGATAACTTTGAAGCAAGAATAGAAGATGCTGATGCAGCAGTAATTCTTGCTAATGCTAGATTTGACGAAAAAGTCTTTCCTTTGGATAGAAAACTTCATGATTTAGCCAGAGAAGTTAATAATGAAACAGATTCTTTAATCACAGAATATTCAGATGAAGATGAGGATATTGAAATTGAAAAACCAGAAGAATTTTTTGGCCCTTCTTTTTCTTCAGAATCTTCAGGAAATCAAATTTAATTTTTAATCAAAATACAGGCTTATACTAAACCTACAAAAAGTAGAATCCAAAATCCAAATAGAATAAGTCTGTTCTTGTTTAACTTTATTTTTTTGATGTGATAATTTCAAAACAACTTACACATTTTTCCCGCACATTAAAATATTAACCTTCGACCTAAGGAGTGATTTAATTGAAGGCAAAAACAAGAAAAAAAATTAGAAAAGGGGGTAATGATTGAAAATGCAAAGATTTAATCAATTAACCAAAGTGTTTTTAGCTCTGTGTCTTGCTTGTTTTCTGTTTTCTTGTTCTAGGGGAATTCCAGCTGTAGAAGCTTATGAAGCTGATTTTTCAATGCCATCTTTTCCCGATCCAGAGGTGATTTTAACAAATCATTATTTTGGAAGAACAAAAGGTCTTGTTGATAAATCACGAGAAATAAAACAAAAAATGCCTTTGTGTGCAGATTTAAATAACTCATTTGATTGGAATTCAGGATATAATGCTAGCGGAAGTTTCGATACAAGCGATACTAGAAATAGTATTAATAATTTTATTGCTGATTGTCAGACAAAAAGACAGTCATTTATTGGAGTAAAAAACATAAGCGATGCAGGTTTGACAGAAGCAAATAGTATAGAAGCCTATGGAGACACAGCAGAATTAAAACAAAAATATGTTAATTTTTTTACTGAAAGTTCTAATCATGCTCAACGAGGCATAGAATATTCAGAATATCTTGAACATTTTTGCAATGCTGAGATACAACTGCTTGACGCTATTGATTATTTAGATAATGCCTCTCCAAGTAGTGTAAATAGTGCAATTCGGCAATTGAGAACAACACAAAACAAAATGGTGGCGGCAAAAGAACATATAAGTAACTGTTATGTCCCTAATGATTGTGCCGAATATCAAAACAGTTTTATAAATGCAATAGACATTCTTTATGCTTGTTTTAACGAATATATCGCAGCTGTCAATTCCCGAAGCATTAGTCGAATAGAACAAATTGAAGATGAATATACACCAAAATTAGATGGTGCTGATGCATCAATAATTGCAGCCAATAGCAGTTTTAATGAAAAAGCAAAAGCCCTAGATGAAAAACTTATAGACTTAGCTGGAGAAGTGAATAACGAATTAGATTCCTTGTGTTCAAAATATAATTTTGATAGACAAGAAGAATTTTTTAGTGTTTCACCCCCAGAAAATCAAACATAATTCTTAAACATTTTTAATCTAAAAATCTAACAGACTTATACTTATCTTACAAAAAAGATAATCCAAAAAGTATAAGTCTGTTTTCATTTGACAATGAATTTCTTCTGTGCTAAAGTGAAATCTCTATTTAATTTGTGAACTTTAACAAATACCTAATAAAGGAGTGGGTTAGAAATGGTTAGCGTAATTGGACCAAGATGGATTAAAAGACAGGATGTTCATTCTTTTGAAATTGACGAGATGCTGGAAGATTTAATGAGAAAAATCTATCAAAAATATCCTCCAGCCCAACTTCCTTACGAAAATGGCTACTCAAAATTTGAACATAAAGGATTTAATTTAGTTTTTTCAGAAGGCGGCAAAGTATTTTACTATTTACATACCATTAAAAACCCAGAATTTCATCTATTCAACTGCCGTTTTGCCGGACAATCTTTCCTAGACAAAGAAGATAAAATTATTGTTCAAGATTTAAGTTTGCTTTCTGAGATTGAAATTAAGCCTTTGGATTTAAAAATTGAACTGAATTCTTCTAGAGAAGTTTTTGTTGAAATGCCAGGAAAAATCCCTCAAAAATATGAAGACTGTTTTTACAAACACTGTATTGAATCAAAAATTTTAAGATATTCTAATTTCAGAAAAGAATGTTTTGGGACATTTTGGTATAAGAAACACAAAAAAGAATGTCAGGATGACAAAAAATCCGATATTATGTATTTAACTTCAGCTTCAGCCAGAGCGCCATATAATTTGAAAAAATACAATGAACGCATTCGAAAAGAAGGTAAAAAATTCTTACCTCTAAAAGAAAGAAAGAAATTAACTATATCCTTGTGGGACACACAGAAAAAAGCCAAAGCTTGGATTGAAAAGAATGTAATTTCTGAATTTTAGGAGGTGGAGAGAAATGAAGTACACTAAAAATCTGTTGATTTTTTTGGCAAGAAAAAGAAAATTTAACAAACAATATAAAAAAACAGTTTGGTTTTATAATAATGTTCTTATTCCATACATAAAAGAAAAAGAAACAATACCTACCTCTAATGAAATAGAAAAACTGCTAAAAGAAAACAAAAGTGAAGTTTCATTGTCTGCTCTTGAACTTCTAACGACCGGGAAAGTATCATACTATATGCCATCACCTCATTTAATAGATACCTGCGGAGAAAAAGCACGTATTAGTTATTTTGCTTATAAAGCATTTAAAAACTATATGAATCATAGTTTAGTGCCCGATTTTAATCAAATTTTTCGCCTGGAAAATTCAAAAGTTTAGCTATAACCCTCAATGGTAATTTTTTACATCCATTGAGGGTTTTTTCTTTTGTTCAGATTTTAAATATTTTGTTTTTGATGTATAATATTAATATGAACATTATTGAAATCAAGAATTTAAAAAAATACTATGGCAAGACCAAAGCTGTTGATGACATCTCCTTTGAAGTTAGAAAAGGAGAGATTTTTGGTTTTCTGGGCCCTAATGGTGCAGGAAAAACAACAGCTATCCGCTGCATGATGGATTTTATTCGTCCAGATTCGGGAAAAATTTCTATTTTAGATCTTGATGCCCAAAAAGATACAGTTGCCCTAAAAAAGAAAATTGGTTATCTTTCCGGCGATGTTCTTCTTTATAATAAATGGAAAGGGCAAGAACATATTAATTTTGTTGAAAAAATCAGAGGCAAATCTAAAATTGCAGGAAGCCTTATATACAAGCTTGATTTTGACCCTAAAATAAAAACTAAAAATCTATCATCCGGTAATAAACAAAAACTGGGCTTGATTTTAGCCTTAATGCACCAGCCGGAAGTTTTAATTATGGACGAGCCCACGTTGGGGCTGGATCCCCTCCTGCAAAACAAAATTTATGATGTTCTAGAAGAAATGAAGAAAAAAGGAACTACTATTTTTATGTCTTCCCATAACCTGCCGGAAGTGGAAAAAGTTTGTGACAGAGCTGGAATTATCAAAGAAGGAAAAATGGTGGGAATTGAGACTATTGAAGAACTTGGAGAAAAACGATTATGTAAAATTGAAGTGCGCTTTAAAGATGAATATCAAAAACCAGATTTCGATTTTGACGGAGTGGAAAAAATTGAGGAAATTAAAGATGGTTTAATTTTAACAGTACGCGGCGACATTAATTCTATTGTTAAAAAAATTACAGAGCATAGGCTACGTGACTTGGAAATATCTCATGCTACTTTGGAAGATGTATTTTTAGATTTTTATAAAGGAGAATAATGAAAGAAAAAATTGAAAAATTTGCTTCAGAAAAACTTGGAAATGAAGTTGCTGCCGGCATTGATCATTTTAAAAGAGTTTATGAAATAGCAAAACAATTAGAATTAGAATATGATGATGAAATTTTACATGCGGCTTGCTTTTTGCATGATGTATGTGAAGACGAGCCTCATCAAGAAGATGCAAGCAGAATTGCCAGCGAATTTCTTTCAAAAATAGGATTTTCCAAAGAAAATATTTCTAAAGTTCAAGAATCTATTATAGAACATACACCAGAAGGAAAACCAAAATCAAATGAAGCAATCCTTTTACATGATGCAGATCTCCTAGACTTTCTTGGAGCAACAGGAATTGTCAGATTAGCAATAGGAGCTTGGGATTGGATGGAAAAAGAATCACTTAAAGAATTTGTGGATGTTTATAAGAATTTTAGAAAAACAGCTTATGAAGGTTTAGTATTAGATAGAAGCAAAAAAATAGCAAAACAAAAAATCAAATTTATGGATGAAGCAATTTCAGAACTTGAGAAAGAATTAGATATTAAATTTTACAAGGAAGATTAATTATGCTTGCACTCTTTTGGCGAACAATTAAAGATAGAAAAATAACAATTATTGTCTATTCTGTAACAGCAATACTATTTTTATGGATGTATATTGCCCTTTTCCCCACAATAAGCGAATCTTTTGACCAGCTTAAAACTTATATTGAATCTTTTCCTCAAGGGATTATGGAAGCATTTGGTGTTGATGCCGAAACCTTTGTTACTTTTGAAGGTTATATTGGTTCTGAACAATTCTCTTTTGTCTGGCCAATTATGATAATTGCTTTGATGATATCTTTTTCTGGATGGAGTATAGCAGGGGAAGTGGAAAAAAGCACAATTGAAATCCTTCTATCCCAACCTATATCCAGATTAAAAATATTCTTTTCTAAATATTTGGCTGGGCTTTCCATACTTATATTTTTTATCATTGCTTCAGTTGCCACAATATTTCCAATGGCTTCTGCATATGATATTTCTATTAAATCAGAAAATTTTCTTAAAGTTGGAGTTTTGGGATTGCTTTTTGGAATGGCTGTTTACAGCATCTCAATAATATTTTCAGTTATATTTTCTGAAAAAAGCCGGGCCAACTTTATTCCAGCTGGAATTTTGGTTGTAATGTATGTAATACATATTGTCTCTGCTTTAAAAGAAAGTTTAGAAAATTTAAAATATACTTCTTTCTTTTATTACTTCAGCCCTAGCAAAGCTTTAGTTCATAATGAAATTGAACCTTTAGCTTGGTGGGTTTTTATAGGGACTTTTATTGTCGCCACAACTATTGCTGCAATTTGGTTTAAAAAAAGAGACATAGCAGTATAAAGCTAATTAAACCCCAAGTGTTGAAGTAATGGTCAATATAATTTTTAAAAATCATGAAACAAATTGAACTAAAAAATATTTCAAAAATCTACAAGACTGGTGAAATTACAGTAAAGGCTTTAGATAATATAAATCTCCAGATTAAAAAGGGAGATTTTATTGCTATTGTAGGGCCTTCAGGCTCTGGAAAGTCTACTCTAATGCATATAATTGGTGCATTATCAAAACCCACTTGTGGCACCTATAAACTTGAAGGAGAAGATTTATCTAAAATTAGTCAATCCAAGTTGGCTAAAATACGTAAAGAAAAAATCGGATTTGTTTTTCAAACTTTTAATCTTATTCCAAGAATTTCAGTTTTAGCAAATGTTGAATTGCCTATGATATATAAAAGATCTTCTTCTAAGAATCGCCGGAAAAGAACCTTAGACCTCTTAAACAAGATAGGTCTTACAAAAAGAATTAATTTTAGGCCCAATCAACTTTCAGGCGGCGAAATGCAAAGAGTAGCAATAGCGCGATCATTAGCTAATAAACCAGAAGTAATTTTAGCAGATGAGCCTACTGGTAATATCGATTCAAAAAACGGCAAAGAAATTATGAATATTTTTAATACTTTAAATAAAGAAAGGATTACTATAATTTTAGTAACTCATGATAAAGAAATAGCGAATTATGCAAAGAAAATAGTCCATTTAAAAGATGGGAAAATAAGAGAGGAAAATAATGTTTCTTGAATCATTTAAAATAGCAATTTCATCCATTTTTCATAATAAGGCTCGTTCTTTTTTAACTGTTTTAGGAGTCATTATAGGTGTTGGTTCAGTAATTTTAATGTTAAGCCTAGGAGAAGGTGTTAAAAAAGAAGTTGCCGAAATGGTAGAAGGTTTTGGCACTAATATTATCGCCATTGTTCCCGGCAAAGTTGAGAAAGGTGAATCTTTTAATCCAGCAACAACTATGGGAGTAAGTACATTAACTGAAAAAGACGTTGATTCAATTAAAGAAAGGGCTGATAAAGTTAGAGACGTTACCCCGTTTACTTTAATAGGAGGGGCGATAAATTTTGATGGAAAGGTTTCAACTGGGGCTTTGGTGCTTTCTACAACACCATCTTTTAATAAAATTACTACTCTTGATTTAGAAGAAGGAAGATTCATTTCTGAGGAAAATTTAGAAGATAGAGAAAAAGTTATCGTTTTAGGAGCGTCTATTAAAGAGGATTTATTTGGTGATAATGATCCTGTAGGTGAAATAGTAAAATTTAGAAATATCGACTTTGAAATTATAGGATATACAAAGAAACGAGACGAAACGTTTCAGTTTGGCGATATGGATATTTCTAGTTATACTATTATTCCTCGCACAACAGGCATAGACATTACAGAAAGTGATCAGATATTCAGAATAGCTATGGAAGCTAAATCAAGTGAAATTGTCGATGAGGCGGTTAGCCAAGTAGAATCTATCATTTTAGAAAATCATCAGGGTACGGAAGATTTCTCAGTGTTAACACAAGAAGATCTACTTAATATTGTCGGCGATATTTTAAATCTTCTTACTTTATTGATATCAAGTATCGCTGCCATTTCTTTAGTAGTTGGTGGTATTGGCATTATGAACATGATGTTAGTTACAGTTACAGAAAGGACTCGGGAAATTGGCATTAGGAAAGCTGTAGGGGCTAGGAATTTAGATATTTTAGTTCAATTTTTAATCGAGTCTGTTGTTGTAAGTTTTTTGGGAGGTTTTTTAGGAATATCTCTTGCTTTCGGTTTAGGGTTTTTGGTAGATTATTTTGTTGGTATAAGCCCAGTTATAAACTTAAATTTTATTATTCTTGCTTTTTCTATTTCTTTTGCAATTGGAGTAATATTTGGCTTGGCTCCAGCTATAAGAGCTTCTAGAAAAGATCCTATTGAAGCTTTAAGATACGAATAACAAACTGTAAGAGGCCCGTCCTCTGCTAATCAAAAAAAAGATGTAGATATCTACATCTTTTTTTAAATTCTTTCCAAAATAATCTCTTTTTTTAAAAACTTGACTTTTTTATCGAAAAGAATATTATATAAATCATAAAACATATAAATAAAAATAAATTTCGAATTTTAAAAACAATTTATTCCTTTTTGGGAGTAAATTATTTTTTTGAAAGATTTTGATCCTTAACAAGTAAAAAGGCAAGAATATTTAAAGAAGGAATTTTTTATTGTTTTTTTCTAAAAGCAACTTAAGAAATTGTCAGATCAATTTATGATCTTAAAGGGTGATAAAAATGAAAATCGCACAAATAGCACCTGTTTGGCATCCAATTTCACCCAGTGGAAATGGAAATATCAGACCAGTTATTCATCTCTTAACAAAAGGGCTACCAGCAATAAACAATCAAGATAATGAAGTAACATTGTTTACTTCAGGCGATTCTGAAACTCATGCAGAACTTTATTCAGTTTTTGATAACAGCTCTTGCAAACAGATAGGAAAAGTCTATCCTGATCTTCTTCATGTGGTTAATGCCTATAATCAATCAGATGAATTTGATATTATTCATGACCATAGTGGAATGATAGGGTCTGTGACTGAATTAAAATGTAAAACTCCAGTATTACATACTCTACATTGGTCAGCGACAGATAATGCAAAACGTTTATACATTAGCTTAAAAAACAGTACTACTTTTAATGCTATATCAGAATATCAAAAAAAAAGCTTTGGTGATTTAAATTTTATAGACATTATTAATAACACAATTGATCCTGAAGCCTATACTTTTGAAGAAAACAAAGAAGATTATCTTTTGTTTATTGGACAAATGAACCAGCAAAAGGGCTCTCATTTTGCAGTTGAAATAGCTAAAAAACTTAATATGAAAATCAAATTAGTTACCGAAATAACAGAACAGTATGAAAAAAGATTCTTTGCTGAATATGTTAAACCAAATATGACAAATAAATGTGAAATAATTGGTGAAATAAGCCATGAAGAAAAAACAGAAATTTATGCAAAAGCCAAATGTACACTTTTTCCTACTCAATGGCCTGAATCATTTAATTTGGATATGATAGAATCCATAGCAAGTGGAACTCCTGTTGTAGCTATTAAAGAAGGGGCTGTTCCGGAAATAATACTTGATAGCAAAACAGGATATCTTGTTTCCAATAATATTGACGAAATATGTGATGCCGTAAAAAAAATAGACAAGATTAATCCTATAAAATGCCGGATACATGCTATTGAAAATTTTTCAGCTGGTATAATGGTCCTTAAATACGAAAAAGCTTATGAACAAATTTTAAACAATTATGAAGCAAATTCTTGCCATGATATTTAAAAACAGAATAAAAATGTGGGGGCAAATATACTATAAATACAATATTTTCCAATTCTCATAGCAAAGGGAATATAAATATAGTTTAGGGGAAATATTAATTATAGTAATAATCACAATTATCTTTGAGGTTTGAAACAAAATATATAAAATCCTCATAGCTAGCCCCCGCCCACTTTTGAGCCCTTGGCTTATTTATATAATTAAGCCCTGGGCTCTTTTTTTATAAATACTAATTTTCACGAATCTTGCATTCTTATCTGTATTATCTTTTACTGAAATCGAATATTAATATAGCCATTCTTGTTTGCTCCCGCTCACTAATTAATCACGAATATTAAATAATTTAGTATTGGTCATTTTTCTTAATATAGTATAATCAAGTAAATGGAGTAAATATGGATTTTCATAATTTATCTATAAAAGAAACTTATAAAAAATTTAATACTTCTTCTCATGGCCTTACAGAAAATGAAGCAAAAAAAAGACTGGGAAAATTTGGTGTAAATAAACTACCAGAAGAAAAAAGACTTACCAGATTAGAAATATTTATAGACCAACTCAAAAATCCTTTGGTTTATGTTTTGTTAATTGCTGCGCTAATTTCCTTTTTTCTCAATAAAATAACTGACATGGGAGTCATCCTGGCTGCAGTTATAATAAATACAATAGTAGGATTTATTCAAGAAAATAAAGTAAATAAAGCACTTTCAAAACTTAAAAAAATGGTGGAATATAAGGCCCTTGTTATGCGAGGAGGCAAAGAAAAAAAAGTTGATGTCAGACAAATTGTGCCTGGAGATATTATTCTTATTGAAAGCGGGGATAAAATTCCTGCTGATTCAAGATTAATAGAAATTAATGATCTGGGAGTTTCCGAAGCTCCTTTAACTGGTGAATCTCTACCTGCTGATAAAACAATAGAAATTCTAGACAAAGACACACCTCTTCCAGACAGGGAGAATATGGTTTATATGAGCACTGAGGTTATAAAAGGCAAAGGCAGAGCTGTTGTTTGTGCTACAGGTATAAATACCCAATTAGGAGAGGTAGCATTATTGGTTTCTAAAACAAAGGAAGATAAAACTCCTCTTCAAAAAAAACTAATTTCTTTCAGCAAACTGTTAAGCATTTTTATATTGGGAATATCTCTTCTTATTTTACTAGTTGGAATTTCAACCGGAAAATCTTTTGCTGATATGTTTTTAATTTCTGTTGCTGTTGCTGTTGCCGCTATCCCAGAAGGATTGGTAGTGGCAGTAACTGTAATTTTAGCTATTGGAATGCAAAGGATATTAAAGAAAAAAGCATTAGTAAGAAAATTAATTGCTGCAGAAACACTGGGAAGTACAACAATTATTTGTTCTGACAAAACAGGCACTTTAACAGAAGGCGTGATGAAGGTAGATAAAGTTTTAACTGAAGACAAAGAAAACCATATTTTGGCTTTAAAAATAGGCATGTTGTGCAATAACTCTATTGTCGAAAATCCTGATAAATCACCAAAAAAATGGATGGTTTTAGGAAGTCCTACAGAAAAAGCTTTGATTTTAGCCGGAGGAGAAGCAGGACATAAAAAAAGAGATTTAGAAAAAAGAACACCTCGTTTAGACGAAATTCCTTTTGACTCAGATGTAAAATATATGGCCACTCTTCATCAATCAAGTGAAATAAATAATATTATTTATTTTAAAGGAGCGCCAGAGGTAATTATTTCTTTCTCTTCTTTTATATACATAAACGACACAAACGACACAGAAAAAACATTAGATAATATTCAAAAAGAAAAACTAAAAGAACAATATGAAAAATTAACCAAAAAAGGCTTGCGTGTTTTAGCAGTAGCCTATAAAAAAATACCAGCAAATATAAAATCATTTAAAAATTATGAAAATCCTTTTTCTGATTTAGTATTCGTGGGATTTTTTGCTCTTCGTGATCCTTTGCGCAAAGAAGCAAAAAAAACAATTGAATTATGTAAAAAATCTGGGCTTAGACCAATTATCGTTACTGGAGACCATAAGCTTACGGCTAAAAATATTGCAGAAGAAGTAGGAATTTCTGCACAAGAAAAAAATATTTTGGAAGGGAAAGATCTTGATAAATTGACTGATTCTGAACTTAAAAATAAGGTAGAGGATATTAATATTTATGCTCGAGTTTCCCCCAAACACAAATTACGCATTGTAGATGCCTGGCAGGAAAAAGGCGAAGTTGTGGCTATGACTGGAGATGGGGTTAATGATGCTCCGGCTCTAAAATCTGCAGATATTGGCATAGCTTTAGGATCTGGCACTGATGTGGCAAAAGAAACTTCTGATATGATTCTTTTGGACAACAACTTTGCCACCATTGTATCAGCCATAGAACAAGGAAGAGTTATATTTGATAATATTAAAAAAGTGGTTTTATATCTTTTATCTGACAGCTTTTCTGAAGTATTTATAATTTTGGCCAGTTTATTTTTAGGACTTCCCTTGCCTCTCCTAGCTCCTCAAATATTATGGATCAACTTAGTCACTGACGGTTTTCCAGATATTTCTTTGACTATGGAGCCGGAAGAGGTAGAGGTCATGTCTGAACCGCCCAAAAAATCCAAAGCTCCCATTTTGGATCTGGAGATGAAAGTGCTTATATTCCTAATCAGTTTTATAACTGGAATAGGAACTTTGGGAATATTTTATTGGATATTTAAAACTACTGGAGATATTGAAAAAGCACGGACTGTAGCTTTTGTGTCTTTAGGAATTGATTCTTTGCTTTATGTGTTTTCCTGCCGTTCTTTAAGACATTCAATATTACAGAAAAATATCTTTTCCAATAAATATTTGCTTGCAGCTTGTGCAGCAGGGGCCTTTTTACAGCTTGCAGCTATCTATACACCTTTTCTACAGAAAATACTATCTACGGTGCCGTTAGGATGGCCAGAATGGAAAATAATTTTATTAGTCAGTCTCCTAGTTATAGTCGCCATTGAAATTACAAAATGGATATTTATATTACGGAAAGAAGCAATAAAAAATAGGGCACAATAACAAAAGATAAGCAACAATAAATTAAGACAGCTTAACTTTTAAATAGAATTAGTTTAAAATGAGAAGTGTTTAGAAATCATTCCCAATAAAATGCTTTGGCATTTTATCACCCGTGAAAATGGCTTCGACATTTTCACGGAAAAGGAGAAACAAACTGATAATTGGAGTAATTTTTCTTTTGAAAAATTACGAAAATGAAAGGTTTGTTTGGACGCGGGCCCATAGCTCAGCGGTTAGAGCGGCCGGCTCATAACCGGTAGGTCGTAGGTTCAAATCCTACTGGGCCCACCAAGTGCACGCTATTCGAACATTGGCAAAAAGGTATAATTATGCGAAAGAAGAAAATTACTCTTCCAATTTCAAAATTCCTAACAGTAGTTGCTTTTTTAATTGTAATCTATGCTATATTCGGTCTTTCCAAAACTATCTGGCAAAGTTATAAAATAAATAAACGAATGAAATCTCTGGAAAAAGAGACTGAATATCTAGATGCAGAGAATACAAAACTTTCTAATTTAATTGATTATTATAAAACAGAAACTTATAAAGAAAAAGAAGCCCGGAGACTCCTGGGATATCAAAAACCAGGAGAAAAAGTAGTTATTATTCCGGAAGTAGAAGAAGAAATCCAAGAAGAAGAAAAACAAAATGGTCAAAACCAAAATACAGAAGAAACCAATAAAGATAACTATCAAAAATGGTTAGATTTCTTTTTCGCTGAACGCTAAATTACTAATGGATATTAGTGTCTATTATGTAGGGAGAAAACAATGTATGCTTTAATTATGGCGGGAGGTTCAGGAACCCGTCTTTGGCCTAAATCTCGCAAAGAATACCCAAAACAACTACATTCTTTAGTAACAAAAAATTCTTTAATTCAAGAAACAGTATCTTTAATTAAGCCACTTGTTCCTCCTGAAAAAATCTGGGTTGTAACCTGGAAAAATTATGCAGGAAAGATTAATAAACAAATTCCAAAAATTCCCAAAAAAAACATTCTTTGTGAATCTCATCCTTTGGGAACAGCCTCTGCTGTTGCTTTAGGAATGATCAAATTACAAAAAAAGGACCCAAAAGCAAAAGTGGTTGTCTTGTGGTCTGACAGCCATATTCAGAAGAAAAAACAATTTATTTCAGCTCTAAAATTAGCTAAAAAAGTCGCCGAAGAAGTTCCTGGAGTAATTATAGGCGTTAACCCTACTTGCCCTTCAACAGCTTATGGATATATACAAATGGGTTCAGATATTGGAAAATTTGGCAAAACGAAAGTTTTTAAAATAAAGAAATTCATTGAAAAGCCTGATATTAAAAAAGCAAAAAACTTCTTAGACAGCTGGGAATATCAATGGAATCCAGGAATTTCTGTATGGGAAGTTTCAAAATTTATGAATCTATTTAAAAAATTTCTACCAAAACACTTTAAAGCTTTAGAAAAAGTGGGAAATGCCACAAGCTTAAAAGAAGAACAAAAAATAATGGACAATAAGTTTAAAAACTTAGATCCTATTCCTATAGATTATGCTATTTATGAAAAAGCAAAAAACTTAGCAGTAGTTCCTGCAGATCTAGGATGGAGCGATATAGGAAATTGGGGGACATTAAAAGATCTCCTATCTAAAACAAATAAAGCAAATGTAATAAAAGGAGAACATATAGGAATTGACACATCAGGTTCATTGATTATGGGATATGACCGATTAATAGTAACTGTTGGGCTTAAGGACATAATAGTGGTCGATACCAATGATGTAATCTTGGTTTGTCCTAAAGATAAAGCCCAAGATGTAAAAAAAGCAGTGGAAGAGTTAAAAAATAATGGAAAAGATCATTATTTATAATTCTTGTAGAAAACTACAGGCTTGTCCATAAATAAATACTCAGCTTTAGCAAAGCTGTCGTTCCAGTTTTATCGAGATAGAATTACATAGTACCACGGCATGAGTCGTGGGAATCTATAAATTTACTATTCCTATTGTATTTAAATATTAAAATACTATATAATAACTTTAAGGAATCATAATGAAACTTATCTCTAATTCTGAAAACCAATCTCAAAAAGGAAAATCAATAATAATATTAATTGTTATTTTGTCAATAACAGCCGCTTTCTTTTATGGCGGCTATTATTATAAGTCTTGGGAATTGCAGA
>SDBS01001087.1_pt1 | contig 27608 bp, 32 predicted proteins | sample 2277091 | NCBI WGS metagenome assembly SDBS01 (sample SAMN10404972, study PRJNA504765) | marine sediment metagenome | isolation source: marine sediment core GS10_PC15, 163 cmbsf | place: Arctic Ocean: Southern Knipovich Ridge | collected 2010
GTGTAGAGGACGTACTTCCACGCGGAGTAGATGCGGTTGCCGCTGCCCCAGATCGAGATCAGGAAGTACATCGGGATCAGCTCGACTTCCCAGAAGAGGAAGAAGAGAACGAGGTCGAGCGAGCTGAACACGCCGAGGAGGCTCGTCTCGAGGATGAGGAGCCAGGCGAAGTACTCCTTGGGGCGCAGTTCGATGCGCCAGGAGATCAGTGCGGAGACGAGTCCGAGGAAGGCAGTGAGCAGGACGAGAGGCAGCGAGAGGCCATCGAGGCCGACCGTGTAGTTGAGATCGAAGTTGGAGATACTGGAATCGAGCCAGGTTGTGCTGTCGATGAACTGGTAGCCACCTGCGCCCCGGTCATAGTCGATGAACAGATAGGCGACGACGCCCAGGACGATCGCCGTCGTGACAGCGGCGATGTGTTTGGCCGAGCGCTCCTGGGACTTCGGCAGCGTCGCGATGAGGACCGCGCCGACGAGCGGGAAGAAGATCGCGATGGTCAGCATCGGGCCTGTCCTTCAGATCCGTAGGACCTCACGGGTTCACCACCAGGATGCCGACGACGGCGGCGATCGTGCCGAGGAACATGACGCCGCCGTAAAGTTGCACCTGTCCCGTCTGCGCGACCCTGAGTTGCTTCGCGCTCCAGGCGGTGACGGACGCGACGTCGTTGACGGCGCCATCGATCACGTACTGGTCCCAGAAGGCGAGTCCGCGGCGCGCGGTGCCGAGCACGAGCTGCTTGACGAAGATCGTCTCGTAGAGGTAGTCGAGGTAATAGCGGTTATCGAGCAGCTGCGGCAACGGCTGGAGCAGCGCACGAATGCGCGCGGCGTCGAGCAGCTTCACCTGGTAGATCGCCCAGGCGGTAAAGAGGCCGGCGAGGCCGATCGCCACGGACGTCGCGGCGATCCACAGCTTGAAGTCCGTGTGCGTCAGGAGTTCCTCCGTTTCGTGCGGGAGCCAGCCTTCGATGATCTCGCCAAGCCAGTCGACGCCCGGGGCGTTGAGGAATCCGGCCCCGAAAGCGAGAACGGCGAGAACGATGAGAGGCAACGTCATCAGGGCTGGTGATTCGTGCGGCGTGGCGTGGTGTCCGCCGGCGTGGGCGTCGCCCTTGTGCTCTTCGTCCTCGGCCTGGAGGCCACCGCGGTATTCGCCCCAGAAGGTCATGATGATCATGCGGCCGACGTAGAGAGCCGTGAGGTAGACTCCGGCCATCGCCACGACGAAGACCCAGGGCCGGTCCGCCCAGGCATCGGCGAGGATTTCGTCTTTGGACCAGAAGCCGGCGAAGGGGAAGATGCCGACGAGCGCCAGGGAGGCGACGATCATGGTCCCGTAGGTGATCGGCATGTACTTGCGCAAGCCACCCATGAGGCGCATGTCGAACGTGCCCGTGGCGTGGTTGACGGAGCCTGCGCCGAGGAAGAGCAGCGCTTTGAAGAAGGCGTGCGTGAACAGGTGGAAGATCGCGGCGACCATGCCGCCGACGCCCAGACTCATCATCATGTAGCCGAGCTGGCTGATCGTCGAGTAGGCCATGACGCGTTTGATGTCGCTGGCGACGATTCCCAGCAGCGCCGCCATGATCGTCGTGATCGAGCCGATGATGGCGATGGTCAAGAGCACATCCTCGGACACGGCGAAGACGGGGTAGAAACGCGCGACGAGATAGACGCCGGCGGCGACCATCGTCGCGGCGTGGATGAGTGCGGAGACAGGCGTCGGGCCTTCCATGGCGTCGGGGAGCCAGGTATGCAGCGGGAACTGTGCCGACTTGCCGGCCGCGCCGGCGAAGAGGCCGAGGGCGAAGAACGTGAGCGCAGTCGAGCCGATGGCGCCGGCGATCGCCGCCTCGTGGATTTCGTTGATCTCAAGCGAGCCGGTCTGCGTGAAGACGATGAGGAGCGCGATCATGAAGCCGAGGTCGCCGATGCGGGTGACCATGAACGCTTTGACGGCCGCCCGGCGCGCGGAGTCCTTCTGGAACCAGAAGCCGATCAGCAGGTACGAGCAGAGCCCGACGAGTTCCCAGAACACGAACAGCTGGAGCACGCTCGACGCGAGCACGAGACCCAGCATCGAGGTCGTGAAGAGGGACATGAAGGCGAAGTAGCGGTTGTAGCCATCGTCGCCGCGCATGTACTCCTGGGAGTAGACCTGCACGAGGAGTGAGACGCCGGTGACGACGACGAGCATGACGCCCGTGAGGCCGTCCAGGGTGATCCCGATGTTGACCTCGAGGCCGCCGACGGTGAGCCACTCGTGTGAGCCGAAGCCGATGCGCGCGCCATCTGAGTCGGCGACGGAGTCGAGCGCCCAGAGCGAGAGCAGGAACGAACCGAAGATGGCGACGATAGTCAGGTAGCCGCTGTAGCGCGGACTCCAGGCCCCGCTACGGGTGAGGCCGAGGAGAGAGACGAGCGTGATGATCGCGAAGGAGCTGAGGGGCAGGAAGAAGATCGCCCATACTGCGCCTTCCTTGATCGGGTCTAGCACTGGCGGCTCCGATTGGGAGACAGGAGACAGGAGACAGGAGACAGGGAGTTACACGCCCGCCTGGGTCCTTGTTCCGCCTGCGGGTCCGTAAGATGGCTCCTGGCTACGGCGATCATCAGCTCTTCCTCAGGATCTCTTCGGCGACGTGGAGCTTGCCCCAGGGGACGTAGATGTCGTGCGGCTCGAACTCCGAGCCTTCGCGGAGGCCCGAGCGCGGGACTACGCGCACAGAGACGGCGCACTGGTTGAGGAGTTCCTTCCAGATATCCGCCGAGTACGCGTTCCTGGTCTCCATGAACTTCGCCCACATAGCTACTTCGCTCCGCCCATCACCATTTCAAGAGGTCGATTCGGTCTACGTCGATGGTGTCACGAAGGCGATACAGGAGGACGGCAAGAGCAAGCGCGACCGCCGCCTCGGCCGCCGCGACCGTGATCACGAAGATGACGAAGACGTGGCCGTTCAGCGGCTCCGCTGATTCGACGAAGCGCGAGAACGAGATGAACGTGAGGTTGACGGCGTTGAACATCAGCTCGATGCCGATGAGCACGCCCACGAAGTTCTTCTTTGCGAGCGTCATATAGAGGCCGATGGCGAAAAGCACCGCACCGACGACGAGGAAGTGTTCGAGTTCGACGGAGTCCACTACTCCACCTCCTCCTCGGCGCCTTCCGGGCGCACGAGCAAGATCGCGCCGAGGATCGCGGAGAGCAGGAGAACGGACGCGATCTCGAACGGCAGCGCGTATTTGTCTAGGAGCAGGTCGCCGATCGCCGTCGCCGTGTCCTCGAAGCCTTCGCGCTCGCTGATCGCCCAGTTGGTGTCCAAAGCGACGAAGATCATCGTTCCGGCGACGAGGGCCGCGAGGACGAGCGCCGGCAGGAGCATGAAGCCTTCCTGGTTGAAGCGTCCCGCGCGCGGCGTGAGAACGATAGCGAAGATGATGAGGATGACGATGGCGCCGATGTAGATCAGCACCTGCACAACGGCGATGAAGTCGGCGGACAGTGTTATGTAGAGTCCAGCGAGGCCCGCAAACGTGACGATGAGCAGAGCTACGGAGTGTATGAGGTTGCGCACGGCGGCGACGCCAAGCGCCGCGCCGACGGTCATGGCGGCGAGGATCCAGAAGGCGACGACGGTGCCCGTATCTTCCATCAGGATGCCTCGGCGCCGGTGTAGTAGATCTTCCCGACCTCGCTCGTCAGAGTTGCGCGGTAGCCCCTCTGGCGGCCGCTGCCGTGACCGAGGAAGCGCGCCCAGCCGAAGACGAGGATCACGGCGAGCGTCGTGTTCACAGCGCCGATCGCCGGAAGCGCGACGTTACGCGAGGCGCCCGTCTCCTCCCAGATGACGACTTCGGCGCCGATGACGAGGACGTTGACGATCATGAGCGGCAGCATGAACTTCCAGGCGAAGGACATTAGCTGGTCGATGCGCAGGCGCGGCAGTGTTCCGCGCGACCAGATGTAGAGGAAGAACACCGAGTAGAGCTTGCCCAGGAAGATGAGCCAGCCGGGGACCCACTCCTCGAGTCCCCAGAGTGTCCAGCCGCCGAGGAACAGCGTTACCACGGTGGCCGCGATGGCGAATCCGGCCAGGTACTCCGCCTGGTAGAAGAAGCCGAATTTAATCCCGCCGTACTCCGTGTGGTAGCCGGCAGCAAGCTCGGACTCGGCTTCGCTGATGTCCATCGGCGAGCGGTTGATCTCGACCGCGCCGGCGATGAGGTAGGCGGCGACGGGCAGCGGCATGATGAAGATGAGCCACGTGTTGTATTCGTCCTGCCAGCTAACGATCGCTTGCAGGTTCATGCTGCCGATGAAGATAACCGCGGCGAGAAGCGCCAGCACCTGGATGATCTCGTAGCTGATGAGCATGGCGATGGTGCGCATGGCGGAGAGGAGCGCGTACTTGTTGTTGGAGGACCAGCCGGCAATAAACACGGCGGGCGTCATGATGCCGGCGACAGCGATCAGGAAGAGGACGCCGACGTTGAGGTCGGCGAGCACCATCGACTCGCCGAAGGGGACAACGGCGAAGACGACGATAGTCGGGATGAAGATGATGATCGGGGCAATCCAGAAGAGCAGACGGTCGGCCTTACGGGTCGTGATCGGCTCCTTGAGCAGGAGCTTGAGGGCGTCGGCGACGGGCTGAAGGAGTCCGGCCGGGCCGACGCGGTTGGGTCCCTTGCGGTTCTGCATGAGCGCGACGACGCGCCGTTCGATCCAGATGAACGCCAGAACGCTGAGGACGAGCCACGTCAGTATGGCCACGGCCGCGATGAGGCTCCAGAGCACGTAGTCTCCGGCGCCCGGCAGGCCGAGGCCGTCGATCAGCTCACGGACCGGGTTGGCGAGGTCTCGCAGGTCGTACCACTCACCTCTGAGGAGGATTGCCATCTAGCGGTCCACCTCACCAACGACGATGTCGATGCTGCCGAGGATGACGATGGCGTCGGCGAGGGTGGCGCCGACCGTCATCAGCTTGAGGGGGGTGAGGTTGATGAACGAGGGCGCGCGGATGTGAAAACGGAACGGTGAAGGGCCGCCGTCGCTCACGATATAGTAGCCGAGTTCGCCACGGGGCGATTCGATGCGACTGTACGCCTCGCCGACGGGCGGCCGGAAGGCGAGGGGCGCGATCGGCTGAGTGCCCGGCTGGACCGTTGCGGTGCCGAGGCGCTGGTGGACGGGGCCGCCCGGCATCATGTCCAGCGCCTGGTCGAGAATGCGCAGGCTCTGGCGCAGCTCGGCGAGCCGTACGACGAAGCGATCGTAGACATCGCCGTTCGTGCCGACGGCGATGTCGAAGTCGATCTTGTCGTAGGCGGCATAAGGATCGGCCTTGCGGATGTCCCAGGCGACGCCGCTGCCACGGAGCATCGGTCCGCTCAGGGAGTAGGCCATCGCCTGTTCAGGCGTGAGCACACCGACACCGCGCGAGCGGGCGACGATGATCTCGTTGCTGAGGAGGAGGTCTTCGTACTCTGCGAAGCGCTTCGGCAGCTCCTTCAGCAGCTCCTTCGCCTGCGGCATCCACTCGTCGGGAATGTCCCTGGAGACGCCGCCGATGCGCATGTAATTCAGCGTCAGGCGTGCGCCGCAGGCCATCTCGAAGAGGTCGAGAATCTTCTCACGGTCACGGAACATGTGCATGACAGGCGTTTGCCAGGCGCCACAGTCGTTGGCGAAGATGCCGAGGGCCATGCTGTGGCTGGCGATGCGCTGGAGTTCGGCCATGATCGTGCGCAGGAACTGCGCGCGCTCCGGGACCTCGATGCCCATCAGCTTCTCGACCGCCATCACATAGGCGAGATTGCCAGTCATGGCGGCGAGGTAGTCGGTGCGGTCAGTGAAGGGAATGTTCTGGGTGTAGGTGCGCTCCTCGGCGAGCTTCTCCATCGAGCGATGGAGGTAGCCCATCACCATGTCGGCGTCGATGATCTTCTCGCCGTCCATAGTCAGGCGCAGGCGAAAGACGCCGTGGGTGCTGGGGTGCTGCGGCCCGACGTTGACGACAAACGGCTCGGACTTCATCGTCATTCCGTGCCCCGTCCGGAGAGATCGACGCCCGGCTCGCCGGGGAAGCGTTCGAGGCCGGCCATCTTGCCGCCGGGGAGGTTCAGGTAGTCCTTGCGCAGGGGGAAGCCGGCGAAGCCCTCCCAGAGGAAGATGCGCCGCAGGTCGGGGTTGCCCTCAAAGCCGATGCCGAGGAGGTCGTACGCCTCGCGCTCCTGGAGCTGCGCGCCGGGCCAGACCGGCACGACAGAAGGGACGGACGGGTTCTCGCGGTCGCTGCTACGGACCTTGATCGTTGCCGCGCGGTTATGCTTGATCGACTCGATATGGTAGGCGACCTCGAACCACTCGATGCGGTCGACGCCGGTGAGGGAGCTGAGGAACTTGTACGCGTGATCGGGATCGTCGCGGAGCCAGGTGAGCACTTCGACGAGGCTCTCTGACTTGACGGCCGCAAACTCCGGCTGAGCGTCCTCCACGGCGTCCGGGAACTGCCCGTCGATGAGGTGAGCGATCTGGATACCGGTGAGGCAGGTGGTCAACGCCCTAGGTCCATTCCAGTGCGTTCTTGCGCCAGGCGTAGAGGAGGCCGATAAAGAGGATGCCGACGAACGTCGACATCTCGATCAGGCCGGCGACCACGAGGCGTTCGCCTGAAACGGCATAGGGGTAAAGGAAGACGGCCTCGACGTCGAAGATGACGAAGAGGAGCGCGAAGTAGTAGTAGCGGAAGTTGAACTGCACCCAGGCGGGGCCTTCAGTCTCGACGCCGCACTCGTAGGTGTCCTCCTTGATTCGATCCGGGTACTCTGGGCGAAGCCCGATGCGGCCGAGGAGCCATGAGGCGCCGATACCGCTAATGGGGAAGATGATGGCGATCAGGAGGAGAAATCCGACTTGTCCCCACTCAGGCAGCATAGGAAGAAAATCCGTTTGTGAATTTTGTCGCTAATCGAGCGGGAGTATAGCACGGGGCCCACATACGGACAAGCAAAGTTACCCCCTTGACCGCACCGCCTATCTTCACGTAAACGTTAGGGCGGATGTCCGACCAGAAGTACCCCAAGCCGCTCCCCACGCCCAGCCCCGAAGCGCAGCGCTTCTGGGAAGGCACGAAGAAGCACGAGCTGTGGATACCCTGCTGCCGCTCGTGCGAGAAGTCGTACTGGTACCCGCGGGACTTCTGCCCGCACTGCGGCAGCCGCGACGTCGAGTGGCGACGCTCTGAGGGAAAGGGCCGCGTGCACACGTTCGCGATCCAGTACCGTGCCTTCCACCCCGGCTGGACCGGCGAGGTGCCGTACGTGACGGCGCTGATCGACCTCGATGATGGCGTACGCATCTTCTCGAACCTCGTCGAAGTGGAGGCCGACCCGAAGGCGATCCGCTGCGAGATGCCCGTCGAGGTGGTGTTCGAGGATGTTACGGACGAGATCACGCTGCCGAAGTTCAGGCCGGTAGCCGAGTGACGGACGACCGCGAGAAGGCCGGCTGGCTGAAGGGAATCGCGATCGTCGGCGCGGACGAGTCCGACGAGATCGGCATGGTGCCGCACAAGGGCGTGCTGCAGCACCACTCCGAGGCGGCGCTGAACGCGCTTGACGACGCCGGGCTCTCGCTGGCGGACGTCGACGGGCTGTTCACGGCCGGCGCGAGTACGCTCCAGGTGGCCGAGTACCTGGGAATCCACCCGAGGTACACCGACAGCACTTCCGTCGGCGGGTCATCGTTCGTCATCCACGTCGAGCATGCGGCGGCGGCGATCGCGGCGGGGCTGATCGACGTAGCGCTGATCACACACGGCGAGACCGGCTACTCCAACCGCTTCCGCAAGGTCTCGCGGGCGCCGATGGACCCGTGGTTCCCCGCCGCCCAGTTCGAGATGCCCTACCACGTCGGCGGCCCGCCGAGCAGTTACGCGCTGGCCTGCATGCGCCATATGCACCAGTACGGAACGACGCACGAACAGCTCGCCGAGATCGCGGTCGCGACGCGCAAGTGGGCGATGCTGAACCCGAAGGCGCTGATGCGCGACCCGCTGACGATCGACGACGTGCTGTCGTCACGCTGGATCACGTATCCGTTCCACCTGCTGGACTGCTGCCTTGTGACCGACGCCGGCGGCGCTATCGTCCTGACGAGTGCCGAGCGGGCGAAGGACTGCAAGAAGAGGCCGGTCTGGGTGCTGGGCTCGGGCGAGGCGCACACGCACTGGACGCTGGCCAATATGCCCGACCTGACGACGACGCCCGCGTCAATCTCCGGCCCGCGCGCGTTTGAGATGGCCGGCGTGCGGCACGAGGAGATCGACGTCGTGGAGGTCTACGACTCGTTCACCTACACGGCGCTGGTGACGCTTGAGGCTCTCGGCTTCTGCAAGCCGGGCGAGGGCGGCGCGTTCGTCTCGGGCCAGCGGACAGCGCCCGGCGGTGACTTCCCGCTGAACACGAACGGCGGTGGCCTGTCGTACACGCATCCGGGGATGTACGGGATGTTCCTCCTAGTTGAGGCGATACGGCAACTTCGGGGTGAGTGCGGCGACCGGCAGGTGGCGGACGCGCACCTCGCCTGCGTGAACGGCACCGGCGGGGCGCTGTCGTCGACGGGCACGCTGATCCTGGGCGCGGACTGACGCGTGCTCATCGACCTGCACACGCACACGCATCCGCTGTCACACGACAGCGCCCTGACGCCGGATGCGCTCATCGAGGCCGCGAAGAAGGCGGGGCTGGACGGCGTCTGCCTGACGGAGCACGACTTCTTCTGGGAACACGAGAAGGCAGCAGAGCTGGGGAGGCGACACAAGTTCCTGGTGATCCCGGGCATCGAGGTCAACACCGAGCGCGGCCACGTCGTGGTGTTCGGGCTCGAAGAGTTCGTCTACGGGATGCACCGTCTGGGCGAGCTGGTGGGGATGGTGGAGGCGGCGGGCGGCGCGATGATCGCGGCACACCCGTACCGCCGCCAGCTGCCGTTCGAGCTGACACGGGAGGGCGACTGGAGCGAGGCGCTTGCGCGGGCGAGCGAGAACGAGGCGTACCGCCACGTCCATGCGATCGAGACGCTGAACGGACGGGGGACGGAGCGGCAGAACGCCTTTTCGGCGGCGGTATGCGAGCGCCATAGTCTGGCGCAAGCGGCTGGAAGCGACGCGCACTCGGCTGTTGACGTCGGCACGTGCGCGACGGAATTCGAGGCGCGGATCAGCGGGCTCGGTGACTTGATTGCGGAGCTGAAAGCGGGCCGCTTCCGGCCTCTGCGGATGCGTAGCGCTTGACCGCGTCGTGGCGCACGTCACACAATCAGCGTCGCATGGACTGGTTGCAGGAACACCTGGCGCTCCCGAAGCACCTCTCGTCGCGGCTGTGGCTGATCACGCTGCCGTCGGCGGTAGTGTCGTTTGAGAAGCGCTCGGACATGCCGAAGCTGCCGAAGACGGGCCGCGTGCTGGGCTTCGCACTGGCCGGCGTGGGTGCAGCGCTCGGCTTCATGGCGCTGCGGCGGCCGGACACGACGCTGGCCTACGACGGACCGCTGGCGCCGGTGGCGAGGAAGCCGGCGACGGCCGCGGGCCTGCTGGGTTTGGGCGGTGTCGCGCTCGTCACGCGGTCGACGTTCCTGCTGCTCTACGCTCTGGGGCTGGCGTACGCCGCGGGCACAGAGCGTATGTCGCTGGAGGAGCCGTCCAGCGGCACGCTCCTCGGCAGCGAGTAGACGATCCTTCGAGAGCCCTACGGATCCGTCCGGGCCTCAGGACGGGCGGCTGAACTTCGTTGACACCACGTAGGGCCCGCGCTATATTCTGACGCGCACGTCAGGGTTTGGCCCCGGTGCAGGAGGTGCCCCGTGACCCAACAATCCGCCACCGGCGGATCCGTGATTACGGACGAGATGCGAGCGCGCATCGGCGTCGAGTCTGAGCCCGTGGCGCACGAAGTAGACAACACCGGCTGCCGCCAGTTCGCCCGCGCGGTCGGCTACACCGATCCGATCTACTTCGACGATGCCGCCGCGAAGGCGAAGGGGCACCGCGCGATCGTAGCGCCGTACGGCTTCCTCGGTCACCCGGTGGTGGTTCCGGGACAGCCGGCGCGCGTTCCAGAGGCTTTCCGGCTCGACATCGCCTACAAGCGCGTCCTCAACGGCGGCACCGACATTGAGTACATGGCAGAAGTCTGCGCCGGCGACAGGCTGGCGGCGACAACGAAGCTGACGGACCTGACGGAACGAGAGGGCAAGATGGGCCCGATGCTGATCGTGAACACGGAAACGGCCTTCCGCAACGAGAAGGGCGAGACGGTCGCGATTCAGCGCGGCACGGCGATCAGGTACTAGGAGGCGTCATGGCACAGGTTTACTTCGAAGACGTGAGCGAGGGGCAGGAGATCCCGAAGCTGGCGCAGAACTGCGACTCCCAGCGCCTCGTGCTCTGGGCGGCCGGCTCAGGCGACTACTACCAGATCCACTACGATACTGGGTTCGCCCAGAAGACCGGTCTGCCCGACCGCATCACACACGGCGCACTGAAGCACGCGCTTCTGGGTCGTCTGCTGGATGAGTGGACAGGCGACGGTGGCCGGGTGCGGAGCGTCGCCTGTTCCTACCGGGGCATGGACATGATCGACAAGGACGTGACCTGCCGCGGCGTGATCACCGGCAAGCGGCAGGAGAACGGATCGAACGTCGTCGACCTCGAAGTCTGGACCGAGGACCCGGACGGCAAGAAGACGACTCCAGGCACGGCTGTAGTCGCGCTGCCCTCTAAGTAATGGGCACGCTAGAAGACAAGGTAGCAGTGATCACCGGCGCCGGGCGCGGCATCGGCCGCAGCATCGCGCTGATGATGGCCGAGGAAGGCGCGAAGGTCGTCGTCAACGATCCGGGCGTCGGGCCGGACGGCGCCGGCACAGACGACGGTCCCGCCGACCAGGTCGTCGCCGAGATCACGAAGGCGGGCGGAACGGCGGCCGCGAACCACGACACGGTGGCGACAGCCGACGGCGGCGAGGCGATCATCAAGACGGCGGTCGACAAGTTCGGGCGCATCGACATCCTGGTCAACAACGCTGGCATCCTTCGCGACCGGATGATCTTCAACATGAGCGAAGAGGAGTGGGACACCGTTATCGCGGTGCACTTGAAGGGCCACTTCAACTGCACGAAGCCGGCATCCATGCTCATGCGGCAGCAGCGCTACGGACGCATCATCAACTACTCGTCGGAGTCCGGGCTCTGGGGCAACGCCGGTCAGGCGAACTACGGCGCGGCGAAGTCCGCGATCGCCGGCTTCACGCGTGTTGTCGCGCGCGAACTGGGGCGCTACGGCGTCACCTGCAACGCGATCGCGCCACGCGCCGCCACCCGTCTGACGGCTACGGTCCCGCAGAACCGGCCGGGCGAAGAGCAGAGGCGCGCGCAGTCCGCCGCCGACGCACCACCGCCGAGCGGAGCCGGTACGCTGGACGCCGACTGGGTCGCACCGATGACCGTCCACCTGGCAACGGACGGTGCCTGGAACGTGAACGGCCAAGTCTTTCACGTCTACGGTGGCACGGTGGCGGTCCTGCAGCACCCCACGCCCTGGCGGACGATCTTTAAGCCCGGCATGTGGACGCTGGACGAACTATCGGCGCAGGTGCCGGGCCTGCTCGCAGGAACGACGAACCCATCGCCGCCGCCACCGGACCTCGAGGTCCCTGGACGCGAAGCGACAGCGGAAGAGCCGGCGACGGCGTAGGAGCAAGCAATGAGCAAGCTGGACGGACGCAACGCTGTAGTGACGGGCGCCGGACGCGGCATAGGACGGGCGGTGGCGATCCTGCTCGCAGAGGAAGGCGCGAACGTCGTCGTCAACGATCCCGGCGGGAACGTCGACGGTACGGGACACGACAACGGCCCGGCCGACCAGGTCGTGGCCGAGATCAAGGACGCCGGCGGCACGGCCGTGGCGAACTACGACAGCGTGGCGACGGCCGAGGGCGGCGAGGCGATGGTGCGTCAGTGCGTGGACGCGTTCGGGCACATCGACATGCTGATCAACGTCGCGGGGATCCTGCGCGACCGGATGATCTTCAACATGAGCGAGGAAGAGTGGGACGCGGTCTACGGCGTCCACCTGAAGGGCCATTTCAACACGATCAAGCCGGCGTCGATGCTGATGCGGCAACAGCGCTACGGCCGGATCGTCAACTTCTCGTCGATTTCGGGGCTGCGCGGGATTTCGGGGCAGTCGAACTACGGCGCAGCGAAGGCCGGCATCGCCGGTCTGACGCGAGTCGTGGCGCGCGACCTCGGACGGTACGCTGTGACGTGCAACGCGATCGCACCGGGCGCTCAGACGCGGATGATCGCGCAGATCCCGCAGGCGTCGCGGCAGATCCGCGCGAAGGCCGGCATCCAGGAGCCAGCGCGTCCGCCGGAGCCAGTGGTGCCGATGACGCCCGAACACGTCGCGCCGATGACGGCCTGGCTGTGCACAGACGCCGCCTGGAACGTCAACGGCAAGATCTTCCACGTCGGCGGCGGCAGCGTCTCGCTGGCCCACGAGGAGCACCACATTCAATCGATCGAGAAGGACGGGAAGTGGACGCTGAAGGAGCTGGCGGCGCTCGTGCCGAACCAGTTGCTGGCGGGGATCCCGAACCCCGCGCCGCCTCCGCCCGACCTGGACATTCCGGGCCGGCCGGTGGCCAAGCCCGGCGCCTAAGCAGTAACGACAGGCGCGGCCGAGGCGACCGGCTGCTCGCGCCGGAGTTCCATGACGACGAACGTTCGCGCGTCGCGCCAGGAAGTGCCGCACGTCCGGAAGCCCGCCTTCTGGAAGGCGCGCTGGGCGCGGACGTTCCAGTCCAGTGTGTGCAGGTAAAGGCGGAAGATGTCGCCGCGCGCCATGAGCACGCGCGTCAAGGCGATGATGGCATCGGTGCCGTAGCCGCCGGACCAGTAGTCCCGCTCGCCGATGCTGATGCCAACCTCGGCCTCGCCACGGGTCTGGTCGATGTTGTAGTACATCAGGTTGCCGATGTGGCGGCCGGACTCGTCTTCGATCGCGAATGAGCGGCCGCCCATGTCCGTGAAGCGGTAGTCGAAGCTCCAGTTGCGCAGGAAGTTCTCGAACGGAACCTGGACGGGGCGGGAAGCGTCGTACTGTGCGAGCTCCGGGTCGGAGCGCCAGCGGTACTCGTCGGCGGCGTCGGTCATGCGCTTGCGGCGGATGACCGTCTTCTTGCCGCGCGCGATGACATCGTCGTGCACTCTCACCTGTGCACCGCCTCGATCATCTCGCGGGCCTTCTCCACCATATTTGACTCATTCTTGAAGGTGAGCGTCGTCAGCGCGTCCTCGATGGGCCTCCATTCGACCCTATCATACTCGAGGTCGTGGCTGTCCGTGTCGCCGCCTGTCGCCTCGAAGAGGTAGTGATGAACCCATTTATGGTAGCGGACGCCGGTGCGGGCGAACCAGTACTCGACGACGCCGATCTTTTCGCCAATCCGCACGTCGAGACCGGTCTCCTCGGACACTTCTCGGATCGCCGTCTCCTCCAGGGACTCTCCGGCGTCCGGCGTTCCCTTCGGGAGTCCCCAGACGCCGTCGCCGATCCGGCCGCAGATGACGACTTCGATGCCGCCCTCGCCGTCGCGATAAACGACGCCGCCCGCCGATACTGCCGTCTCCACACGTACGTCGCCCCGCTTGCTGGTCGCCACGTCAGCGGTCCAACTTGAACCTGAGCGGGTCTTCATCCGCTTCTATGTCAGCAAGCGCCGCGGCCGCAGCTTCACTTGTCGCCTTTGACGCTCCTTCGATCAGGTCGTCGAGTGCACGACGGGCGGCGACGCCCCCGATCTCGCCCAGAGCAGCTATCGCGGCGGCCCGCACCTGGTCGTCGGCGTCGGCGACGAGCGGAACGAGGTTGGGCACGGCGGCTTCGTCGGCCAGCGAACCGCTGGCGACGGCTGCCTCGTAGCGTAGCTCGGCGTCGTCGCTGGCGAGTTCGCGTTTGAGGAGGGGGAGCCACCGCGACTCGGCGCTGCGGCCCATGGCGTTCACGGCGCTGACCTTCAGGCGATGACTACCGCTTTCGTAGGCCTGAGTGATGGACTGGCGCACCCAGGTAGCGTCGTGCGGACCGACCGCCTCGATCGCGCGGGCGCGTACCTCCTCGATCTCGCCACCGTTTTCGATGACGCGGCGAAGAGCGGCGGCGGCGCGTTCGAAGTGGCGCTCGCGGAGACGTCCGAGTTCGAAGAGGAGCACGAAGCGGCCGAGGGCGAGAGCGGCTTCGGCGCGAACTGCCGCATCGTCGTCGGTCTCCGTGAGCGCCGTCAGGCTATCGATAAGTTCTGGAGATTCGTGCTCCCAGAGGCCGCGCACAGCCGCCAGCCGGACTTCGGCGTCGTCGTCTTCAAGGGCGTGGAGGAATACGGCATCGAAGTCCAACTCGACGGTGTCCTCGGCGAGATCGATGAGTTCTTGCAGGATGCGGCGGCGGCGGCGGACGCCTATGTCAGTCCAGCGCGCGGCCAGATGTTCGGCCTGCTCGGGCGAAAGGCCGGACAGGCGCTGCAGGTCTGCGATCTTGAGCTTACGTGAGCTACTGGCAAGCTCTTCGAGGTATTCTTCGAAGTTCATTCAATCACCACAGGTCAGGAAGCTTTGGCGGAGACCGCCATCCGATCGAAGAGGAGCGGCGGGGTGTGGATCGTGCCGTTGATCCAGCGCGCCTCGTCCCCGATCGCGGAGATGCTGGCGAGCGCCTCGTGAACGTTAGCGGCGACCATCGTGTCCTTCACGCGGCCGACGATCTCGCCTCCTTCTATCTTATACCCGAGGAGGACGTTCCCCGAGAAGTCGCCGCCCATGACGTTGCCCTGCCCGGCGCCCATCAGGTCTTCGACGATCAACCCCTCCGTGATCCCCGCCACCATCTCCTCGAACGTTGACTCGCCGGGACCGATGATGAGAGATGTCGTCGAGATGCTCGGCTGGCTGGTGAGAGAGCGCTCAGCGCTGCCGGTCGAGTCCGCTTTCGCGAGGCCCGCGGTCTGAAGGTCATACATGAAGTTGCGGACAGTTCCGCTTTCGATTAGTGGAGTGCGCCTGCTGGCGACGCCCTCGTCGTCAAACGGGCGCGAAGCAGGGCGCATCGGCAGCGTGGCGTCGTCGTGCACGGAAAGCCGGGTGTCGTAGACGTCGTGGCCCAGCTTTCCGGCGAGCGGTGACTGGCCCTGCTGAACAAGCCTCCCGGAGAAGGCGAGCGTCAACGGCATGACGAGGGCGTCAGCGACGCCTGAGCTGGTGAAGATGACGGGCATATCCGCAGTGCGCATGGTGGCGAGGTCGCGGGCGTGTTCGAGCTGCCAGGTGACCGTCCGCTCGATGCGGGCCGTGTCGACGTCAGGCGAGACGGAGGCGTCGACGTCGCCGACGAAGAGCATGTCGGTGCCGCGGATGAGGGAGCCGTGCAGCCAGGCGAGGAGCATCGACCCGCGATAGGAGACGTTCGCCCCGTTGCTGTTGACGAGCGTGACTTCGCCGACGAGCCGCTGCAACTGGGCGTCGCATAGCAGCTCCGGCTCGACCTTGCGCACGGCATCGATCAGCGACTGGCCGGCCTCGATCATGTCGTCGACAGCGAATGACTCTGTCGCGGGGTCGAACGTCTCGACGACCGGCGCCTCCGCCTGCTTCGGGAAGTCGAAGTGTGCCTCGGGACCGAACGGCGCTGTCTCCATCGCGGCGCTCACGAGGTCGTCGGTGTCGTCGGGGCGCGTGCTGGAGGCGAATCCGATGCGCCCGTCAGCGATGACGCGCAGAGCGACGCCGCTGGTGTGCCGCGAGTTCAGCTCCTTGAGGCGGTTGGCCTCGAACTTAACGGGCGTCTCTTCGTTGGCAACCTGGTAGGCTTCCGCCTGTTGTGCGCCGGCCTTTCGTGCGGCGTCGAGGACTGCGTTGAGGTCAGTCATCTATCGCTCTCCCACTACGCAGTCCTGGATGCGGATGTGGGGGCTGCCGTTGGAGACCGGGAGCGGCATCTGGCCGCCCTTGCCGCAGCCGCCGCCCTGGTTGAAGTCGAGGTCGCGGCCGATGCCGTCGATGTTCTCGAGCGTGGTGAAGAGGTTGCCGGTCAGTTTGACGGGGCGGAGGAGTTCAGCGACCTTGCCGTCGCGGATCATGAACGCCTCGCCGGCGGAGAAGGTGAACATCTCCATGCTCGTCGTGCCGCCGAACCAGTTGCGGGCGTAGACGCCGAGCTTGATGTCGCCGATGAGGTCCTCGAACGTGGCCTCGCCCTCTTCGATGTATGTGTTGGTCATGCGCACGATCGGCGGGAAACGGTAGTCGATGGCGCGCGCGTTACCGGAGGGCGGTTCGCCCATCTTTCCGGCGGTCTCACGCGAGTGCAGCCGGCCGACGAGAACGCCCTCGCGGATGAGATCGGTCTTTGTCGCGGGCGTGCCTTCGTCGTCGTACTTGAAGCTGCCGCGCAGGCCCGGCACAGCAGCGCCGTCGACTATGTTGAGGTGCTTCTGGCCGAACTTGCGGCCGAGCACCATGATCTCCTTCATGCGGTCGTTTTCGTAGACGAAGTCGGACTCGGAGAGGTGACCGAACGCCTCGTGGCAGAAGACGCCGGCGAGGATCGGGTCGAGGACGACGGGATAGACGCCCGGCTCGACGTAGGGTGCGTTAAGCAGCTCGACGGCGCGGTGGGCGATCGTGTCCGCCGCTTCGTCCAGCGTATCGATGTACGAGAAGTCGTTGAGCGCGCCGAGGCTCATGCTCGCCTGCTGCATGTCGCCGTTGCGCCGCGCCGTCGCCGCCAGCCGCGAGATTACGTCGATGCGCTCCTGCTCGATGTACGAGCCTTCGGAGCTGGCGAACGTGACGCGCTTGTGGGCGTCGCCGTAGACGATGTTCGTGCTGGTGACGCCGTCGACCGAGAGCATCTTCGCGTTGTAGCCGTCGAAGATTTCCTTCTTGCGCGCGAGGGTGATCGTACGCGGGTCCATCGTGACGCTTGCGGGAACTACATCGATGACGGGATCGACGGGCGCGAGGACGCTCGTCTCCGTGCCGACGTGGCGCGCCTGCGCGACTGCTTCCTCGACCCGTGTGCGGATATCCTGCGGCCGGTTGAAGCTAACGAAGCCCCAACCGCCGTTGACGAGGGCGCGCGCGCAGCCGCCGAAGCTCCGCGTACGGCCGATCTCCTCCAGCTCCTTCCCCCGGTAAACGAGGCGGTTAGTCGCCGTGTCGTCGAACCGAATCTCGACGTAGTCAGCGTTGTGGCCACGGACCGCCTTTTCGATCTCATCTCTTGAAATCAGTTGGTCAGACACTCATGCTCCTTCTAGACGTCAGGCCGAGCCCATGTTGGCCTTGCGGGCCTGGTCTCGGCATCGATTTTGGGTTCGGTGCCCCTGATGAGGCGCCGGATGTTGGGAATATGCGTGACGACGACGAAGAACGTGGCGAAGGCGCCGAAAATCGTCTTCGTGTAAGTGAAGTCATCGCCAGCGCCGACGAGCGCGAGGAGGAGCAGTACGAGAGCCCCGCCCGGTACCGTCGCCATCGACATCACGCTCATGTAGCGCAGGGCGAGGACGATGAAGAGCCCGACCGCAAACATGCCAACAGCCAGCGGTAGCGCGAGCGCCGCATAGACGCCGAACGAGGTCGCTACGCCGCGGCCGCCCCGGAAGCGGATGTAGACGGGGAAATCGTGGCCGAGGACGGCAGCGATGCCCGCCGCGACCTGCATGTCGTGCGTACCGAAGATGTACCAGGTGATCAGCGTCGGGATGTAACCTTTCGCCGCATCGAGAACCATGACGACGATGAACGGGCCGCGGCCCAGCACGCGCAACACGTTCGTCGCGCCGATCATCCCGCTGCCGTGGTCACGAATGTCGATGCCGCGCATGACGCGCGCCGTCAGGTAGCCGACGGGAATCGCGCCAATCAGATAGGACGCGGTGACGACGGCGGCGAGTTCCAGGGGGTTCACTCGGCGCGGCTCCTGTACTGGATCCGGATGGCCGTGCCCTCGAAGCCCCAGCGGCGACGGAAGTGGTTCTCCAGATAGCGCCGGTACGAGAAGTGGACGCTCTTCGCATCGTTGCAGAAGACGATGAATGTGGGCGGGCGTATCTCGGCCTGAGTCGCGTACTTCAGCTTCAGGGGCTTACGGCTGGTCGAGGCCGGCGGGTGCGCGGCAACGGCCTCGCGCAACGCGGCGTTGACCTCCGCGGTGGGTATGCGCATCGAGCGAGCCTCGTCCACCTCAGCGACGAGGTCAAGGAGGCCATCGATGTTCAGGCCGGTCTTCGCTGAGATAAAGGCCAGCGGCGCCCACGGCGTGAAGCGGAGACGGGTGAGCACACGGTGGGCGATGGTGTTGCGGTGCTCCTCGGTGTCTTCGGCCAGGTCCCACTTGTTGACGGCGACCACGAGGCCCTTGTAGGCCTTCGCCACGTCGCCACCGATGTGCTGGTCCTGGTGCGCCACCTTCTCTGTGCCGTCGAGGACGAGGACGATGACGTCGCTGCGCTCCATCGCCTTCTGGGCACGCATGACGCTGTACTTTTCGATCCCCTTCTCGATGCGGCCCGGGCGCCGCAGCCCGGCGGTATCGATCAGAATCATCTTGCGGTCGCCGTGCTGGAACGGCGTGTCGACAGCGTCGCGGGTCGTCCCCGCCATATCGCTGACGATGACGCGCTCTTCACCGAGGATGGCGTTGATTAGAGCTGACTTGCCGACGTTCGGCCGGCCGACGACGGCCATTCGCAGCACCTGCGTCTCTGCTTCCAGGTGTGATTCCGGCAAGAGGTCGAGGAGTTTGTCCTGCACCTCACGAAGGCCGATATCGTGATGCGCGCTGATCGCCATCGGCTCGCCAAGGCCAAGTTCGTAGAAGTCGACGGCGAGCGCCTGACGCGCTTCGTTGTCGCCCTTGTTGGCGAGGAGCATGACAGGCCGCTCGGTCCGGCGCAGCAGCTCGGCGATCTCGGTATCGACGGGCGTGACGCCGGTCGTGGCGTCGCAGATGAAGAGGATGACGTCGGCCTCGGCCATCGCAACAGCTACCTGGTCGCGGATGAGTGCGGAGTAGCCTTCGCTGGCGTCCGGCTCGAGGCCGCCGGTGTCGACGATCGTGTAGGATGTCGTCTTCCATTCGGCGTCACCGTAGAGGCGATCGCGGGTGGTGCCCGGGATGTCCTCGACGATCGCCTGGCGGTCGCCGACCAGGCGGTTGAACAGCGTGGACTTGCCGACGTTAGGTCGTCCAACTATGGCCACCACAGGCTTGCGCGTATCGGGTGTCGACGGCGGAGCCTTCGATCGAGCGTTCGTCACGCTATTGCGACTCCAGAACGACGTCGATCTCTTCGGGTGTCACTCTGGCGACGGTGACTCCCGCCAGCTGAGAGACCTCGATCTTGACCGAGTGCGTCCCGGCTCCCAGGTCATCCAGGTTGACGGTTGCGCTGATGTCGGCCGGGCTCACCTCGCTCAGGATCGGAAGCGGGCCAATGAGCTTGACGACGACCGAAGGCAGGGCACCGACGATACTCACGTTTTGTCCCAGATTGGCCGCCGTAACGGGGACAGTGAAGTTGAACTCCGAGGTCGCCGGGCCGATCGTCACCGTCACCGTCACAACCTGCGCGCCGCCAGTCACTTCAGCGCCGCTCGGTATGTCGAGGGAGACGGAGCGAACGACGGTCTCGTCGGCGCCGCCGATATCCACCGGCTGCGTGTTGATAGAGTCGGTGCCGGTGATGAAGGACTGAGTACCGCGGACAGTGACCGTCGGCGGGTCAACGCTGACCGAGACGACATTGTATCCGGGGGCCGGGTCTCCGTCTGTGACGACGCTGACGGCGACAGAGCGCGAGAACCTCTCCTGCTCGATGTCGATGGTGACGCCGGTAATCGACGGCTCCAGGTTCACCCGCTGCACGAGAAAGCCGCGATCGTTGCGTGGCGTTAGGCGCACGGCCTGATCGACAGAACTGGTACGAGCGGTGACGTCGATCGTCGCCGTCACCTGGGACACCTGATCCACCTCTTCCTGCGGGCCTGTGACGAGCACGGTGTCATCGTCAAGGATGGGGAGGTTCATCGTGAAGCCGGGTGCCGGCGAGCCGGTGACATCGATTTGGACAGGCACGGATTTGCCGGTGAGTTGCGCAAGGTCGACGGTCACCGTGTCCGGTAGCGATTCGTCGATGCGCAGGCCACCGCGACCAGTCAGCGCCCGGACATCGACCGGAAGCTCGTAGCTTCCGACGGTAAGCCCGTCAAGGTCGACGTCGGCCTCGAAATCGCCGGCTGACAGGCTGTCGAACACGTCATCGGCAACCGTGATGCGCAGGCGAACGGGCGCAATGCCGGACGCGATGGCGACATCGTCCGGGACGTTGATCGGCTGAACGGTGATATCGATCGGGAGGACGCGCGTCCGCGTCGGGTTCTCGGTGTCGGTGACGAAGATCCAGAGGCCGAAGGCGAGCACGACCGACAGAGCCGCCAGGCCGCGGTTGTCGCTGAGCGAACCGGCGATGGGGCGAGCGAGAGCGGCGAAGAACTGGAGTGTTTCCTGGAATACCCTTGCGATACCTTGCATTGTCAGTTACCTCGCCGGCTCAGCCTGGGCAGTCTGGGGCCCGTCGGCCGGTCCAGGTCGGAGGAGGGGAGGATCAGGCTGCGGAGGATACCGCGCAGGCGAGGCCCGTCGAGGTTGGAGATGACCCGGCCGTTCGCCGCAATGGACACGACCCCTGTTTCCTCCGATACGACGACGATCACCGCGTCCGTGCGCTCCGAAAGGCCGAGGGCGGCGCGATGGCGAGTGCCTTGAAGGTTATCGGGGCGCTCTGAAAGCGGCAGGGTCGCGCCGGCGGCAACAACACGGTCCTCGCGAACGATGACGGCGCCGTCGTGGAGGGCCGCGTTCGGGTAGAAGATGGACATCAGCAGTGGTGTGGAGCAGAGCGCTTCGAGCTTCGTGCCAGTGTCGATGTAGTCCTCAAGGCCGGTCTCGCGCTCGATTACGATGATGGCGCCGCGGTGCTGTTCGCCGAGCGCCATCGCGGCGTCGGCTATGCCATCGACGACGCTTTCGAGGTGCGCACGTCCGGCCGGCCAGTGCCAGCGGCCCGTGCGCCCGATGCGCTCAAGGAAGCGACGGATCTCCTGCTGGAAGATGATCGGAATCGCTATCAGGAGCGCCGGGAACGAGTTGCGGAGGAGCCAGCTGAGGACCGTCAGGTTGAGGGCCTCGACGAGGATAACCGTGCCGATGATGATGATCAGCATGCCGCGCAGGAGCGACATCGCGGTGGTGCCTTTGACGATCAACAGCACGAGGTAGATCAGCACGGTGAGGCTGAGGATTTCGATGACGCTCTCGACGCGAAACTCGTCGAGGGCGTCGGTGACAGTGTTCCAGAGACCCACGCTACTCCACGTCCTCCTCGGAGAGGATGTGGGCGAGGAGCGCTTTCTGGGCGTGCAGGCGGTTTTCGGCCTGGTCGAAGGCGGCGGACTGCGGCCCGTCTATCACATCTGCGGTCACTTCCTCGCCCCTGTGAGCGGGGAGGTCGTGCATGAAGATGGCGTCGGGCCGCGCGCGTCCCATGAGTGAGGCGTCGACGGTGTAGCCGGCGAAGTCTTCGCGGCGGACACCGGCTTCAGCCTCCTGGCCCATGCTCGCCCAGACGTCCGTGTACACGACGTCGGCGTCGGTTGCGGCTTCCTCGGCATCGCGGAGCTGGGTTATGCTGCCGCCGGATTCGGCCGCGAACGCCGTCGCGCGCTCGAGTATTGCGGGGGCTACTTCGTACCCCTCCGGTGAGGCGATGCGGATGTGCATGCCGGTGAGGCCGCCGGCCAGCGCGAGCGAGTTGGCGACGTTGTTGCCGTCGCCGATGTAGGCCAGCGTGACGCCGCTCAGGCGGCCCTTCTTCTCACGCACGGTGAGGAGGTCGGCGAGGGCCTGGCACGGGTGCTCGCCATCGGAAAGGGCGTTGATGACGGGCACGGAGCTGTGCTCGGCGAGTTGCTGGACGGTCTCGGTGGTGAAGGTGCGAGCGGCGATGCAGTCGACGTAGCGGCTGAGGACGCGGGCGACGTCGGCGGGGGGTTCGCGGTCGCCGAGGCCGACTTCGGGCGGCGAGAGGTATATGCAGTCGCCGCCGAGGTGTCTCATCGCTACCTCAAAGGAAACGCGGGTGCGCAGGGAAGGTTTCTCGAAGACGAGGGCGAGAGTCTGGCCCCGCAGGAGGGGCCGGCGACCGGCGTCCTTCAACGCGAGCGCAGTCGCGAGGACGCGCTCGAGTTCAGATGCCGTGAGATCGGCTATGGAGATGACGTTTCGACCGCGCACGGGAGCCCTCCATGAAGTGGTTCCAGTATAGCATCGCTCAGGTAGGGGAAGGCTGGGCTAAGATGTTGGGAAACCAGACGCCAGAAGGGAGCTTTAAATGACTCGTCCGGTTGTGTTTTTTCAGATTGGCGGGAAGGACCCCGACCGGCTTCGTGAGTTCTACCGCGAGATCTTCGGGTGGAAGATCGAGGAGCCGAACGCGATGGGGATTTCGATGATCGAGCATGGGATTGGGGGCCCGCCGGAAGGGGTCGGCGGGGCGATCATGGCGGCGGCGGAGGCGCGGGTGCTGGTGTATGTGCAGGTGCTGGACCCGCTGGAGACGCTGGCGAAGGCGGAGGCGCTGGGCGGGCGGCGAGTGACGGAGCCGTTCGATGTGCCGGAAGGGCCGACGGTGGCGGAGATGGCGGACCCGGAGGGGAATGTGATCGGGCTGGTGAAGCAGTAGGCGGTCTTTGATTGACTTCGGGCCGGGGTATAGGCGGTCTGATTGTTTTTCGTCATAGGTGCGTTTCGAGGACGGATTTCGTGTTTGGGAGGCCGGGGATTCTTCGATTGTTCTCGTAGATTTCGTTGGCGCGGTCGAGGGCCTGTTGTTCGAAGCGCTGGAGGAGCTGGTGGAGGAGGCGGTTGGCCTGACGACGTTGGCGGCGTTTGCGTTCGTCCTGGGCGTCGGCGAGATGGTGGAGGATGCGGAGGCCTTCGGGGTCGGCGGAGATGATTTCGATGAGGCGTTTGTAGGCGGCGGACGTGCGGCCATGCTTGAGGGCGTTCATGTTGCCCTCAGGGGCACCGGCGCCGGGACGGCGACCACCTTTTGGCATTGGTTGGATATCGTAGCCAAGAAGAACATCGAAATCCAAGAGGTGAACGTCCCGCCGTGGGCATGCCTTTGCCAGTTTCCGCGGGTTGAAGCCACAGCAATACACATCGGCCTTCTGCAGGTCGCCTTGACCGCCGGGCGAGTGGGCGATTAGCATTCCGGACTGGGAGACACATACTGTTTAACACGCCCATGTTGAAAGAATTTTCGGCTAAGAACTTCAGGCGGTTTTCCGATCTCGTCGTGGAACCGTTGGAGCGCGTCAATCTATTCGCCGGGAAGAATAGCGTTGGGAAGACTGCACTGCTGGAAGCGATCTTCCTTAGCCACGGACCGGGCAATCCACAATTGCCAACGAGGATCGACCGTTTACGTGGCCTGTCACTGCCACCGGACCGGACTTGGAGATGGCTCTTCCGCAATGGCCAACCTGAGAATGAAATCAGCTTAGAAAGCGTCGACAGCAAAGGAGTGCGTCGCTCCTTGAGGCTACACCTAGGCGAAGGTTCCTCGATTCCGTCACAATTAGCAGATGCCCCGCGAGGCAATGACGAGCAAGATGACCAATCCGCTCTTATGATGCCTCCGTCGCTGACGACAGCAATTGCTTCCACGAATCTAGTGCTGAACTACAGCGATTCGGAGGGACAGGAGACTAAAGCGCAGATCGAGGTGGTTGGAGACGCAGTGGGGATTATGACGCCGCAGCCACCACTCGAGCTACCAACAACGATATTCTTGACTGCAAGGTCCGGTATTTCCGGCGAGGACGTCGAGCGGTTCAGCAACGTTGAACTCCAACGGAAACATCGTCAAATCGTCCAGACGTTGAAGTACATCGAGCCACGCCTCAAAAGTTTGTCTGTTGTGTCAGTCGGCGGGCTGCCGATGATTTACGGTGATGTTGGCGTTGGTGAGCTCGTACCGATCCAGCTTCTCGGCGGCGGGATCGTGCGACTGCTTTCACTGACGGCAGCGATCGCCAATGCGCCTGGCGGCGCAGTGCTGGTCGACGAAATCGAAAACGGCCTACACCACTCAGCGATGGTGAAGGTATGGCGTGCGGTGGGCGCTGCGGCGCGAAGGTTCAACACCCAGGTGTTCGCCACAACGCACAGCAGGGAGTGTATAGAGGCCGCCCACAGGGCATTCTCCGATACACCGAAATACGATTTCCGCCTTCACAGACTTGAGAGCGTCAAGGGAGACATCCGAGCGGTCAGCTACGCGAAGGAATCTCTCGAGGCCGCCCTGCTTTCAGAGCTGGCAGTTCGCTGATTGCCTGACCCAAAGGAAATCGAGGCAAGCAAGCAACTCGTCGTTGAGGGGAAGGATTGTCTTCTCTTCTTCGATGCGCTTCGAAGGAAACTCGACCTCGGCGACGTTCAGGTTCAAAACTTTGGAGGTACTTCAGAGCTCAGATGGTTTCTCGATGCGCTGCGGCTCATTTCTGGATTCGGCGAAACTGTCGAGTCGGTCGGAATCATTCGGGACGCTGACAATGACGCGGACGGTGCTTTCAAGAGCGTCTGCGGTTCCATTGACAAAGTTGGTTGGTCCGTTCCCGAGAATCCCGAGACGCCGACCGGCAGCGACCCACGAGTGAACGTTCTTATCCTGCCCGGGAATGCCAATCCGGGAATGCTCGAAGACTTGCTATTGGATACGGTGGCAGCCGATCCAGCGGTCAAGTGTGTAGACGACTTCTTCAATTGCCTGACTGCGCAGTCGATGGCACTGCCGAAGAACATGTCGAAGGCACGAGTACATGCGTTCTTGGCGTCGCGCGAGAAGCCAAATCTACGGATCGGTGAAGCTGCCTCAAAAGGCTATTGGCCTTGGACAAGCGGCGCCCTAGACGGAGCGAAATCGTTCTTGCAGTCGCTTTAGCGAGCAGGTAACGTCCCACGCACCTTGGGTGAGGTTCTGGAGCGATGGCGGTGGTGTGTTGTGGCGTTAGAGGTCGTAGACCTTCGACTCTTCGGGGACGATGACCTCTATCCCGGCCAGCTTCTCGACGGTGCGGGCGAGATCGGCCACTTCGGCGGGAGTGCGCCGGGGGTGGTGGTGCGTGATCATCAGGCGACCGACGTTGGCTTCGCGGGCGATCCTGGCTACGCCGCTGACGTGGGAGTGATTCCGGGCGCTGATCTCGTCGGTCTCCAGCTCGCTGTCGGTTATGTAGACTTCGTGCATCAGGAGCTTGACGTTTCTGGCGAGGTCGATCGTGCCTTCGTCGGCTATGGTGTCGGTCACGTAGGCTATGTCATCGCCGATGCGAATGCCCATGGAACCGAACATGTGCTTCTGGCCGCGAAACGTCATGTCGAGGCCGCTGACGGTCATGGCGCTTTCGCTAACAGGAACCAGCTCCGACTTCATCGGATAGACCGCTAACGGTGCTGAGAAGGGCACGTTGAGCAGACGGTTGAGCGCCTCATCAGGGGTCGCCGTCGCGAAGGGGGGCGCGGGGCCGTAGATACGCACCTCGCGACCCTGCCAGACTTCGGGAAGGTAAGCGAGGCCGATGCAGTGGTCGAGGTGATAGTGGGAGAGGAAGATATCCAGCCGGTCGTAACCCTGTAGGAGCCTGGCGATCTCGGGCTCGAGTAGCCTGGCGAGTCCGGTGCCGGCGTCGAGGAGGACCGCTGCCTCGTCCGTGAGCACGAGATAGCACTGCGTCTGGCGACCGAAAGTCGAAAAGAACCCGTTGGTACCCAGTGGTACGAGCTTCACCGGCCCATCATATGGCAACGCGGCGTGTCTGCCACGAACCGCGCAAGGCGCTCCAGGCCTCTGCCTGCGATGGGCTGGGCCCGGCGAGAACTTGACAATAAGTGCCCGGCGTCCTACCGTAACGGCCATTAAGAAGCACTAACTGGAGAAGGAGTAGTTATCATGCGAATGAAAGTACTCGCTGCGGTGTCGGCGGCGGCTCTGTTGGTTGCCATCGCGGTGCCCCTGTCTGGCGGCACGGCATCTGCGGCTCAGCCGCTGGATGTTGATTGCGATCTTCTGGAGGCGACCAACGACGCCGTCTTTGATTTCCTCGACGGCCAAGGCGTCCAGTTTGACAATCTGGGCGATATCTACTCCTCGGCGATCCAGGATGAAGCCCTCTTCGGGCAGCTAAGTGCCCTCATTCTGCTTTTCTCCGGTGGAGAGGTCGAGTTCGGGTCTGCTTCTGAGGCGATCAGCACGAATGCGAAGTGCGGGCTGACTCCACAGCTGCTCGACAACATCAGGGACTGACGGCGGCCCGGCTAACGACTGCCCAGCCCGACTGCTGCTCGTCGGCGCTGGCGGTCTGTACGCTGTCAAGATGAAGCGCGGTGGCTGGGCGTGGTCTCACCACATCTCCACCACCGAGCTTCACGCCGCTCTCGCCTCCGCGACGAACCGCGCAAGGCGCACCAAGCCTGTGATGGCGGTGTCGGGGCGGAACGTGGCGCTGCCGGAGGGTCCGCAGGAAAGTGTGACTGGCGGTGGATGGCGGTGGCGGGCGATTGCACGAAGGATCCGCGGGAAAGCCTACCCGCAGGGTGATTCGAGGCAGGGCTGAAGCCCTGCGGCTACGTGCGCCATGACCGCGGCGCTTGACGCGTCGAGCCTGTTCGCGGGATAATCTCGCGCGCTTGTTGTGACGTGATACTGGGGGTGTGCTGTGGGTGAGGTTTTGGAGCGCTGGCGGTGGGCCGTCGTGGTGTTGCCCGACGGGTCCGCAGGAAGGCCGACCCGCGGGGTGATTCGAGGCAGGGCTGAAGCCCTGCAGCTACGTGAGCAGCCGTAAGCGATGAGTGTGGCTCCGATTGGTAGTGTTACCGTCGCCAGCGGACTTCGTACGTCATTCTGATGCCTGAGGGCGAGGCTGAACGGCGATCGGTGGGCGGACGCCGGTGGATTCGGCATCGGACGTGGCGAACCGCCTGCTAACTACCCCGCGAAGCTTGACGAAGCTGCCGCGCTGTTCAACGAGGCGCCAGGAGATTTCCGCCGCTGCGAAGGAGAGGCCAACCGATAGGGCGAACTCGGGAACGGGGTCGAGATCCCGCAGCCAGAAGATGATTGGGTGGTGCCAGATATAGAGGGCATAGGACCGAGAACCGACGTAAGTGATGACGCGGTTCGTCAGGATGCGCGGAGGGGAGTACAGGGCGGCGCATACGATCACGGCGCCGAGCACGGCTGCTGCTGTATACCACCCACCAAAGAGGAACCCCACTCGATTCTCCAGGTTAAGAACGAAGAAGGAGAAGAACACCACGGAAAGCACCAGCGCCGCACGAAACGAAGGCCGGCTGACAATCGAGGGGGTGACTACACCACCGAAGCGGAGCTGCGCGAGGATCGCTCCAGCCA
>SDBS01001089.1_pt1 | contig 27598 bp, 43 predicted proteins | sample 2277091 | NCBI WGS metagenome assembly SDBS01 (sample SAMN10404972, study PRJNA504765) | marine sediment metagenome | isolation source: marine sediment core GS10_PC15, 163 cmbsf | place: Arctic Ocean: Southern Knipovich Ridge | collected 2010
CCCCCGATTTTTGTTCTTCTCGGCCGCTATTTATCTCAATCAATACCGGCATTACTTTGTTGACCTGCCCACACCGCTTATCGATTTCCAGGGCTATTGTTAAAGAATCGACGGTTTCTATCATATCGAACGCTTCCACCGTTTTTCTTCTTACGTTATGCCTTTGGAGGGTTCCAATGAAATGCCACTTCGCTTTCCTGCCAACCACTTCATATGCTCTCATTGCCTCCTGAACATAATTTTCTCCTATGATTTTCACCCCAGCCTCAACTGCCTCCAGAATCTCTTCGGGCGTCCTTGTTTTTGCTGCTGCTACCAACTCAACTCCTTCTGGCAGTTCAGACAGTATTGTTGCAACATTTTGCCTAATGATGCTAGTCATATCTACTATCTACGATTGGCCTTCAGTACGGTCATTGGCGTCGCTTACGTTGAATTGGCCTGTTGTGAGCCGCCAGGGACTCGAACCCTGAACCTGCTGATTAAGAGTCAGCTGCTCTTCCAGTTGAGCTAGCGGCCCAAGAATAAACAGATATTAGCACTGAAAAAGGGCTGAAAACAAGATTGGCAGTAAATAAAGCTCCTCCCGCTTTTGAGGCAGGAGGAGGCAAGGATAACAATGCTCCAGGTAATTAAGCTATTGCATAAGCTATCTGAACGTTGAGTGTGATTTTTAATTCACCTGGAATTATAGGAGTCTCAGGGGGAGGCGCGGCGCCAACTTCTGCAAAAGCCCTGGGAAATTCTGGCCGATATACAGCACCCTCAGAAATATAGGTGGGCTTACCCAGCGTAACGCCAGCTAATTTAGCTAACTGCGATGCTTTATCTCTGGCATCTTCTACTGCTTTCGCTCGTGCCTCTTCATAATATGGGGTAGGGTCATCTACACTAAAGCTTATCCCCTGAATCCGAACAAAATCACCAGCGGCTTCGACTAAGGCATCGATGACATTGCCAGCCTTGTCTATTTCCCTTATTCTGGCAACTATCATGTTAGCCACTCGGTAACCAACAATTTCCTCCTCATTCTTGCGCTCGATCCATCTTGTTACAGGATAAATACTAAAGCGCTGCGTCTGAATATCCTTCTCCGCCACACCATTGTCTTCCAACACTTGCACCACCTTACCCATCGCCTCTTTTGCCTGTGTTTGAGCCTTGGCTACTGTGCCAGCCTCAGCTTCGACTCCGAATCGTAGCTCAGCTATATCGGGAATCGCCATTGCTTCTCCCTGGCCAGTAACCCAAATCCCGCTGTTTGGCTGCTGCGGCAGAGAAGCAACACCCTGGCTACTTTCCCCCGTTTCTTCCCATATTGGCATACCGGTACAGCCAACGGCACCTAATGCCAGCACCACTATCAAACAAGGAATTAACCACCAACTCCTTTTCATATGAACCTCCTTCTTTTCTTTATCGTATTGTAGCGCAATTGTATGGCTAGAATCTTAATACTACAATGTTATTTTCCCCTTAATATAACGAGTAAATTAGCTTCTAGTTTATGCTAGAATAGCCTTCACCGATGAAAATCATGCGCGAAATTGGCATAACCATCCTTATAGCCATCGCTATCTTCGTTTCTATTAAGACTACTGTGCAAGGCTATGAGGTGCAACATTTCTCTATGCTACCGAACATTGAAGATGGTGAGTTCATCATAGTGAATAAAGCGAGCTATTTTTTCTCGAGCCCTGAAACCGGAGAGGTGATTGTTTTTTGGCCACCCGGGGAAGTCAGGTCAGAAGTCCCATTTATCAAGCGCGTTATTGCCCTGCCCGGCGAGACTGTAGAAGTTAAAGATAACAAAGTCTTTATCAATGGCATCCCCATAGAGGAAGAGTATATTAAGGAGCCACCAGATTACACTATGCAACTTGAGAAAATCCCTCCGAATGAATATTTTGTACTTGGCGACAATCGCAATAGCAGCAATGATTCATATCGCTGGGGTACAGTGCCTCGCGATAACATCATTGGTAAGGCATGGTTTGCCTACTGGCCACCAGAAAGATGGAGACTGGTACAGCATTATAGCTACCCAGAGTTGGCCGGAGCGAGTTAACAGAGGGCAGCTATTTATGACTAACCGGGAGGTGTAACTTGGGCGATGAGGTAATGAAGATATTTGAAATGGCTGGAGCGGTAAAAAAGGGGCATTTCTTACTCACCTCTGGATTACATTCACCCGTGTATTTGGAGAAGTTCCGCATTCTGCAATATCCCAATTATACTGAGCAATTGTGTTGTCTGATTGCGCAACACTTCAAAGAACAAAAGGTAGAAGTGGTGGCAGGCCCAACCACTGGCGGCATTATCATCGCCTTTGAAACTGCTCGACAGATGGGGGTGAGAGGCATTTTTGCTGAAAAAGAGGGAGAAAGAAGAGTTTTCCGCCGTGACTTTAACATCGCACCTGGTGGAAGGGTTCTAATAGTTGATGACATAATGACTACGGGGGGCTCAATCATAGGAACGATGGACGCTGTACATAAGCTTGGCGGCATTGCTATCGGTATTGGAGTGCTTGTCAACCGCAGCGCAGAAAAAATAGACTTTGGCGTGCCCCTCTTTAGCTGCATTCGCAGCCCCACAGTAGTTTATAGGGCTGACGAATGCCCACTCTGCGCTGCACATATCCCCTTAGTGAAGCCTGGCGGTCAAAGCTAGAGACCGTCTTGTTTGTGGAAGCTAACATGTAGGTGGAAAAATTATCGCTACTACGGGGCGTTCTGATATAATAATCACTTAGTTTTGGGGCTGTAGCTCAATTGGGAGAGCGCCTCCCTTGCACGGAGGAGGTCAGGGGTTCGAATCCCCTCAGCTCCACCAAGTATAGAAACCATAAGCGCAAGAACGCCATTCTTCTTCCAGGATATGCCCCTAAGAAAACAAGCATAGTTCCCACAATTGTACAATTTGTAGGCAACCCCTTTAGAAGTAACGATTTCTGTAAGATTGCTATTGAATGAAATCAAGTGTAGAAGCTGGTAAAGCTCTTTGGTCAGGGTCATTGCACATTCCGCAGAGCAGTGTAGTGCGTTCTAAAACACAAGACGCCAAATAGATATGAGGCAAGTTGCTTTTAATGGACAACCATTTCTAAATCGATTTATCCACCCGGAGAAAAGTGAAACGGGAAGGCTAATTAGTGTATAATGAACCCTAGAGGTGCGTGTATGATGTTGAGACCATTAGCTCATTTCAAGGATAAAATCGGTGGAGATAGGGTTGCAATCTTTATAGATGGGAGCAATTTATATCACTCTCTGCAAGCCAGTTTTAGGCGCCATAACCTCAACTTTGCAGAATTTGCCAATAAACTTGCTGGTTCGAGACACCTATATCGAACATATTATTACAACATCCTACAGGACCCAAACCGATGGCCTGACACTCACCATGAGCAACAGGAATTTCTTGATGTCCTTCGTAAGACGCCATATCTGGAGATTCGACTGGGAAGTACCAAAATGGGGCAAGGGGGGCCTGTTGAAAGAGGTATAGACATAATGCTAGCCACAGATATGCTACATTTTGCCTGGAATGATCTCTACGACGTGGCAGTGCTGGTGAGCGGGGATTCTGATTTTGCTTATGCTCTTCAAACTGTGAAGAATTTGGGCAAGTATGTGGAGGTAGCCTATTTTGAAAGAAATATATCTAAAGACCTCCTGGATGTAGTGGATAACCAACATCTACTAAACCGAATTTTTTTCAAGGGCTTGTGGGCAGGCAGAGGCCGCACAAAACGCAAACGAATAAATACAGAAGAAGCATAAGTTATTTCCGCGATTATGCACTTGATGTATGCTTGGCAGTTTGAATTTACTGAATGAATCAAGCAAGCTCAAGAGCAATCGATTAAAGTATAGAAATGACTAAAGACTACTACCAAATTCTAGGAACGCCAAGAAACGCTTCGGATGAAGGGATTAAAAAAGCCTACAGAAAGCTGGCCATGCAGCATCATCCAGATCGCAACCCGGGGAAAGAAAAGTGGGCTAATGAGAAATTCAAGGAGATAAACGAAGCCTATGCGACGCTCGGGAACCCGCAGAAAAGAAGACAATATGACCAATACGGCACAGTGGGCAATGTTGGTGATATTTTTGGGAGCCATTTTACCCGGGCGACTTTCGAAGATGTGGTAAAGGACTTTGGCGGAGCTGGCCTTAGATTTGACTTCCTGGACAACATATTTGGAGACTTCCTAGGGGGCAAGAGAACTTCATTCTCCTTTAAGAATTCCGCTGGGCCAGGAGGAATGAAGTTCGAAGCTTGGCCAGGGAAAAGAATTAATCTAGATAAGATATTCCGCCAAAGTCAAAGAGGCAAACTGCAAAATGTTCACTACGAACTCCTAATTACTCCAGGAGAGGCTTTGCGCGGAACAGTAAAATTACTGAGAAGAAAAGGGAAAAAACTACATGTAAGAATCCCCTCAGGAGTAAAAACAGGTAGTGTGGTTAGATTAGCTAATGCCTGCCGCACAACCGACAGGCAACCCGGAGATATTTTGATTCAAATTAGAGTAAGATGAAATCTCATTTCCTCTTTAGCAAAGGGGACATAAATCTAAATTCAGCAGTATCTGCCTGCTCAAGCAGTTGGAAGATTATGATTTCAGTGCTGGTTATCATACCTCCTGCTTGCTCAATCATCCTTAGCCCCACCTCCCAATCCGATTTGTAACGGGAACAGACAGCATCTCTTACCAGGCTAACTTCATAATCATCCGTTAGTAAATCCAAAGCTGTTTGTAAGATGCACACGTGTGTTTCCACACCGCTCAAAACGAGATGTTTAACCTCAAGGCTTCTTATTTTTTCCTGAAAATCTACTACCAGGAAAGCCACATTGTCTTTACGGGGATGAAATTGACTTTTCAGTGCCTTATTCTCTTCTACAGAATAAGAATCAGAATTCAGCGTTTAGTAAACTGCTGTGCCTTACGGGCTCGTTTAAGGCCATATTTCTTACGCTCTTTAATCCTTGCATCTCTGGTGAGCAGGCCTTCTTTACGTAGCACAGGTTTAAACAGGTCATTTTCCTTAAGCAGAGCTCGAGCAATACCATGACGAATCGCCCCTGCTTGGCCACTCATTCCTCCACCCTTAACTTTGACCGTAACACGAAATTTGCCCACAGTCTCAGTGACCAGGAAAGGCATTTCAATCATGCGGCGATATTCGAGACGGGGGAAAATCTCCTCATGCGGTCTATCATTAATCGTTATCCCTCCATCTCCAGGGAAAAGCCTAATCTGTGCTATAGCACACTTACGTTTACCTGTCGCCCAAATGTATTTTTCGTCGCTCATGGATTATCATCCTTCCTTTCTCTGATTTGGGCATGATGAGGATGTTCACTCCCAGAATAGATCTTAAGTCTCCTAAATATAGCTCTGCCCAAGCGATTGTGGGGCAACATGCCCCTGACGGCAAGTTCAACGACACGAGTAGGATGTTTACTAGATACTTCTTCAAAAGTCAAGCTTCTTAATCCTCCAGGGTATCCACTATGTCTGTAGTAAATTTTCTGCTTGGCTTTATTCCCCGACACCTTTATCTTAGCAGCATTAATTATCACGACATAATCACCTGTATCGAAATGAGGGAAGTAAATTGGCTTGTGTTTGCCCATAAGCAACTTAGCTACCTGGGATGCCAATCTACCCAAAATTTTCCCTGAGGCATCAATTACATGCCATTCCCGCTTAATATCCTTAGCTTTAGGGCTATAGGTTTTCACTCCACTCTCCAAGAGGTTTAGAGTAATTCACTCTGGTGAGCCATAAACCACGAGCAGAAACCATGGGATGAGCTGAACCCAAACTCTTTGCCTCCATAATATCATAGAAATCTGCAATTCCAATTTTGCCTAGACCCAGTCTGACTAAAAGCCCCACTGTATTGCGTACCTGATGATGTAGAAAGGCATTAGACTCTATACGGAAAATAACAAAATCTCCTCTTTTGCTAACCTCTGCCTTATGAACATTGCGCACAGTACTTCTTACATCATCTAAAGAAGTGGCAAAAGAGACAAAATCATGTTCTCCTTGCATACATTGGCATGCCTTATTCATCGTTTCAATATCCAGCACTCCGTGCGTAAACAGAGCAAACGTTTTGTAGAACGGCGATCTAATCCTACTATTTAGAATATAGTAACAGTATTCCCGACTTAAAGCATCACGCCTGACATTGAAATCATTGGTCACCCTGTAAGCTTCTTTGACGGCAATATTATCGGGCAAGTAATAGTTTAATGCTTTAACAAATGCCATCGTACTCAATGTAGATTCTGTCCAGAAACTTGCCACCTGGCCTTTAGCATGCACGCCGGCATCGGTTCTACTAGCTGCCATGACCCTGCCTTTCTGTTCACAAATCCTCTGTAGAGACTGTTCCAGCGCACCTTGAATAGTAGGTAAACCGGCTTGCCACTGAAAGCCATGATACCGTGTGCCATCATACTCTACGACTAAAATAACCTGAGCACATCTCACTGCTTAATTAGCTCAATTTGAGCTATAGGAGCATTATCACCACGACGATGCCCTAATTTTGCCAATCGTGTATAGCCCCCTGTCCGGTCGGAATAGCCTGGAGCAATCTCGTCAAAGAGTTTTTTGGCCACTTTCTTGTCAGTAATAAAAGCTAAAGCTCGTCGTCTTGAGGCAAGGCTGCCATCTTTGCCCAAGGTAATCATCTTCTCAATTAAACTTTGAATTTCCTTCGCTTTAGCCTCAGTAGTGATGATTTTCTCATGAGCCAAAAGAGCAGTTACCTGATTTCGGTATAGTGACCAGCGGTGACAGCTTGGCCTACCTAATTTCCGTCCAGCTATCCGATGTCTCATTTCCTCCTCGCCTTCACCCTATCAAAAGTAATGGAAAAACCCAATTTTGCCATTACTTCCTCCAATTCTTCTCGGGATTTCTTTCCGAAACCAGGTAATGGGGGCAAACCCTCGTTGCTCTTCTCCACAAGTTGCCCCAAATTCAAAATGCCGCCCTTTCGCAAACTATTACAAACGCGAGTCGACAAACCCAATTCCCCAAAGGAAGCATTATACTGGTCAGGTGAGATTAGCACACCGCTACCTGGCTCTGCTTGCCCCGCCACCAGAATCTCAAGTTCATTAAAAGGGGCGAGTTGATTAATTAAAATAGTGGCACTTTGGCTAACCGCTTCCCATGGTTCAATGGTTCCATCAGTCCACACTTCCAAGATGAGTCTTTCTGGGCTTCTCCCTTCCCCAGGCCTAAGAGGCTCTACAGAGAAATTTACTTTGCGTATCGGAGAGAAAATGGCATCTACTGGTAATGCCCCCACAGGTAAGCCATCGGCCAGTTTAGCCGCCGGTTCATAACCCTTTCCTAATTCTACATTAAACTCAGCATATATTTTACTCTCTCTGGAGTCCAAAGTAGCCAAGTGGAGCGCAGGATTAGCAATTTGGAAATCTACCGTTTGTCTAATATCAGCAGCGCAAACTTCGCCTTCATCTGCTACTTCCAGGATCAAGCTTCCTGGCTGGTGAGAAAGTGGTCGAAGCCTTAGCCCTCTAACATTCAATAAGAATTCACTGACATCCTCTTTGACATAAGGAATAGTAGAGAACTCATGCTGGATTCCCTCAATCTTAACCCATGTTACAGCAGCGCCAGGCAGAGAACTGAGGAGTACGCGACGCATAGCGTTACCTAGGGTAACACCAAATCCCGCCTCTGAAGGTTCAGCGAGAAAACGCCCATAATTACCAGCGCTTTCGACACATTTTACACTTAGTATAGATAGCTCCAACAGTAAAGGATCTCCTCTGCTTTACCTTGAATAATATTCAACGATGGTTTTTCCATCGAATTTAGCGTCAATGCCATCTTTATCAGGCAAGGTCAAAATTCTACCCGTCATTTTTTCTTCATCTAGACTTAGCCAGCCGGGAGTGACCTTTCCCCTAATTTTCTCCACTAACCTTTGATAATATTCAGTCTTTTTGCTAGCTTCCTGCCATTCAATAACGTCTCCCGATCTTACTATACACGAAGGTATATCTGCTCTATGTTCATTAACCAGGATATGACCATGCTGCACTGTTTGCCTGGCCTGGGCACGTGAGTCAGCAAAGCCTAAACGATAAACCACATTATCCAATCGTCTCTCCAGCAATATCAACAGGTTTTCTCCAGTGGCACCAGGGAGCTTCGCTGCCTCACTGAAAAAGCGGCGAAATTGTCGCTCCAGAACGCCGTAGCTAAAGCGGACCTTCTGTTTCTCATGCAATTGAAGTCCGTGAAGTGAAATTTTACGCCGTTGTGCCGAAGTACGTCCTCCAGGGCGTCCCGGACGAGAATTTCTCCTCCCCAGAGGACACTTAGACGTAGCACATTTCTCTCCTTTAAGCATCAGCTTCTCTTCAAGATAACGGCATAAACGACAAACAGGTCCTGTATACCTCGCCATGTTATACTCTTCTTCGCCCACGAGCACGGCAGCCGTTATGAGGGATAGGAGTCACATCTCTGATAGCGGTAACGATAAGGCCACAAGCCTGTAATGTACGGATAGCTGCTTCACGCCCACTTCCAGGGCCCTTAACATAAACTTCGACTTGGCGCAAACCGTCATTTGCTGCTTGCCGCGCTGTCTCTCGAGCAGCTAATTGAGCAGCGTAAGGAGTGCCTTTCCTGGAGCCTTTAAATCCAGCAGTACCTGAACTTCCCCAAGCTATAACATTGCCCTCCATATCAGCGATAGTAACAATAGTATTATTAAAAGTAGACTGAATATAAACCCTACCTTCGCTAATTCCCTTGCGTGCCCTTTTTCCTCTTCTAGTTCCTTTCTTCTTGGGCATTTGTTAAATATGACCTCCTCATTTCTTGCCTACGCCACGTCTTTGGCCTCTGCCAGCTACCGTTTTTCTTGCCCCTCTTTTATTGCGTGCATTAGTGCGTGTCCTCTGCCCATGAACCGGTAAATTCATGCGATGCCTCGTCCCTCGCACACAGCCAATGTCAATAAGCCGTTTTATGTTAAACTGCACTTCCCGCCTCAGGTCACCCTCTACTTGATACTGTTTGTCGATAACATTACGCAGTTGGCCAACTTGTTCTTCGGTAAGATCCTTAACCTTGATGTTGGCATCAACTCCGGTAGTAGTTAGAGCTTCCTGGCTCAACGTTGGCCCAATACCATAAATGTACTGCAAAGCTATCTTGATCGCTTTACCTTTAGGAAGATCTACACTAGCAATGCGTGCCATTACTTACTCCTCGCCATTCTTAAGAAGGACATGGTGCAGTTTCTTGGAAAGAGCTAGCCTTGTCTCTGTTTATGCCTGGGATTCTCACAGATAACCCTAACAACACCTTTCCTTCTAATAATTTTACACTTATTACACCGCCGCTTAACCGAAGCACTCACTTTCATTTCTAATCACCAAAAAACAAAACCTTACTATGATAAACCTTCCTGATCACCTTGTCAAAGGTAAAGCTATTTGAGCCGATAGGTAATCCTGCCACGACTCAAATCATAAGGGGAAAGCTCCACCAAAACCCTATCCTCAGGCAAAATCTTAATATAATGCTTTCTCATCTTCCCTGAAATGTGCGCCAATACTATGTGACCATTAGCTAATTCAACACGAAACACAGTGTTAGGTAAACTTACAGTTACTTTGCCCTCAACTTCTATTTTTTCTTTTTTAGTCATACTCTTCCCTAAGTAAGTATCTCAGCTTCGCTATCAGTAATAACAATAGTATGTTCAAAGTGTGCTGAAAGGCTTCCATCGGCCGTTAGCACTGTCCATTGGTTGGGAGCCAATCTAGTATGCCAATCCCCAGCATTGACCATAGGCTCAATAGCTAAAGTCATGCCTCTACGAAGCAAGGGCCCTCTGTGAGAAGCAAGATTTGGTATCTGCGGTTCTTCATGTAATTCCTTGCCCACCCCATGTCCCGTATATTCCCTGACCACGGAAAATTCTCTTGCTTCAACATAACACTGAACAGCAGCTGAAATGTCTCCCACATATGCGCCACACTTGGCTTGAGCAATACCAGCCTTCAAGCTACCTTCAGTAACGGCCATGATTTCCTTAGCTTGATTGCTTATCCTCCCCACACCAACCGTTACAGCAGTATCCGCATGAAAGCCACCATGAAAAACTCCTACATCCAAAGAGACAATATCCCCTTCCTTCAATACACGTTCACCAGGAATGCCATGAACTATTTCATCATTCACGGAAACACATAAATGGGCAGGGAAACCGTGATAATTCTTAAAAGAGGGTTTAACTCCCCATCTCTGCGATTCTTCCAGCATGGTTGAGTCTAGCCAGCAGGTTTTGATCCCCGGTTTTACCCCCATTCTTAGTTTATCCAAAATAGCTGCTAGAATCTTGCCGCATTGTCTCATAATTGCTATTTCCTCAGGGGACTTTATGATTATCATCTTGTTCTATAATACCGCGAGTCTTCAGGGCTCTGTGATTACGAAAGGTTTAAGCACAGAGATTATTTTCTCAGCTACATTCTGTATTCCTAGGTTGCCATTGACTTCAATTAGTTTTTCCTGTTTCTTATAATAATCAACAATAGGCAAAGTTAGAGCAAAGAAAACTTTCAATCGTTCCTTCACTGTTTCTTCTTTATCATCAGGACGTTGATATAGATCGCCCCCGCACTTATCACATTTCCCTGCCACTCTGGGCGGAGCAGCCATCAAATGATAAGGTGTTTGGCAACTTCGGCAAATGCGCCGTCCACTGAGGCGCTTCACAAGTTCCTTTCGTGGTATCTGTATATATATTGCTTTATCTATGCTTTTCCCCTGTTTAGCTAAAGCTTTAGCTAAAGCCTCGGCCTGTTCTAAAGTTCGCGGAAACCCATCAAACACGCAGCCTGAGACACAATCAGGCAAGCTAATCCTCTCCAGAATCATTTTGATCGCTATTTCACTGGGGCTTAGTTCTCCCCTTTCCATGTATGATTTAGCTAAGAGGCCCAGTTCAGTCTTTTTCTCCCATGCCTGGCGAAATAAGTCTCCAGAAGCTATATGAGGTAAATCCAATTTTTGGCAAAGGATATCCGCCTGAGTTCCCTTGCCAGCTCCAGGAGCACCCAAGATAACGATATGCATCTTACCTTCTCCTATTTCAGGAAACCTTCATAGCGCCGCATTGTTAGCTGAGATTCCAGTTGCTTCATAGTGTCTAGAGCAACACCAACAGCTATGAGTAAGGCAGTGCTTTGAATTGTCAACACGGTGATGCCCGTAATATCCCTGGCAATGAAAGGCATAAGCGCTACCACAGCTAAAAACAGAGCGCCACCAAAGGTAAGATGCTTTATGGTTCGATTCAAATAATCAGCTGTAGCTTTTCCTGGGCGAACTCCAGGGATAAAGCCACCCTGCTGCTGCAAAGTTTGGGGCAGATTCATTTGTTCAAATATGACCATAGTGTAAAAGAAAGCAAAACCGACTACTAGGGCGAAGTATAAACTTCGATAAGCCAAACCTAAAGGGAGAGCCGCCTGGGGATCAAAGATTTGCATGAGCTTAGTAGCTAAATTAGGGTCCTGCCCTACCGGGCTGGCAAAATAGCTCGCTAACGTCCCTGGAAATGTCATTAGAGCTATGGCAAAGATAAGAGGAATCATCCCGGCTGTATTTACGCGCAATGGAATGTAAGTTGAACCTGATTGTCTATACATACGGCCGCCACGAATGGTGCCACGGGCATACTGCACGGGGATGCGACGGTGGGCTTCGACAAATACGACTATGAATACCAGAGTAACCAAGCTAAGTATAACGAAGGTAGTCAAACCTAGGGGATCTTGCTTAGCCAAAAAAGCACGCCCTATCATCTCTGGCGCGCTGGCTACAATACCGGCAAAAATGATCATTGATATTCCATTGCCAATACCGCGTTCGGTGATTAATTCGCCCAACCAGACGAGAAACACTGTGCCAGCGGTCAACGATGTCACTATAACAACCACTACTAGTGGCTCAATGCGTCCAATAGCCATTTGGTTTTGCAACAAGGCAATCTGCCCATAGCCTGACACGGCTGCTAAAGGCACAGTCAGTAAATGGGTGATGCGATTGATCTTGCGTTGGCCAGCTTCTCCCTCTTGGGCGATACTCTGAAACCTAGGAATTACTGGAACCAACAATTGCATTATTATCGAGGCAGTTATATAAGGATACACACCTAGGGCAGCCACGCTAAACCTCCTCATGGCTCCACCACTGAAGAGGTCAAGCATGCCTAGAATCTGATTCTGTTCAAAGAGTTGCTGCAAAGCATCAATATCCACTCCAGGCAAAGGGACGTGAGCTATAAAACGGAAAACCACCAAGATACCCAGGGTAAAAAGGATTTTTTGCCTTAAATCCGGTAACTTAAACACATCTATCATTGCCCGGATAAGGCGGGGCTGACTTTCCTTACGCTGCATTTAAGTCCTCTCTACCTTTCCCCCGGCGGCGACAATCTTCCTCTCCGCCGCCGCGGAGAATTTATCAGCCTTGACTGATAAGGAATGATGAATGTCACCATCGCCAAGAATCTTAGTCGGACGACCGAGAGACTTAATTAATCCTGCTTTGAGCAGTTCTTCCGTATTTATCTCACTCCCGGGAGAAAAACCGTCAAGTTTGCCCACGTTGATAATGTTATATTTAATTCTAAAGATATTAGTGAATCCTCTCTTTCTTGGCAGTCGCTTTATAAGAGGTAACTGTCCACCTTCAAATCCAAGGCGCACACCGCCTCCCGAGCGAGATTTTTGCCCCTTACAACCTCGTCCCGAGTAAGTGCCATGCCCACTGCCATCTCCTCTGCCCACTCGCTTTGCCTTATGCTTGGCACCCAAAGGAGGTCTTAATTCATTCTGTCTCATTTGCATCCTCTTCTTGAACTTCGAAGTCAAGCTTGCCTTCAGCCGTAACTTCCTCAGTTCTTCTTAAGTTAGCTAAGGCAACCATGGTCGCCTTAACTACACTAACCTGATTACGACTACCGAGAGATTTACTAATGATATTTTTTATGCCGGCCAATTCAAGCACTGCTCGAATAGTATTGCTGGCAACTATACCGGTGCCGGATACCGCTGGCTTGAGTAAAACTTTAGATGTTCCAAACTTGGCCAAAATTTCATGAGGAATGGTGGTATTCACAACAGGTACTTCAATTAACTCTTTCCGGCCTGCAGCGTTAGCCTTACGAATTGCCTCCGGAACACCAGTAGCTTTAGCCAAACCAATTCCTACATGCCCTCTACCGTCACCCACTGCCACTAAAGCACGAAAGCGAAGTCGCTTGCCACCCTTAACTACCTTAGTTACACGGTCAAGGGTTATTAACTTCTCCTCTAGTTCAAGCTCTGAAACCTCAATTTTGGCTCTTCCACCAACCACTTTAGTAATTGCCTTCATAAAATAGACCTCGTATTCTTTACTTCAAATGCAATGCCGCTACAAAGTGTAGCACCTCAAAACAAGAGTCCAGCTTTCTTGGCAGCTTCAGCAAAAGCTTTAACTCTACCATGATATTTATAACCAGCACGATCAAAAACCACCTTGTGAATTCCCTTATCTAACGCTCTTCCAGCAAGTAATGAACCTACATGCTCGGCCTTTTCAGTTTTCATCATTTGCTTAGTATCGCCTCTTACCGTAGCATTAAGAGTGCCTGCTGAAACTAAAGTTCGGCTCACACAATCATCGGTAATTTGGGCATAGAAATGATTCAAGCTCCGAAAGACACATAATCGGGGCCGCAAAGCTGTACCAGCTATCTTCTTCCTCACCCGCCTATGCCGTACTCTTCGAATCAACCTTGGTTCTGTCTTGGCCATAGCATCTCACTCTTTAGATATTTTGCCCACTTTGCCAGGTTTAATACGCAGCTTCTCTTCAGCAAATTTAATTCCCTTTCCCTTGTAGTGGTCAGCAAGGCGTATAGCTCGAATTCCAGCTGCCACTTTCCCAACAGTTTCTTTATCAATACCACTGATTCGGATACGATTTGTCCCCTCAATAGTTGCATTAATGTCAGTGGGAAGGAGAAATTCCACAGGATGACTATATCCAACCTGGAACACCAACTTATCATCAGCCTTTTGGACCTTGTAGCCTATACCATTTATTTCTAAAACTCGCTCAAAACCTTTGCTCACTCCTTCAAGCATATTAGCCAGCAGACTGCGAGTAAGACCGTGCAGAGCATGATGCATTCTACTATTGCTAGATCGTTCTACGATCAATTTACCGTCTTTCAAAACAACCGAAATACCTGTAAAGAAAGAGCGATGCAGCTCTCCCTTCTCTCCCTTTACTGTTACTTTAGTTCCTTCTATTTTGACCCCAACACCTTGAGGTACGAAAAGAGGAAGTAAGCCAATTCTAGACATTCATTTCTCCTCAGTTAACTTACCATACGTAGCACAGGACCTCACCGCCAAGGCCACGTCGCCACGCTCCCTGGCCAGTCATAATGCCTTTAGGCGTTGACAAAATAGCAATGCCCAAGCCTCCATACACACGTGGAATTTCACGTCTGCCAACATAAATCTTCAAGCCAGGCTTACTTACCCGCTCTAAACCTGATACGGCTGGCTGGTTATTAACATACTTAAGCTGGATTTTTATCATTGCCTGCGGCTTCTCTTTAAGAATTTCATAACCGTTAATAAAATTTTCCTCCTTAAGGGTCTTAGCAATGGAAAGCTTTATTCGAGACGTCGGCACCAGCACATCACTGTGGTGCGCCATAATGGCATTGCGAATCCGAGTCAACATATCTGCGATTGAATCAGTAACTGCCATTAAAGCTCCTTACCAGCTTGATTTCCTTACTCCAGGGATTTCGCCAGCTAAAGCGAGTTTTCGGAAGCAAATGCGACATAAACCAAATTTACGCATATAGGCGCGTGGCCTGCCACACAATTGGCAACGATTATGCTGCTGCACTTTATATTTCGGCTGTCGCTTTGATTTTGCGATTTTAGACGCTTTTGCCATCTCAATCTCTCCTAAAGGGCATACCCATGAGTCCCAGCAAACTTCTAGCTTCATCATCATTATCAGCCGTAGTGACTATAGTGACTTGGAGGCCACGAATTTTATCTATCTTAGCATAGTCAATCTCAGCAAATACTATCTGCTCCGTTATGCCTAAATTGTAATTACCTTGACCATCAAAAGAATCCGTGGATAACCCACGGAAGTCACGGAAACGGGGCAAGACAACACTAACCAGTTTATCAAAAAAATCATACATCCGTTTGCCTCGTAGTGTCACCATTATCCCGATAGGCATGCCAGTTCTTACTTTGAAGGAAGCGATAGATTTTTTCGCACGTGTGATCACGGCATGCTGCCCACAGATCATAGTCAAATCTTTCTCTGCAGCTTCGATAGCTTTAGGGTTTTGTATTGCTTCGCCTAAGCCAATGCTAAGAACAATTTTTTCCAGCTTGGGCAGTTGCATTACATTACCGTAGCCAAGACTAGACTTGAGCTGAGGAACTACTTCTGCCAAATATCTCTCTTTTAACATAGATGCCATGCTTAGTTTACTTAGTCAATCACCTCGCCGCAAGAGTGGCAAATCCGCACCTTCCGGCCATCGTCAAGAGAACGAAACCCGACCCGTGTAGGCTTACTGCATTTATTGCACACTAGCACCACATTAGATACATGAAGTGGGGCTTCAAGCTGAATTATGCCACTTTGTCGAGCTCTACCGCGAGTTCGCGAATGGCGCTTAATCATATTGAGCCCTTCCACCATTACTTTATCTTCTTTTGGAAGAACACGACGCACTCTCCCTTTTTTCCCCTTATCCTTCCCAGCTATGCTAACAACAGTATCATTTTTTCTGATCTTCATCGTTAAAGAACCTCTGGGGCTAAGGATATCACCTTAGCAAAATTCTTATCTCTAAGCTCTCTGGCCACAGGCCCTAAAATACGGCTCCCTCTAGGATTATTCTTATCACTCAAGATAACCGCAGCATTTTCATCGAACCTGATATAGGAACCATCGGGGCGGCGATAAGGCTTAGCTACACGTGCAATTACAGCTCGCACCACCTCACTTTTCTTCACCATCCCATGCGGCACAGCTCGTTTCACTGTAGCCACAATAACATCACCAACGTACGCATACCTTCTCCTAGTTCCGCCAAGCACGTTAATGCACATAATTTCCTTAGCTCCGGTATTATCAGCTACCTTGAGTCTGGTATAAGCCTGAATCATTTTTCCCCTATCTCCACTGATGCTGCTTCAGTTGATTCTCTCCTAGATATTATCTCTGTTACTCGCCACCTCTTTTCCTTAGATAAAGGGCGTGTCTCCACAATCTTTACCCTATCTCCAACTCTACAGACATTGCCTTCATCACAAACTTTATATTTCTTGGTGCCTTTAACAGTTTTCTTATAAAGTGGATGGCGCCTTAAGACTTCTACTGCTACCACCACGGTTTTGTCCATCTTGTCACTCACCACCTGCCCAGTTCTTACCTTTCTATTTCCTATATAGTTCATCTTGTGCCAAGCTCTCTTTCCCTCAGGATGGTCTCCATTCTAGCAATTTCTTTCTTAGCTCTGGGAATCTCACGGTGATTAACTAATTGCCGAGTCGCCAAGCGAAAACGGAGATTAGAAAGTTCCTCATGAGCCTCTTCTAATTTTTTGAATAATTCCTCATCGCTGAAGGCACGAATTTGTTCAGTTTTCAACCCTTATCCTCTTTTACTGCAAAGCTACCAGCAATAGGAAGTTTATAACAAGCAAGGCGCACTGCCTCTCGGGCCATAACTTCACTTACATCACCTAGTTCAAATATGATTCTTCCCCGCTTGACCACAGCCACCCAATGATCCGGAGCGCCTTTGCCACTACCCATCCTCGTTTCCGCTGGTTTTTTGGTCACAACTTTATCTGGAAAAATGCGTATCCATAGTTGGCCTCCATGTCGCAAATGTCGTACCATGACACGCCGTGCTGCCTCAATTTGGTTTTCTGTTACCCAAGCTGATTCCAGAGCTTTTAAGCCAAAATCGCCAAAGGCAACAGTGTTTCCTCTATGAGCTGCCCCCTTCAATCGCCCTCTATGGACTTTACGATACTTCACTCGTTTCGGATGCAATATTCCCCCCCTTCATCGTAGAAGCAAAATTACCTTTATAAATCCAGACTTTGACCCCAATGCGCCCCATAACAGTGTGAGCTTCAACAAGACCATAACTGATATCAGCGCGCAACGTGTGTAATGGCATTTGGCCCTGGTGAGAAGTCTCAGTTCTAGCGATTTCACGCCCACCAAGCCTTCCAGCGCATTTTATCTTTACTCCTTTAGCGCCAGCCTGCATAGTTCTAAAGGCAGCTTGCTTCATGGCGCGCCGGAAGGGTATCCTATTTTCAATTCGCCCAGCTATACTTTTCGCCACCAAGCAAGCCTCGAGTTCAGGTCGCTCGACCTCTCTGATAGTCAATCTAACTCTCTCGTCACTAATCTTTTCCAATTGTGCTCTCAGCGCTTCCACCTTTTGCCCTCCCTTACCAATCAAAATGCCAGGGCGGGCAGAGTAGAGAGTTAAGCATAACTCCCCCCCTGGTCGTTCAATTTCTAGTCGAGCAATGCCTCCGCCGGAGCATTCCCGTTCAACAATTCGGCGTAGCTTCAGATCATTCTGTAAGAACCGTGTATAGTTTTTCCCGGCATACCACTTAGCATGCCAATCGCAAGTAATACCCAGTCTGAAACCATAAGGATGAACTTTTTGTCCCAAAATTATTCCTCCTCAACAAGAACTGTAATATGGCTGGACCTCTTCAAGATAGGGCTCACCCGCCCTCTAGATTTAGGGCGAAACCTCTTTAAGGTGTGTCCTTGATCAGCGAAGATAGCTGCAATTCTAAGGTCAGCAGATGACATTTCAAGATTGTTCTCAGCATTGGCAGATGCTGATTTGATTACTTTAGCTACAGCTTTAGCTGATGGAGTAGTCAAAAAGCTCAACACAGTTAAAGCGTCATCAACTTTTTTACCTCTAACCATATCTATCACCAAGCGGATTTTCCGAGGTGAGAAACCAACATCCTTAGCTACAGCTTTCACTTTCACTGTGATTTATGTCCTCGCTTGCATAGTTACCTTAGCTTTAGTGATATGCCCTCTAAATATCCGGGTGGGGGCAAATTCGGCCAACTTATATCCCACCATATTCTCGGTAATGAAAATAGGGATATGCTTCCTGCCATTATGCACAGCGATAGTATGCCCTATCATCTGTGGCAAAATAGTAGAGGCGCGAGACCAGGTCTTTATCACTGTTTTTTCCCCTGAATTGTTGAGTGCCTCTATCTTCTTGAGCAACTTAGCATCACAATACGGGCCTTTCTTGCGCGATCGTGACACTTTATTTCCTCCGCCTAACAATCATTTTGTCAGATCCCTTGCGACGCCGTGTTTTGTAGCCCAGAGCTGGCTTTCCCCAAGGCGTTTTAGGGTGTTTCAACCCTATCGGGGCCCTGCCTTCACCACCCCCATGAGGATGATCTCGAGGGGTCATAGCAGACCCTCGAACTGAAGGACGTATGCCTAACCATCTTCTACATCCGGCTTTGCCAAATCTTATATTTTCGTGGTCAACATTACCTATCTGCCCAATGCTAGCCCGGCATTTATGGTGGAATTTGCGTAATTCACCTGAGGGCAAGCGGAGCACAACATATCCGCTTTCTTTGCTCATAACCTGAGCAGCTCCACCAGCACTACGAACAAGCTGGCCACGTTTACCAGGAGTAAATTCAATATTGTGAACTAACGTACCCACAGGGATTGAATTTAATGGTAGAGCATTCCCTGGTTTTATCTCAACCTCATCGCCCGCTATTATAGCATCACCTACCTCAAGGCCCAAAGGGGCAAGAATGTAACGTTTTTCACCGTCAACGTAGTAAATTAAGGCAATCCGAGCTGACCTGTTAGGGTCATATTCAATAGTGGCTACCTTACCAGGGATACCGAACTTATCCCTGCTAAAATCGATAATACGAAGTTTGCGTTTACTTCCTCCACCTCGATGACGTACTGTTATTACGCCGCGGTTATTACGCCCTGCTTTCCTTTTCAATGGAATAAGCAAGGATTTCTCAGGAGCCGTCTTGCTTAGCTCCTTAAGATCCACTGCAACTTTGCCTCTCCTACCTGGAGAAGTCGGTTTATAAGTCTTTAATGCCATCGTTATGGATGCTTCCTTTGCCAACGAGTCTTCTTAAGCAGCTTCTTATGACGATGCTTCGACATCATTTTCTTTCTCCATTTAACTACTGAGCCCAAAATTTCACCTCTATAGTAATCAATGACAAATTAAACACCTTCAAAGAGAGTGATTTTGTATCCAGGTTGTAAGCCAACTATGGCCTTCTTCCAGGACGGGCTTGTTACCTCTCGCCTACCCATTCGTTTTGTCTTCCCTGGAATGACTATTACATTAACCTTGACTACCTTCACTTTGAAAGTTTTTTCCACCGCTTCCTTAATCTGAGGTTTGGTGGCTTTCTTAGCCACCTCAAAGACATATTTATCCCCTTCTTTGAGCAAGGTAGCTTTCTCTGTAACTAAAGGGCGCCGCAACACATCATAGAGATGCACTTCTAATTACTCCTAAGCCCCAGATTTTTTCTACATTATATAAAGCGGGAACAGAAATGATTAGTACTTTGTAAGAAAGTAAGTCCAGTACATTAATCAAAGCTGAAGGCAGGACTTTAATATTGGCTAGGTCGCGAGCTGACTTAACCACATTAAGATTGCAGTGTTCGCTAACAAGCAAAGCCGTAGGACCAATATCAAGTGCCGCTAGAATGCCAATCATATTCTTCGTCCGCGGCTCCGCAACGGCGAATTTTTCTACTGCCCTTAGATTCCCCTCCCTGACTTTAGAGGAGAGAACACACCTCAGAGCTAAACGTCTCATCTTTCTGGGCATAGATTGACGATATAAGCGTGGTTTAGGCCCAAAAGCCACTCCGCCTCCTCTGAGAAGCGGTGATTTTATATTGCCTCTTCTTGCCCTTCCCGTATGCTTCTGGGAGTAGAGTTTCCTTGTACTACCTCTAACCTCACTTCTTGTCTTAGTTGATGCAGTTCCTTGACGTCTATTAGCTAACTGCATTACCATTGTCTGATGTACCACAGCCTCATTAAAAGGAACTCCAAAGATGTCCTCATTAAGCTCCACTTGGCCAACAACTTCACCCGTTAGACTATACACAGGAACTTGCACTGTCTACCTCCTCACCTTTTCAACAATTAGTAACCCTCTCCTGGCTCCTGGTACTGCCCCTTTAACAACGAGCAAATCGCAATTTGTATCAATTCTAACCACCTTGAGGTTGCGTACAGTGGTTTTCTTACTCCCCATATGTCCTGCCATGCGCATTCCCTTAAACACCCGACCCGGAGATGAACTGGCCCCAATCGAACCAGGGGCACGATGGCGGTCAGATTGCCCGTGAGTTTTAGGCCCCCCGGCAAAATGATGGCGTTTCACCACACCAGCAAAACCCCTGCCTTTGGACAAGCCACTTATATTCACAAAGTCGCCAGAGTTTAAGAAGCTAACATCCACTTTATCACCACGCTTGACTGAACTTACGTCTTCAATTTTGAATTCATGGAGATACCGGACTTCGTCTAAGTCTTTAAGATGCCCCTTCTGTGGGGCATTGAGATGCCTAGCTCTCCCAAAACCTAGCTGGACAGCGCTATAACCATCTTTAGCCAGGTCCTTTACTTGGGTAACAAAACATGGACCTGCTTCGATAGCGGTTATCCCTACCATCTCCCCACCTTCTAGGAAAACTCGGGTCATGCCTATCTTCCTGCCGATAATACCTGTAAACATAGCTCCATTATAGCCTAATATCTATTTCCACCCCGGAAGCCAGATTAATTTGAGTCAAAGCATCTATAGTTTTAGAAGTTGGTTGTAAAATATCAATGAGTCGCTTATGAGTGCGAATTTCAAATTGCTCCCTCGAATCTTTATCAATATTTGGAGAGCGAATGACACAAAATTTCTCTATATGCGTGGGCAAGGGTACAGGGCCAACAATTGTAGCTCCAGTACGTTCCACTGCCTCTACTATTTGCATTGTCGCTTGATCAACTAATCTATGATCAAAACCTTTGATCTTAACACGAACTTTCTGACTACTCATCTATCTTGCCCTAGTACTAGCCACAATTTGCTCGCTTAAATTAGGAGGCGCAACCTCATAGCGGCAAAATCTCATAGTATGAGTTGCTCTACCTTGGCTGAGTGATCTCAAGTCACTAACGAAGCCAAAAGCTCTTGCTAGAGGAACGAAACAACGGATAACGCTGGAATCCTTATAAGATTCAATCCCTTCGATGCGAGCCCTTCGAGAATTCAAATCGCCAATGATATCTCCCAAGAATTGGGCTGGGGTTAATATTTCCACCTGCATAATTGGCTCCAGGAGAATAGGCTTGGCTTTAGTTACTGCGTTTTTTACGGCCATGGAGCCTGCTATTTTAAAGGCCAGAGCTGAGGAATCAACCTCATGGAAACTGCCATCACACAAAATCGCTTTAATGTCCACCACAGGATAACCAGCCAGCCGCCCACTTTGCAAAGCTTCTTTAACTCCAATTTCTATTGCGGGGATAAATTCTTTAGGTATAGCTCCGTTTCGAATTTGGTCACAAAACTCGAAACCGCTGCTTCGTTCACCGGGTTCGAGTTTAAGCCAAACATGACCGTATTGCCCTTTGCCACCAGATTGGCGAATAAATCTTCCTTCGGCTTCTACAGGTGCGGTGATTGTCTCTTTATAAGCTACCTGAGGCTTGCCAACTTTTACCTTCACACCGAATTCATGAGATATACGCTCTACCAATACTTCAAGGTGCAATTCACCCATCCCTGAAATAAGCACTTGCCCCGTTTCTGGGTTATTGTGAGTTTTAAAGGTAGGATCCTCCTCACCAAGCTTGGTTATAACATTACTTAACTTGTCCTGATCAGCTTTACTTCCAGGTTCTATAGCCATTGTAAGTACCGTATCCGAAAAATGTATTGATTCAAAAAGCACAGGGCGAGTAGCATCGCAAAGGGTGTCTCCTGTAGATGTCTTCCTGAGCCCCACAGTGGTCACAATGCTGCCTGAATCAGCCCCATCAATCTCTTCACGGTGATTGGCATGCATAATATATAGCCTCCCCAAATGCTCTTTCACTCCTCTGGTGGCATTAAGGATTTGCGCTCCAGATTTTACCTTGCCCGAATATATACGCAGATAGGTTAACCTGCCCATAAACGGGTCTGAAACAACCTTGAAGGCTAAAGCTGAAAGAAGATCGTCATCGTCTGCCCGGCAAAAGACATCACTCCCGTTCTTGGGATTGATAGCACGAACAGGAGGGATATCCAAAGGTGAAGGGAGATAGGCTACAGTAGCGTCGAGCAATGGCCTAATCCCTTTACCCCTTAGCGCGCTGCCGCAAAGAATAGGTACTATGCAGTTAGCTACAGTCAACCTTCTTACGGTTGTTTTGATTTGCGAGATAGGAATTTCTTGGCCTTCAAGATATTTAAGCATGATTTGGTCATCATTCTCAGCTAATTTCTCAATGAGCGCTCGGCGATAATGAGCCACAATAGCACTATCGCTTTCCGGTATAGCTCCTTCCCTTGGTGCTAAATGGGGATCATCAGCAAAAGTAACTGTTTTATTCTCCACCAGATCAATAATTCCTTGGAAGGAACTTTCAGCACCAAGGGGAAGCTGTATAGGCAAAACCTTCGCTTGTAACCGTTCTTCGATCATGGACACTGTACCATAAAAATCAGCGCCGGTTCTGTCCATTTTATTAATAAAGCAAATCCTAGCCACATTGTATTTGTCTGCTTGGCGCCATACAGCCTCCGATTGAGCTTCTACCCCAGCCACAGCGTCAAGAATTACAACACCACCATCCAATACTCGGAGGCTACGTTCCACCTCAGCAGCGAAATCCACATGTCCAGGAGTATCAATGATGTTGATGCGATGCTGACTCCACTGGCAAGTAGTAGCTGCCGCTGTGATAGTAATACCACGCTCTCGTTCCTGCTGCATCCAATCCATCACCGCTGTTCCTTCATCTACTTCACCGATCTTATAAGTACGACCAGTATGATAAAGAATTCTCTCAGTAGTCGTGGTTTTACCAGCATCTATGTGAGCAATAATTCCTATATTTCGTATCTTTTCTAACGGGAAAGTTCGTGACATAAGCTTATTCTTTGCCTGAAGTACTGTTTTAACTGCCATCTCTCTCACCAGCGATAATGAGCGAAGGCTCTGTTAGCTTCAGCCATCCGATGAACATTATCACGTCTCTTGATTGTTGCTCCTTGACCCTGAATAATATCTACTAACTCAGACGCTAACTTCTCCGTCATGGATTTCCTACTGCGTGCCCTCGCTGAGGTAACGATCCAGCGCATAGCCAGAGACCGTCCACGGTCTTTTTCTACCTCCACAGGAATTTGATAAGTGGCACCTCCAACACGGCGTGGCTTAACCATGAGAAGCGGTGTGGCATCCCTAATTGCCTGTTCCAAAACTTCTACAGGGTCATTACCAAGCCGCTGGCTAGCAAGCTGCATGGCATTGTAGGTAATCCGTTCAGCTGTAGCTTTTTGCCCTCTCAACATAATCTTATTAATAAAACTAGTTACACTGACGTTGCCGTATTTAGCATCAGGAGATATTATCCTTTTTACTACTCTCTTCGATCTTCTTGGCATTTAAATGCCCTCGCTATTTTTGGGGTCGTCTAGAACCATATTTACTACGACCCTGTTTCCGGTCAGCTACTCCTTCAGTATCCAGTGTACCACGAATGATATGGTAACGAATTCCAGGGACATCTTTAACCCGACCACCGTGAATCAAAGTCACCGAATGTTCCTGTAAATTATGCCCTTCACCAGGAATGTAGGCATTCACCTCCATGCCATTAGTTAACCTGATACGAGCGACTTTGCGCAATGCTGAGTTTGGTTTCTTAGGTGTGACAGTCTTAACCTGGAGACAAACGCCCCGCTTCTGAGGCGATCCCTTAGTCCACTTTGTCTTATTTTTCACAGCATTGTAAGTGAAATGCAATGCAGGAGCTTTAGTTCGCTTAGCAAACTTCCGTCTCCCTTTGCGAACAAGTTGATTAACTGTTGGCATTTCTGTAACTCCCCACTTTTTGACAACCAAAAAGCCGCCTAGTTATATGCCGGTCTACCACCTTTAAGAACCATCCTCGGCCCAAACTAGCCGACTTTGTTAGCTTTGTAACTCTTTTATTTCCTAAGTAGACGTCACTTACACAACCTAACACAAAGGGATACAAATGTCAACTATTACCCGGCTTATGCTTGACATGCATGGAATCAGATGGGTAAAATACAGCGTCTCGCATAAAGATTGTGAAGACGATGTAATAATGGCTAATGTAAAACTTGGTACAGGTGAGAGCTTTGAAAGTCTACTGCGTAGATTCAATAGGCGAGTACAGGAGGATCGTATTTTAGCTGAGATTCGCCGGCGCAGGTTCTATGAGAAACCTAGTGAGCAACGCAAAAAGAAAGAGGCAGCGAAGAGGCGAAAAAGCTCTAGGTGGCTAAGGTGACTTGTGAGGGTAAAATAAGGGAAGACCTCAAGGAAGCACTCAAGCAGCGGAATCAAACAAGAGCTTCTGTATTACGTATGCTCCTATCTGAGATAAAAAACACTGAAATCGCTCAGCAGAAACACCTTGATGACGACAAAATTCTTGATGTTATTAGCACGGAAGTGAAGCGACATCGGGAAAGCATTGAAGCTTTTAGGCAGGGGAATCGCGGTGATCTCGTAGTTCAAGAGAAAGCAGAATTGTCTATCCTGATGGGATATCTTCCCAAGCAGATGAGCCGTGAGGAAATTAGAGCTGCGGCACGACGAATAATAGAGACAGTGGGGGTAAAAGGTAAAGGAAGTGTTATGGCTCAACTCATGCCCCAGCTAAGAGGTAGAGCTGATGGGAAAGAGGTCAGTGAGATAGTGTCAGAATTGCTGAATGCTGCCTGACTTGCAGGAGAGTGGGAGGTTTTGACAATAGCGGTATTGTTTTGCCGCTATTATTTTGTTTTTTAGTCTGTGAGACTTGTGGTATTGCCCTGAGTGAGGCTGTAGGCTATTCTCAGACAGTACAGATATAGACTTACTTTAGAAGTGATTATGACTATAGCTGAAAAGGCGCTGCAAGTAAGCGATTATTGATTAAAAAGGTTATATTGACTTATCTGTAGCTGATGTAGAAAGAGCTTGATGGGAAAGGGCTGGAACGATTGCTCAGGATATAAAGAGATTTCAAGCAAATGGCTGAAGTTTGCCCATTTAGAGGGATACGTTATAATCGCGAAACAATTGAAGACTTAGCTCAGGTTACCTGCCCTCCGTATGACGTTATCACTCCTCAGCAGCAAGAACATTATTATGAAAAGAGTGATTATAACGTTATCCGCCTGGAGCACCCTTTACCTGTTGTAACAGCGAAGCAGTCTGTCCACAGGAAATATAGCGAAGCAGCGCTTACCTTTCAGCGATGGCTTGGGGAGGGAGTTCTTCAGGTTGAGGATTATCCAGCTTTTTATATCCATGACCACTGGTTTACCTTTTTAGGGGAGAAAAGGAGAAGGCGAGGGGTGATAGCGCGGGTCAAGTTAGAGCCATGGGGTAATAATATCTATCCTCATGAGGAAACATTCTCCAAAGCTAAGAACGACCGTTTGCAGCTAATGCGAGCTTGCCAAGCTAGCTTCAGCCCGCTTTTTGCTCTATACCAAGACTCGGAAGGTAAGATCGGCAAAATACTGGCTGAAGCTTCACAGGGCGAGCCCATAATGAAGTTTGCTGGTTCTGGAGAGAGCCATGTTGTTTGGGCAGTGACTGAACCTGAATTCGCATGTCGGGTCAGTGAGTTTCTAGCTGCTCAACCTCTTTATATGGCTGATGGGCACCACAGATATGAAACAGCACTAGCTTACCAACGGGAAAGGGCACATATTATTACGAGCGAAGCGAGGCAATCTCTGACTGGCAAGGAAGCCTTCAATTATGTGATGATGGCCCTGGTTGATTTTTCCGACCCGGGGCTAGTTATCTTTCCCGTTCATAGATTAGTGCGAGGCATAGCATCTTCTGCTTTGGCTAGGCTGGAAGGCCAGCTTGAGCAAGTTTTCACTTTAGAATCTGTCCCATTAACTGAGAACCTAGTTAGCAGCTTGAAATACAAAATGATTGGCGGGGCGCTTTTAGGAGTTTTAGGACTAGTTCCACAGTCTCTGATACTGCTGAAGGAATGCCATGGTGTTTCTTTTGAGGATCTAATGCGGAAGAACCATTCCCTGTCTTACAAGAATTTTGGTGTTAACCTTCTCAATCACCTTATTTTGGATAGAATGCTAGGTGTTGCCCAAGATGGTGAGGACATCGCTTATGCTGTTGATGTAGAGGCGGCTTGGCAAGGAATAAAGGAAAAAAAATACCAGCTAGCTTTCCTCTTAAACTCACCACCACCAGAAATAATCAAAACTGTTGCTGATGCCAAAGATAGGATGCCGCGCAAATCGACTTACTTTCATCCTAAGCTCCCAACTGGTCTGATTATAAACCCACTCGCTTGATCAAAGATTGACTGCCTTAACTGTGTGGATGTCAGGGAGAGCCAATATTTCCTGTATTTGCTGCTCGTCTAGTGGTTCATCCAGAGCTAAAATCATGAGTGCATGCCCTCGAGGTTGAAGTCGGCTCAGGTACATAAAACTGATGTTAATATTACTTTTACCAGTTATGGCACCGATAGCGCCTACTAGGCCAGGGCGATCAAGATGATCGCATAAAAGGAAATAGGCGCCGGTGGGCACAATGTCCGTCCAGAAGTCATTAATCTGAACAATATGAGTCTCATTATCTCTAACTGTGCCCGATATAGCAGTAGTTCCCGCCGCAGTGTCAATTCTTAGGCTAAGCAAGTTGGGGTAATCTTGGCAAATTGGCTCTTTTTCTTCGCTGATTTTTAGGCCATGCTGAGCGGCGATGAAACTGGCATTCACTAGGTTAATGCTCTCTTTGCGTGTTTGTTGTAACAGGCCACTGAGAACCGCTGATTTTACTGAGTTACAATCATAATTACTGGCTTCACCACAGTACTTAATATATATCTTGCTTATTTGCCCTTCCATCAGTTGACTGGCGAGGCTGCCAATAGTCGAAGCTGCTTTTATGAAAGGTACTAGTTCGGAAGGGATGTAAGGAGCATTAATGGCGTACTTGCAGAATTGTCCTTGAAGTACTGCTAGAATTTGCTCAGCGATATCTTTGGCAATGTTAGCCTGAGCTTCGATTGTAGAAGCAGCAAGATGAGGAGTAACAATTATTCTATCATCCTCGAATAGGGGGCTGGCAGTTAGTGGTTCAGTGCAGAAGACATCGAAAGCAGC